>Ga0265780_10004186_pt1 | contig 18687 bp, 18 predicted proteins | sample P1T30metagenome_FD_192432 | JGI IMG/M metagenome (GOLD analysis project Ga0265780, IMG submission 192432) | Plant litter microbial communities from East Loma Ridge, Irvine, California - P1 T30 | ecosystem: Environmental > Terrestrial > Plant litter > Unclassified | place: USA: California...
CCGACCTTTCCAGCGCCAGGCCTAGATAACCCTTGAGGTCGCTTTTCGTGCGGCCATGCTTCAATTCTTGCGCGGCGAACGTGTTGCGCAAGGTGCGTCCGCCGCTCCGGTTGACGTCGATGCCGGCGCGGGTGAACGTCTCTTTGACCTGACGCCAGAGGGTCACCTTCGACATTGGCTTGCCATTATCGTTGCCCGGGAAGACAAGATCGCCTTTCAATACGCGCTCGCCCTTGGCGTCGACGGCCAGCCGCTCGATGAGCCAACGGCGCAGCGCGTCGGCGCCATAGCCGTGCACGATGGTTTCGTGCTCGTAGCTGGTGTCGTGTTTGTCCTTTGGACTGATCTTCAATCGAATCGGGAGTTCGCTAAATGAGTCCTCCACCTCGTCGACGTGAAGGCCGATCGCTTCGGCCACCTTCAGGCCGCCGAACAGCATCGTCGTTTGTACGGCATGGTCCCGGCGCCGCTTCCACGCTTTCGGCGGCCGGCCGGGCCGATTCGCACCAGGCGGATCGAGAGAGGGCAGGGCGGCAACGAACGCTTCGATCTGCTCGGTGGTCAGTGCTTCGGTGCCGGTGTTCTGTGTCAGGTACATGTTGTCGGTCGCCAGCTTGGTGGCTGACGTCGCCGGGTTCGGCGCCACCTGCAGGTAGTTGTAGCAGCGCTCCAGCAGGCGTAGGTATCGTTCGGTGATGCCGCTGTTTTGCTCACCGCTCCCGCGGAGTTGGCTAATAAAGCGCACCAAGTCTTGCTCTTCGACTTGGGAAAACGATCGATTCTGGCCAGCGAGCCAGGTCGCGAACTTGCGGAACATGAACCGGTAGACGGCAGCTGACTTGTCGGAGACCGGTTCGGTCGCGACCTTGCCAAGCCGGCGGCTCGTCTGGATGAAGTCGTCGGTCTGGATGAAGATATGGAAGGAGGCGATCGGGTCGTCGTCCCACTTTGTCTGGTCTGGCATGAGCACCTCGGTGTTCGAGCTGGAAGCGATGGCGCGCTCGCCGGCGCCGAAGGCGCCATCGAGCACGATTTCTTTTGGGGTGGAATCCCCCAAGCATACCATATATGAAACTAACGAACAGGCAAGTTGACTTATACCCATAGGGATGCGAACGTTCCTGACTCCGATGGCGGGCCGCGAGGGACTCTCTGGATTCTCTCTGTTCTTTTTTATTCTTTTTGCTCTTTTTGCACCTGACGGCGGGCGACCAGGTAGCGGGCTGAGCCTAAGTAGATCGAGGTTTGTCTGGAGGGTCGTCTTTGATTATCTTATTTTCGTTCGTTAGTTTCATTTTAGGATCTTAGCTACGATTCTGAGATGTTTGGAGTAAAGAAATGAGAGGGATGTCGACCATCATGATCTCTGCCCTTGAGGTCTGCGCCACAAGAGCAAGTTGTGTTTCAATCCGATGGCGTCGCCGCTGACGCCATCTTTGGACATTCCTTCAGCCCAGGGGGCGAGGTGAAAGATTTTTGATAGAATTGCGTCGTTTGGGGCCGCGCGGCGCCGAACAGGGCGATCGACGGTGTGTGACCCTTCTCCATCTTACTGCGGTATCTTGTGCAGGCCCGTTTAGTCCCATTTCGCCCTACTACTACGGCATTCCGACATCGCTTACTCGTCCGAAGGCATCGCTTTGCTATAGTGTCCTCACTTCCGCGATGCATGTCTTTATTCCGATCGCTCAGTGTCTGCTCTCCGTATGGGATTACATTGGGATCAACCAGCGCATTGTGTAGCGATGGATTCGCTAGAGCTGCCTTGCTTTACAAAGTCGTTTCCATATTGACACTCTGTAGATCTGGTGCTAGATTTCGATCAAGGCATAAAATGATCGAAGGTAGAAAAATGAAAGAATTCTTACAGTACACAAAAGAACTGCTTGCAGAAGACTTCCGTGCCCAGTTTGCGCCGATCTTGGCAATTCGCAACTTTATCGTGCACTACGCTTACCGCACGCCGACACCGTAATTAGAAACTCCCCACGGCCACGCCCTGGCAGCACAACCACAACGGCCCTTTCGCAAGACTAGGCCGTTTGTTTTTTCAAGTCTCGGGCTTCTGAGGTCATCGTGACAAGCCCTGAGGGCATGTCCATTTTTCCCGCAGCTCTGCGGCATGGATTGGGGTGCGTATGAATCACAACCAATTCTCGCATGCTCTAAGCCCTCGTAGCCGTGCCAGCCTCACAACCTCCCCAAGCTCGACGAGCCGCTCGACCTTGCCTGCTTTACCAGCGTCGGCTACATCCCGTCGCAAGCCCCAGCCGTTCTAGCAGCGCTGGCGCCACTGCCGACCTCACGCAATGACCTGTTCGAGTGCTATCGAGAGTTTCAAAAGAAGATATCAGCCCTCGCGGTCGACCTACGTATGATCGAGGCATCCCTGTTCGGCAATCACCGGAGCACGGTCATCAATACATTGAGACCGAAAGCCAGGTGGACATCGCTTATCTGGCGATGAGAAACCTCATCACGCAAGCCGAAAAACATTACCCGCCGGTTGGCCGTACGCTGACCATCGACCGCGACGAAGTCTGGCGGCGATCGGTATCGATGACCGCCGCTACTGGAGTGCAGTAGACAAGAATGCCGCCATTCCCTTCGACCTTCACCTGCCATAACCAGCACGGGAAGGCATTATCTCTAGGAACTGCTCGATGAATGCAAATCAGTGTATCGATCAAGATGACACCTCCGAAACACGGTGAATAGGTTTGGAAACACCAGGTCCACGGTAGGGGCATACAACAGCAGGCGCCCAGCAAGCGTGACGCCTATGCTGCAAAAGATTAAGCGCATCATCGAGTTCTGGACTACGAAAGGCCTAATGCCCTCGCAGGTGTAAGTGCATTCGGGGCCACGCGGCCCCGAACAGACGAAAAAAGGGAAGACCGAAGTCTTCCTTTTGCGCTTTCGTCGCACGATTTATCGTTTCATTTCTCGTAAAAATGATCGCTTGAGCAATGACAGAAAACCACTGTGTTTCACATCGGCTGCCGTATCAGCCACCGACACCAGATACGAAAGCCCACCCGAGCGTGGACAGCATGATTTATAGGGTGAAATAAATTCGTCGCCCGCTCAAGGTCGGCACCGGGAACCAAGGCCATGTGGACGCGGCTGTAGAGGTTCGACCAAGCAGCTCGCAGGTCGCCTTTTTCGTTCGGCGGGGCATGGATGGAGCGTCTATCCTGCGTCGCCACATCGGTATACCAGCCACTGGACACAACGGATGCTGGCGAATTTTCACGCGGCGCATCGCGCACAGCGCGGCCTAGCGGTCGCCGACAGCGAAGTCGGCACCGGACACCGAAGTATTACCATAATTATTGAATCGCATGACATCCCTCGCCTTGTTTGCTGGGCTGTAGGGTCTTGCCCTGCAGCTGGTGTTGCGCCATGTGCGCTCATCCATGTATCAACGATAGCAAGGGAAAGTAGCGGCGCAAGTCGATGCGCCGCACCCGATCACCGCTGAGATTTCTCGAAATAATCCATCAGCTTGTCGCGAAGCGATGGATCAAGTTTAGGCAGTACACGCTTGAATTCGGCGCCGATACGCGCATCCTGAATCCACGCAAAACTAAAGTTGCAAGCGACGGTCATCACTCCGCCGGCGAGAAGAAGGCCGAAGGCCACACCCGCAAAAACGCCACGCCATCCTTGGGGAGGCCCCTCATGGGTGGATTGAAGACGTTCAGCGTCCTTGAGCGCCTTGCGCACACGGGTTTCGAGCGCGTCAGCACAAGCCTTGCGCTCAGCCGCAGCCTGGCGAGCCATCGCACCAGCTTCCGCGGCCGCCTTACGCGCGTCGTTCACCGCATCCACCAAAGCCTGGCCGGCTTTCGTGATTTGGGCTGCAGATTCCCTGCCGGCTTCCCGAACACTGTAGGCCTGGAATAGCGCCGCCACAACAATCGGGTCGTCCTCGTCCACCTTCTTGCCCGTGGCAGCAAAGACCGCGGTAGTCACCGCGCGACGCTCGGCAGCAAGCGAAATATCAGATGCCAACGGCGTCGAGTTCGTCATAGAGTTCGCGGCGGACTTCGGCGAATCGCTGCCGCTGGGACAGCTTAAATCGTTGCTTGTCGACCTCAGCAAACGTAAGCTTATTACCGAGAAGGATCGAGAAATCTTCGCCAAAGGTATCTTCTGCGCGCGTTTTGACATTTACCAGGCCCAGGACCCGAGATTGATATTTCTTGTAGAGCTGCGTTTCCGTTACAGGCTTTCCGTTCAGCTCAACAGCACCGTATTTTCCGTTCAGCCAGACTACGACTTCTACATCCGTCGACTCGAGCACCTTCTCGAAAGCCGCCAGCGTCTCCTTCGTCGCAGATCCCCCGACGATTGGGATGTGAAGAATAACGCGGATGCCTTCATTCTTCAAAGCGTCCAAAGTGCGCGCCTCCGAGATATAGCTCATAAGCGGGAAGAAAGTCGTGGAACCCGTGTCGATAACACTAAAACCTTCGTGCTCCGCGATGTTATCGATCAGATCGTCAAAGCGGGAACGGTTGATTTGCATCTCTTCATTTGCAATATCGATATGTTCCACGTTCAACGCTTTGTATCCTGCGAACGTCGCATTACCCGGATCGGTATCAGCGCAATACATGTCGTGATTCTTGTCCTTTGCCCACTGGGCAAGAACCCACGCGGTAAATGATTTTCCAACGCCGCCTTTACTCATGACGATAATATTGCAAACTTTCATGCACTACTCCTGTTAAAAATTTTCCCAGTCTTTAGCCAAGAACTCTTTGGCGCTCCATCGAAACGGCTTCGGGCCAGTCTGCTCTTTGTTCATGATAGCGACCGGACTGGCTGGGCTCGGCGCGATAGCGCCGGATAAATCACGCTCATTCGCGCTGGGAAGCGCACTGTCCGGCTCGTTCGGTTGGGGTACTTCTTTTTTCGCCACTGGCCCACGCTTCGATGGTGCCGGAATAGCTGCCTCGGTCTCCTTTTCGACTTGGGCGGGTGCTGGTCGGCCTGAGCCCTCCTGAGCGGCAGGAGTATCGGGCATGCTTTGATGCGACCGAACCTCTTGCCTCAACCTGGTGATGAGCCGGCGGTAGTACGCCTCAGTGAGCACGATGCCTTCCAGGTGCAGCTGTTGGAGGATTTGGCGATGTGTGAAGCCCCGCGCCAGCGCTGTTTCAATTTCTGGTAACCGCTGCCGAATACAAGCCGCGACACGTTCCGGGGGGTGATCCTCAAGCGAAGTTAAAAATGTATTGCTCATCGTATGGGTACTGTCATTACTTAAGAGGCTTACTGCTGGGGTTTTGTCGGGGTTTTGTCCGGTTTTTGTCGGGGTGGTGTCGGGGTTCTGTCGGGGTTTTGTCAGGGGGCACGAGATAATATGTCGGCGCGAGGGGGTATCCACATGGAATACGGCACGTAATAAGACAGGATTCGTTTGCCATGGATGACGCTTTCCGTCGTATCCTTTGCCCCGTCGACATTCGGCAATCGCACAACCCTTCTTTCGTGCCACATAGAGTCGAAAGAACTCATACTGGCCTCAATCTGGCCATCTCAGGAAAACCAGCCTGCTGGTAAATCCATATCACGCAGTATTCGCAACCCTCAATTAGCTTTTCAGTTCCCCTGGAAGTGAAAAGATTTTCGTAGCACGCCGCTTTTTGCGGCATCCTCCCAAGCCTGCCAGCTCGTCTGGCGCAACAACTCTTGCTTCCATCTTTGGAAACAGCCCGCGCGGCTGTTTTTTAGCCTAGCAGTCTGTACTCCGTCGGACACAGAGTAGCGAGCAAACTCGGCAACCATGCGGGTTACGCGACACTTATGAACACGGATTCTCCACAGAACTGAAAGTACAACGGCAAAACGGCCCGAACGGACCGTCGCCGAGCGCACCGCCATCTGCACAGGGGCATGCGCACTCCCTACCAGTAACAGGGACAGAAGGGCGGATCTCCGGACACCTACCGGACACGGGATGCGCTGGCCTCATGGGCCAGGCTACCGATGACCTCCGCGACGTCTACGGGCGAGAGATACACGACTGGGTGCGAACGCCACCCTAAACCTGCCGTATGGCGGGATGCGCTACGCGAGAAACAGCGTGAATGTTCGAGTCCTGACAGCTGTAGGTCAGGCGATCGGCTCCCGGAAGGGGTCGGCGTGTTGTCGATTTGCCATGAAGGCGACAGCATGAAATAAGTGTTCTTACGTTAGGGACCTTCACCCCTGGCCAGGCGGATAGCAGCACAACAGATCACTGCATACTTACGAGTGTGTATCTACCTTTTGTGCTGTGTAACAAATATTGTGGAGATCGATGATATGGAACTGATAACAAAACTAAACGAGATTATCGACGCGAATGCCCATATTCGCGTCAATGGCAAGGTATCGAGCCACCGCACGGCTACTGCGTATGGAGAGGGACTTCGCCCGGCCTTTAAGCTGCTCCGGGAGCTGGGCTATAGGATTCAGGACCCGCGCAACATCGAAGAGAAGCACATCAAGGCGCTATGCGTTGAATGGTATGAAAAAAAGAAGGCTCCCAAGACAATCCAAGGTTACCTGTCGCAGCTGAGGATTTTCTGCGGTTGGATCGGTAAAGCCGGCTTGGTCAAGGAAATCTACTATTATCTGCCGGACGTTCCGCGTGAGGAGCTACGTGTTAACGCGGTTGCGCGCACTAGCAAGAGTTGGGCCGAAATGGGGATTGATGTTGCTGAGAAAGTGGAAATCGCGTTTCAATTCGACCAGCGATTCGGCCTGATGCTTCTGGCGCAAGTAGCCTTTGGTTTACGCCGGATGGAAGTTCTGCAAATGCAGCCGTGGAAATGCGATAAAGGGAATCGATTTTCGGTTTACAAGACAAAAGGCGGACGCCCGCGCGATGTCGATATTGATACGGAAGTCCAACGCGCTGTGCTCGATCTGATTAAATCTAAAGTTGGGAAGACTGAGCATTTAGGCTGGAAACATCGTAGCGACGGATCACTTGCAACATTGGAATATTCCGAGCGACGTTATAACCACTTTATGGAAAAACTCGGAATTACCAAAGCGCTTGCGGCAGTCACTGGCCACGGCCTGCGTGCGCAGTTTGCTGAAAACGCTGCTCTCCTTCGTCACCTTATTCCGGTGACTCTTGGCGGAACAGGTGGCCAAATGCCACGCGAAGATCTCGACCTTTCTCGCCTTCAGGTAAGCGAGCAGCTCGGCCATTCCCGAAAATCGGTTACGACCGCCTACTACGGAAGCTTCGGTAGGGAAACCCAGCCTGACTCACCGGATAGGGCTAAGCTAGCGATCGAAGCGGCTCTGGCAACGATACCGGCTGACCAACTACTTGCCATTCCCCAGGAGCGCCAGCGTGACTGCGCTTCCCTCGGCGAGGAGCTGATGGCGATCGGCGTCTACGATGATCCGCGCAAAGTTCAGGTGCTATGGAGCCGCCATAGCCACCGCCACGCGATTGACTGGCTGGCGCCGGCTGCGGGATCGAATCTGGCCGCGTTGGAGGCCTCCGCGCTGTCGCTCACCCGTGCACGAGACGGCGCTCCGAGCCAGGCGAAGGTGTAAAAAAAGCCCCCGGGGGGGGAACCCACCCGGGCGCTGTTTTTGCAGGACAGCGATCTACTCAGCGATCACCAGCGAAGCTCTCCGCTGCACTATTTCGACTTGAACAGTACTTTAAATAGAGCTGGAAAGTTGGTAAAGCCAACGACGTTCTTGCAACTGATTTCTGTCCCAAGCGCTGGAGAGGCATCGAGTCAACAATTCCTGGATAAGCTGGACATGCATTGCTTTGTGGTGTTTGACAGCACTTGCGCTACTTGGACGGCGTACCAGAGCAGACCGGTTAGGAGCTGTTGGCACCGCTAACCCTTCAACTGCGCGTTTACGTTACGTTAGCCGAAAACTCAAGTTACACGTAGCCACGCGCAGGCCTAGATCAGGTACAATCCGATTTTAACAATATATTGGTAAATCATGCTTTCTACTGTCGACAACAAAGAGCTTCCTGGCATTTCTCAGCTTCTCGGCACCGGCATGCATAACTGGAGAGAGGTAGTCCTCGAACTTGCAGGACCGTACTATCTTGTCAACATGTCTCTCCACGAAAGTTCAAGTTGGTTAGAACAGACAGTTCTTCTAGGAGGTGAATTTGATCTTGCCTGCTTTTGCGTAGACGTTTCGCAGGAATCTCACCGTCGAGTTGTCAGCATTACGCAACTGTCCTGGTGTAGCGGCGAAGAGAAGCCCGCTTGGAACCTGACAAAAATTGCGGAGGTATGGGAGGGGGAAGAGTACAACCCCAACGAAGATCCAGAAGAACCCGAAACTGGATACACTGTCATTGTGTTAAAAGGGGAAAACGGAGAGCCCGTGGGTCAAGAACGCCAATCGGGTAAACCTGTTGAACTGCACACCCAGGTTTTCCCGTACTGAATACGCCAGCTAAGATTTGCTCGCGATCTCGTTTTCGACCATAGCGAGCATTTCCGATGGCTTCTTACCTAGAGCTGCCGAAAGTTTAAATATCACTCGAACACTTGGTTGGTTCACTCCGCGCTCGATGAGGCTCACAAAGTTCCGCTCAACTTCAGCTTTGAAGGAAAGCTGCTCTTGGGTAAGTCCTGCCTCTCGTCGTACTACCCTCAACACGTGGCCGAATGCTACCGCTGGATCCAAAAGAACCTCCTAATATGTTGGTAGCGATGCTCCACTTGTAGTAGAGTGAAGTCTTCACAACATATTGGTAATAAAGATTATGGCCCTAACAGATCCTATGTTTGTTGCGCCATTGCGCCTCGTAGCGCCTGTAACCCGACGGCGTGACCGATATCAACCAGCAAATCGGCTCGACGCCGTAGGCATGCCGGTACTAGTTGATAAATGTTCTGACGATTTGAAGGCGGCTGAGCTCCGCTCGGGCGATAAAAGGACTCGCCAAGCGTAGATCTCGTTCGCCTTGGCAGCTTGCGCACTTCTCGCTCGAGCGCCTGGCGCGCCCCTCTTCAGCGGTGGTTGGCCCGCGGCGCTGGCCAGTATCGCGTTCTCACCGGCGTAACCAAGCGGCTCAGCCTGTATGGCGTATAGCCGATCCTGGCCGTCATCGACGTGATCGCTGCCGAATGTAATTCGTACTCCCCACAGCTCGCTCGATGACTTTAGCGAAAGCTTCTGCCGAGAAATACGATGTTTTCCTGCTTGATATTGGCCTCCCCGATATAGACGGGAATGAACTCATCCGGTCGTGGCGTGGTGATCATCAACGACAGAAAACGTACAGGCGTGCCTGAAACGGTAGAGAAGGGCGCCCATTTCACTGTGTACCCCTTTGGTCAAGAGTGCGGCGTTATGATCTGTCATACGCCGGTCAACCGAAAGGCACTGCAATACGCTGGAGGGCCGACGTTCGACGCCGAGAGTGAGGATGCTTCGGACGAACTCCTCCTGATGCGAGCGGCCCGGAACTATCTTGAGAAGGCGCATATAGCCTGCGCTGAATTTGATCCATGGCTTCAAGATGGCGCACCTTCTCGCCTGAAAAAATGCATCGACGAGGATGGTGGCGCTGCAAGGCTGGCAGCCGCCAGGGAACTCAATCGGGTTGCCGGCGCAAAGCTGCATCTCAAGCTCACGACCGCCGAGGCAAAGCACAAACAAAAGGCTCTGGCCAATGCGGAGCGGAAAATTCAAGTGAGTGCGATGCAAAGAAGGAATCGCGAGAAAAAGCTAGTGGCAGCAATCAGCCAGTTCAAGCGGATTCCAGGCGGACCGAGCTATCACCACTACCTGGAACTGCAGGTGCGTGGAACAGGGGACGTTTTTTCCCAGATGGATGACAAGAGCATTTTGCTCCGCTCAGGTCCCAAGCACGTGATCGAGGTTCGCCGCTGGCTCAGTGAAGCTTCTGAAATTGCATCCGCGCTTCGCTGGATATTGCGGGGCCTCTCGCCCAATATGGCGATTCGCAAAATCATTGCTGACACCCAAGAGCGTGATCTTGCAGACGATAGCGTACCGCCGCCCATACCATCGCCCTGTTACACGTACCGTCGCGCCCGTTAGCGTAGAATCTGCTTAGGCTATTGGACGAAGCGAACGAATCCAGTTCGAACGAGAAACTCCAGAGTCCTCAACTCATCGATTCCTACCGTCGCCCCCCACTCGCAGATCTTGTAGGGAGCAGTCTCACGCACATTTTCTTGCACGTTCGAAAGGCGGTGCCAGCCTCCACGTAGCGAAGCGGCACCGCTCATCACTGTCGCGATTACCGCTGGCTGAGCATCTCTCGGCCACTCTTTCTCATCTACCCAGGTTACCTGGTTCGCGAGAGCTTGAAACGGCGTAGAGATATGTGCACGCAGGAACTGCAGCGCTTCAAATGATCGGAGGTCGGCCACGCCGGTTAGAAATTGACCTTGGCGCCGAGAAAGTAGGGCACCCCGCTCGGTTAAAGCCTTGAAGTAGTCACGTAAAGCGATCTCGTCGATGTCGCTGCTGACGAACGTCGATTTGAAACGCGCCCGCATCCATCTCAAAGCGGTGTCGAAAGTTAAAAGGAATAGTCCGCGAGCCGGCCTTCTGTGTATCAGCCCACCGAAGACTGCGGCCTGCCAAACGAGCGCGTCCGTTACCCCGAACGTCGTGTTCCAAGACACAGGGGCGAACAACGATTGAGGTAACGTTTCGCGGCCGAGCCAACGCAGCAATATGTCGCGTTTCGCACCTTCCTCGGCTGCATAAAAGTGTTCGGTCCTTCGTTGCCGAGCTTCTTCGCGCCGCAACCTTTCAGCCTCTGCGGCTTGGTGGCTGAGTGCATCGTGGCGCTGCCGTACGCTGCTCTCTTGCTGGGCCTGTCGCCATTGCTCATGCTCCCGGAGTCTTTTTGCCTCCAACGCCCGCTTCGCCTTCAATGCCTGCACTCGTGCCTCGGCCAGGACCGGTTCGATCTCCTCAAGCAGCGATGCCTCAGCGGCCTCTACCGCTGGATGGTATAGCCACGTACTAGCGCTATCCTCATTGAAAAGCAGCGCCTCTAGAACCTCGAACGTGGCCTCACGGACATCGGACAAATCCACTTCAACAGCAGCTAAGCCAAGCTCGCGCAATGTCGCTTTCTTGCTCTCGTCGGCAAAATGCGTGACCGCGACCTCAATTGCGATTTTGCCAAAGCCGGCAAGGTCGACCAGCACGTCTGGCCGAATTGAGGCGACAGCCTGCTCGAGTTCGACATGCAGAAGCTCACGGCGAGCCGCAGCCCACAGCGTCCTGGTACCTCGGTGAACCGTCGCCATCGTGTCTGTAACTTCGATCGCTGCGGTCAGGGTCGGGAAGAAGAAAAGCTTCCGTTCGTATATCAGCTGCTTTGCTGCAAGATGGATTGAAGTCTCCATCGCCGTCACGCATTCCCCTCCAGGGGCATGCGCGAAGTGGGGTGCCCGCTTTCCGCTGCAACAATGCTTTGCATACACAGGCCGTGAGCACGCGGGGCAGACACAACCACATCGCTTACCGATGGGGACCTGCCTCGGTTCGTACATTCGACCATCTACGATCCCCTTACCGAAGGGGATTGATTCGGACACGCGTTCTGGCGCACCTGGTCGAGCGGAAGGCGCTGTGCTCAAGCTTAATTCGATACCGTCATGATGGAGTCAAGGTGGTCGATCGCATCGCGCAAGATGCGGCTCTGCCATCCTTTTCCCACATAGCTGCCTTTGCCTGCGTGCTGGCGCGGCTTGCCATATCCGCAGCTGTAAATCCGTCTTTCATAGTCGATCGTGACAAATCCGCCTCCCAGCTCTCGCGGTCGCATGATACATACGCAGTGGCGATCCTGGAGCTGCTCGTGTGTCCAACCCTCCTGCTGTTCGTGATATTGCAAATCACCGATCGTCTTGCTTATTGCCATTGGAGCTCCAGTGCACATTCATTCGACAATTGTAGGACTGCCCCGTCGGATTGCAACCGATTCTGAGTGTGCAACCCCTCCCGAGTCGTCTACGACAAACACAACTGTAGAGGTAAGAAGAGGCTGTGAATTCCCAAACTGCCTGTATGACGCCGCTGAATTAATTCGAAGTGGGGCTATGCTCTTGCAATTCTGTGTATAAAATGCGGACAAAAAAAAGCCCGCATTGAGCGGGCCCGAAGTCTATTTTCTAGGAGGAGAAAGTAGAGGAGACTTGAGCATAATGCTGCAACGCGCAAATCAGGGCCAATGGTCATTTGTGATGTCGGTCATGCGGTGAAGGCATATCTAATCGCGAAAATACGGAACCACCGGAAAACTCGGTGTGATTAAAAGTGAGTTTTGCCGCTGCGCATTCACGTAGACTGGAGTACTCTGTAAAGACACTTCGAAAGTAGGAATGGCGCCGACAAGACGAATCGACCACAAATGCGCGTCTATCGTTGACCAGGGCATATCGCTCGATGCGGAGAAGGGTGCAGTCGTCGCCTGGGCCTACCTGGTAAAGCACGGCGTGAGCCAAGAGGTCATCATGCGCGTGCTTTCGACCCCGTCATCACGACGGCCGCGTTCCAACAGTAATGGCGAACCTGGCCAGCCATGCGCCTCAACTGTTAATTCTGCGTTGAACTCCCCGTAACAATCGCTCGACTACGGGCAAAAGGGGTAGGGCAATGGAAACTCAACAACCATCGGCACGGCGCAAAGTGCTGATCGTCGACGACAACGCCGACGCCGCCCTGACTCTCTCGATGTGCCTCAGCGCGTATGGTCATGAAACGGCCGTGGCCTACGGCGGCGTACAGGGTATCGAGCTGGCGCTGGCCTTTGAGCCCGACATTATTTTCCTAGACCTTGGCATGCCTGAAATGGACGGCTATCAGGTAGCGGCAGCGCTGCGCCAGATCCCGCATTTGTCGCGCGTATTCATTGCTGCCCTTACTGGCTGGAATGATGAAAAGACGCGGAACCAGGTGGTACTGTTCGGGTTCAACAAACACTTGACCAAGCCGGCAAAGGTCGAAGTGGTACTCGATGTGATCGAGCACGTTCCAGTAAGCCATCAGAGAAGGCCAGCTGTTCGCGGCCTTCCTGCGATCTCTCCTAAATTACTTGGGATGAAGGAGCGCAGCAGCTAGCCCTGAGATCGATCCAAAGGCGAGCAGAATTCTCTCGGCTAGGTTTTCCTGGCCGATCAAAGCACAAGCTAGGACAGTTCCGAGCGCGAGTGTGGTGGTGATAGTGAACGCGAAAGTCGCACGCCTATGCGCACGGTCAGATTTCGGTTTTGATGAGGAAGGCTTACGCCGAGCGGCGCGAGTGGGGGCAGGTTTACGGCGGGGGCGTGATTTGCGTCGGGGCCCGTCGCCGTCGCCGTCGCCGTCACCGTCGTCATCGCCGCCAGCGTCACCTGGTGCCGCACCATCGATACCCGCTGACGTTACCGAACCGCCATCCGCGCTTGCAGTAGTGGCCTGGCCGCCGCTTGCTGAGGATACAGGCACAGAATTGCCGCCGGCGACAGCCATAAAGGCCTTCGTCATAGCATTCGAAACCTTGGAAGGTTCAAAGGGAACTACTGCACCGTTTCGCCGAATAATTCGATAGTCGGCGCGTGCAGCTACGGAGTGATCAAGTGATTGAGTCATAAAATGTCCTAGGAATTTAGCCAGATACCCTGGCAGCAGAATTGTAGCGCGACTTTATGCAGTTCCTGTCCATTTATGAGCAGCTGGTAAGGAGGGCGCCAAATGCGTGCGCACTTGATCGTGCGATCGTTGCACACCGGAGACGGAACAGCGACAACCGAGCAAAATAGTAGTAGATTTGCAGTAAATACAACTGCCGCCGCGATCCCATGAATCAGCAGGCCGACCATACCGCCGACCAGTTTGAGCGAGAAGTCGACTGTCCCACGTGCGAGCACGAGCGGACCAAGCTCCGCGCATGGGCAAGCTTGGATGGCCTGGATCGTATGGAAGTCGAGTCGATTGCGCAGCTGAGCGACGCCGATGTGCACTTGCTCGCCCAATACGGTGAAGGCGGCGTTGACGGTGCTTGTGGAACCTGTGCACGTGGCCACTCAGCGAATGAGCGCCTTGCCGCACTCGGTGGGGCCGCGCTAAGCATGCCAGAGGTGCCGCGCGGTCGGTCGGCGGACAATTCTGGAGTCGCCGGTTTTAGGTACAACGACACGGAAAACGGGGAAAAACGGGCTCGCCGCGGCTGAGACCGGTGGCCGCCCTTAGATGATAATCGGTATGATCGTCGAAGGGACTTTGCTGCAAGTGCCGCTCTAGGTGCTTGCCCAATTATCAGGCAACCACCAGAGAGCCGCACGAGCGCTGGTTCTTAGGAACTTATCAGTAAGGATATCCACCAAAAATGTGGATATCCGTGCCTTGCACTGAGCAGTAATCGGGCGCTCAGGGAAGAACCGATAGTTAGATTCTGAAATCGTCCAAAGACTTCCCACTAGCCAATCCCTCAGCAATCCACTTCGGCTGTCGGCCGCGACCGGTTGTTTGGTTGTTTATGAATTGATGCACAAGCGATTCTACTATGCGTATGCCAATCAAACGTGTTCACGATTATCTTGAGCCAGGTAATGGCGCTACGGCTGTGCGCAAGCGAAAGTGGGCTTTTCTAGATTGGAGCGGTCGCTTGGCCATTAGCGACCGCTGCCCTGACACTTTTCCGAGGACCGTAGACAAATTTACCTTTTTATGAGCGACAGAAAATTTGTCTGCAAAACATGCGTGCTAGGGTGGGAACCTTTGGGATTTGCAGACAAATTTGCCTTCGTCTACGACACGTGAGGCCGTCGAACTGGCCACGCTGGAATGGGTGTCCTGGTTTAACCACCACCGCCTGCTGGAACCACTCGGCTATATACCGCCAGCCGAAGCTGAGGCAAACTATTACAAGCAACTGAGCAGTCAAGCCATCCCGGCCTGACTCACACTAACCGGCCTCCACGAAAGCCGGGGCGGTTCACACCGCGCCGTGCGATGGCTTCATGACAGCCTTTTGTTTCGTAGGCACCATCACCGCTCACGCTTGCGATAGTCTCGTCAACACTGATCTGCTCGAGCAGACATGCCAGCATGGGTGCATCACCAGTAGCGTTATCAGTCACTTCGATAGCCCGAATCTCTAGCGTAGAGGCGTCGATCCCGAGGTGGACCTTGCGCCACTGCCGACGGTAATCGGCCCCATGTTTCTTCGTCTTCCACTCGCCTTCACCGAGCATTTTGATGCCAGTGCTGTCGACCAGAAGATGCAAGCCTGTTGTCGTTGACAGCTTGAAAAAACGATTTCCATCCGTTGGCAATTGCTGGTATTGAATACGACCTCGACACCTAACATCGGACTGCGCATCCTGAACGGCTTACAGCTATTTTTTAATATAGGATTTTTGCGCTCAGTTCCACGCGTTAAGCGACTTCGTAGAAGCTGGAACAACGGAAATTTGAAGCACGTACTTGTCGTATAATGCCTAGAAACCCCAATAAGGAGTTTTATGCTCGGTTGGTCGGTATTGGTTGCCTCCCGCTCCCCAGAGGAGAAGGACAAGTCGGACAATAAATTGTCTTATCTACTGGCAAGCTGGGAAGCCAGTGTGGGTGGTCTTGACTTTCTGGATGTGCTGGTGCGCAAGGGAAAGGCGAAAAAGCTCCTTTCGGGGGGCTACCCAGAACGTTACAGCGCGCAAGCAGGCGATTTTTTACCACTGCTCTCAAAGCCGCGTCCTCCTGGCACAATGGGACCGCGTGGCCATGCCACCCTCCATAGCGACAGGATCGCTGCCTGTTTGTCAGAGCAGATCATCACCATTGATGCATGGGATCTCTCTTAAGGTGCAAGACAGTTACTAATCACGGTAGCTGAATGCCTCTACCATGCGATGGAGTAATCCACTTGCAGCCCGATCCGGGACGAACGTACCCACACTTTTTCGGAGAAATTACATTGGCGAACAAGAAAATGTTGGAAGGAATGCCACAAGCAGGGGCACACGTGGGTCCAGTTGCAAATGCACGCGAAACTGAAATCGCAAGACGCCTGGCGCTGATAATCGACCGCCTCCCAATACGAGCGCTGCACAGCTTCCTCCAGAACCTAAACGACGGGGTCGACGCCGCTATCGACGCCGATAGGGCCGACGGAGTTATGCAGAAGCAATCCGTCAGCGGGCGCCAATGGCAAACGGCAAGAGTAGAAGGCGAACTACAGTTTCCAAAGCCCATCGCCGTGGGGGTCGAAGTGATGCCTTCGGAGAAAGAAAGCCAAGATCGCTTCGACTTGGTCGTTCCGGTTCCTCCAATCCTCATTGGCGGAAAGCTGACAACTTCGATTGTGTTCGAGTTCAAACTGGGACCGCATCGCCCTGATCAATTAATGCGATACAGCGGCCTTTCACCAAACTCGACCGTTATTTCCATAGAAATGGACACCGTTCTAAAGACAATTATGCCGGGAGAGCACGGGCGGCCCATCGTTCTACAGAATTGGGAGCACCTCTACTACGCGCTCCAATCAATGTTGAGCGGCGACGCTCAGCCCCGAGTCGTTGCCGTCGACGAGCCTGACGATTTGTTGCTTAAATTCGATCACCGCATCGCCGGCCAAGACCGCCTCGCCTTTGAAATCGAGTCGTTCTTAGAGCTTATCATCGACAGGGGTCTGCTTCCGAACCGCAATCTCGTACTCGTCGTCCCACGAGGCCCCGATGCAGCCGAAACGCTGGGGTACACTTCTCCCTACTATTGCCATCCAGAGAGCTGGACGTCGGGCTATCGGTACCTCGTGGTTATCTATCGCAATGAGGTGGAGAAGATATACCGGGTCAAAGAAAGCGTGACCACCGATTCTGTGGGCGGCCAGCTGCCTCCCGCACCAAGCGGCATTGAAACAATTTGGCCGACAATCGCAAATGTGGGCGGGCTCCGTGTGTCGGTGTTAGAGGCGGATAAAGAATGGGGACGTTATATTGGCAAGAAGTACGTAAGCCACGGACCCAAGGGCGGTGCTCGCGCTTTTACTATGAGCCATCGTTACGTCGAGCATCCAAGTCTGCTTGCGAACTACTTCAATGAAGAAGCCTAGTCGATAAAATGATCACACCAAGGGCTGGAGCCTTATTACTTTAAGGGTCGCAGTCCAGTTTTCATAGCCGCCGACTGCGCTGGCTCCAACCCAACGGAGTCACATAGAAGGTGCTACTCCGCAAGCTAAGACCGGTTCGCAATCCCCGATTTCGACACGTCTGTCCAGACAGTTTCCTAAAGTCGATAATGCGAACGTTCGCGGTTGCTCACACCGATCAGTTGGTAGTGCTGGATTCCGCAGGAGATGCGAGACCGCAGCTTTGATCGACACCGCTATCGGCGCAGCGGCCTGAATCCTGTAACGGCGGCAATTACTGTGGAACACCGTCTGTCTGGAACGCGCCACCGCGGCGTCAGGGAGCGGCGAGTGAGACGAGTCCCTGCTTCAGTTCCTAGTGTTGCTCCGATCGGAACACATAAACCTGACTAGCGTTTATGTGTGACGTTAGAATCGAAAAATCGAATGCGGCTTGGCTAGCTCAACGTCAGCGTTTTAATTTTGCAGGTCTTCCTTAGAAAATCATAGGTGGGTACGCTGGGCGCATACCCTCTCAATCAGTGGCCAAAGCGATCCCGGCAATTAAAGGCATGTCAGGCCGAGTTCGGAAACGCCCAGTAAACTGCATGCTTATAGAGCCTACGCTTCGCGCGCGCATCGAGCCTGGCTGCGTAGACGAAGGATTGCGGCAAGGGTAGGCGCTACGGTATTGAGTCGCGGGAAAGGCTTGGCCGATGGCGATAGCTTACAGAACGAACGCTGGGTTGGCTCCACCGATTCTGCCGACTTCGCATCCGTAACGAGCGTCGTGCCGGCACTCACCAGAGCTTCCTTTCGCCAGCCTGTGTGCTCAGTGGTCTAAGGCACTTCGGGTTGTTCAGCGCCTTTTTTTCTCAGCGCTAAGATCATGGAAAGTACGTCTTCAGGTCGCTGACCTCATAAAGGTCCGCGGTCTTAACCATATACCACTGTCTCCGGCGGTAGTCTTCGGGGTAAGTGAAGTTCTCGTACTCGTATTCGTCGAACACGATGCCCGCGGCGTTGAAGCCGCCGTTCGAGATTAGCACGACGAGCAGCTCGGTGTTCGTGTAGTGGTAAGTGACTTTGCTGGCCTCCTCTTCGGTGACCAGACGACCCTTCGCGATCAAGAACTCTTCTTTCGTTTGGTCTTTCGGCTCTATATAGCATCCCATGTTCATTCTCCTTTGATCGTCGTTACCGTTGCGTTGTTTGTCAGCGCTGCACAGGACGACGCGTCTCACCCCGGCCACTACTTCGTGTTCCTTCATAGGGAGCGGATAAATTCCTTAGCTGATGGGCTGGTCTAAATGACAACCACTGTTGCTATCACTCAAAAGGAAGCGCTTTCGTTAAGGATACGCGTCGAATTTCAATCCGTTCGCCAGCTGCTTGTAACGTCCTCGTATAATAGAAGACTACACAATTGGTGCTTTCCTTTTTTCCGGTGCTCGAGCGGATGTAGTGGTCTAATGTCCCCGGACACCTCGATAGGTGGATAATTCACCTTCGAAGGAGTTTACATGACCAGGCAGCGCCGCAATTTCGACCCCAGCTTCAAGCTCGAGGTCGTTCGTATGATCAAA
>Ga0265780_10004187_pt1 | contig 18687 bp, 16 predicted proteins | sample P1T30metagenome_FD_192432 | JGI IMG/M metagenome (GOLD analysis project Ga0265780, IMG submission 192432) | Plant litter microbial communities from East Loma Ridge, Irvine, California - P1 T30 | ecosystem: Environmental > Terrestrial > Plant litter > Unclassified | place: USA: California...
GCGACGATTACACCGAATATCACGAGACGGTCCCCGCCAACCATCTCCAGCGGCTGTTGTTCGCCGAAGCCGATCGCATGGCGAACCTGGTGGTCGATCCCGCCAACTTCGCCTCCGAACGCGACGTGGTGAAGGAAGAACTGCGCGGTGATTTCGCGCGGCCGTATGGCAAACTGTTCTCCGCCTACGCCTCGGCAGTGTCGTATAGCCGGCACCCCTATGCGCGCTCGACGATCGGCAGCATCGCCAATCTCGACAGCGCCGGCATCGACGACGTGCGCGCGTTCCACGCGGTCTATTACCGGCCCGACAATGCCGTGCTGGTGGTGTCGGGCAATTTCGACCCCACCCAGCTCGACGCGTGGGTGAACCAGTATTTCGCCACCATCAAGCGCCCCGCCGGCAAGATCCCGCGCGTGACCGTCGCCGAGCCCCCGCGCACGCATGCGACGCGCTACACCGTCTACGAGCCCAACACGCCGCTCCCCGCCGTGGTGATCGGCTATCCGGTGCCCGCCGACAACGATCCCGACAACCCGGCGCTGACCGTGCTCAACGCGATCCTCTCCACCGGCGAAAGCTCGCGTCTGTACGAAAGCCTCGTCTACCGCGACCAGCTCGCCGCACAGGCGCAGAGCTTCGTCGATACCAAGCAGGGGCCGGGCAATCTGTTCGTGTTCGCGATGATGGCAGGCGGCAAGTCGGTCGCGGCGGGCGAGGCGGCGCTGCGTGCGCAGACCGCCAAGCTGCGCGATGCGCAGGTCACGGCGGAGGAGCTGACCGAGGCGAAGAACCAGATCCTCACCGCCGCCTTGCTCGGCCGCGAAACGGCGGAGGGCAAGGGCCGCGCGCTCGCCTCCTCGGTCATCATCGACGGCGATCCGCGCACCTCGGACCGGCAGCTTGCCGCGATCCAGCAGATCACCGCCGCCGACGTGCAGCGCGTCGCGCGCAAGTATCTGCGCGACGAGGCTTCCGCGACGATCACCTATCAGTCGCCCGAGGCGGCGCCTGCCGGGTTCAAGGGCGACACGATCGCGATCGCGCCCACCGTGCAGGTCGCCAATCTCACCCCACCGGCGCACATCGCCACGCTCGAGCTTGCCGCCGTCGCGGATCGTATCGCCCCGCCGAAAGCCGGTACGCCGGTTGTCGCCGCGATCCCCAGCCCGACCGAGTTCCGCCTCGCCAACGGCTTGCGCGTGGTGGTGGTCGAGCGGCACGAACTGCCGCTGCTCAGCGCCGCCCTGGTGACGAACGGCGGCGGCGCGGACGATCCCGCGACGCGCTCCGGCCTCGCCGATCTCACCGCCGACTTGATGACCAAGGGCACCACCACCCGCTCCGCCACGCAGATCGCGCGGGAGATCGAGGCGCTCGGCGGCTCGATCTCATCGGATGCCGGCTGGGACGGCTCGGACGTCGATGTGACGATCAAGTCCGATCAGGCGGGGCCGGCGCTCGCCATCCTCGCCGATGTCGCGCAGCATCCGGTGTTCGCATCCGAGGAGGTCGAACGCGCCCGCGCGCAGGCGATCGACGCGGTGGCGGTGACGCTGAAGGACCCGGGGCAGCTTTCCGGCCTTGTCGCAGCGCGGGCGGTGTTCGGCGATGCGCCCTACGGTCATCCGCTGTCGGGCACGCCGGCGTCGCTCAAGACGATCACGCCCGCCGAGATCCGCGCCGCTTATGCCAAGGCATGGCACCCCGACACGGCGACGCTGATCCTCGTCGGCGACCTTACACCTGCGCAGGCGAAGACACTCGCCGAAACGAATTTCGGCGCATGGTCTGCTCCGGCGGGGGCCGCCGCGCCAGCGCTGGTCGCGGGTGCGTACCCGGCACCGCGCGTCATCGTGGTCGACATGCCCGACGCGGGGCAGGCCGGCGTGGTGGTCGCGCGGCCGGGCATCGCGCGCAGCGACGCGAACTATTATCCGGCAAGCGTCGCCAACGCGGTGCTCGGCGGCGGCTATTCGTCGCGGCTGAACAGCGAAATCCGTATCAAGCGCGGCCTCGCCTACGGTGCGAGCAGTAGCCTCAACGCGCATCGCGGCCCGGGCACGCTGTCGGCGCGCACGCAGACCAAGAACCCGACCGCGCCGGACACGGTGGCGATCATGATCGAACAGATGAAGCGGCTCGGCAGCGAGCCCGTTCCCGTCGCCGAACTGGAGACGCGCAAGGCGGTGCTGATCGGCGGCTTCGGCCGTGCCAGCGAGACGACCGGCGGCATTGCGGCAGTGCTCGGCCAATATGTGCTGGAGGGCGTGTCGCTCGACGAGCTCAAGCGCTTCGTGCCGGCGGTGACGGCAGTTGATCCGGCGGCGGTGCAGGCGGCGGCGCGGGCGGTGATCGACCCGACGCGCGCCAGCGTTGTGGTGGTCGGCGATGCCAAGCTGTTCCTGCCCGCGCTGAAAAAGGCCTTTCCGCAGGTCGAGGTGATCCCGGCCAGCACGCTCGATCTGAGCAAGGCGGCGCTGCGGTAGGTTTGGGCGCCCGGAGCAGCCGGCAGGCGAGCGCAACGTCTCGCCTGCCGGCTGCTTCCCCTCTCCGTTCGTGCCGAGCGAAGTCGAGGCAACCCGTCGAGCATAGCCGAGACGGCGATCCGCCAGACGGCGCGGCAGTGACCAGACCCGCCCATTCATTACCGTCGCGACCATCTGTTCCGCGACGGGACGGCGCGCAATTCGCAGGAGTCCGGTAACACCCGATCCGCTATGCGCGGCCGCGTGACTGTGCAGGCCATCCTCGATTCGCGGCGCGTGACGTGGCTGCACCTGATCGGCCCGTTGCTGCTGCTCGTCTGCGTCGGCGTGTCGGCGCACGCGGCATACCGCGCGATCGTAGCCCAGGCGGCGCGGCCCGCACCCGCGACGATGAAGCGCGGGTTCGAGGCTGAGGATCATTTCCCCGGTGCCGCGCTGCTCTACGCGGCCGATGACGTGGCGGAGCCCACCGCCTTTGCCGCGCCGGCCAAAGGCACCACCGGCACGATCGACCTGCCCGACCTGCCGCTCCCGCCCGAGACGGCGGCGCTGCCGGCCGACGGAACGGTTCATCCCGCCGCCCCGTTCGACATGCGCCGCGTAAGTGCGACCGATCGCGGCCGCGCTCTCGATTGCCTGACGAGCGCGATCTATTACGAGGCCGCGAGCGAGCCCGATGCCGGCCAGCAGGCCGTCGCACAGGTGATCCTCAACCGCGTGCGCCATCCCGCCTTCCCGGCGACGGTTTGCGGGGTGGTGTATCAGGGTTCCGAGCATAGCGGCTGCCAGTTCAGCTTCGCCTGCGACGGGTCGATGTTGCGCGGTTCGCCCTCGCGCACCTCGTGGTTGCGCGCGATGCGCGTCGCGGCGGCGGCGCTCGGGGGATATGTCTGTGCGCCGGTCGGGCTGGCGACGCATTATCACACCTATGCGGTCACCCCGGCGTGGAACCGCCGTCTGGTGATGACGGCTGCGATCGGCGCGCATTTCTTCCATCGCTGGCAGGGCTGGTGGGGCACGCCCGGCGCGTTCCGCCAGATCTACGCCGGCGGCGAGCCGGTGCCGGGGCCGCATCCCCGCGCCGATCCGCTGCCGTTGCCTCTGCCGCTGCCGTTGCCGGGGCTGGGGGCGGCAATCACGCTCGCCACTGCGACGCTGCCCGTCGCGCCCGCGCCGTCGCAGCGCACGTCCGCCGCAACGATCCAGCCGGCCTACACGCAGAGTGGTACGCCGCTGGCGCCGGCCCCGGCGGAGGCGCAGCCGGGCGACTCACAGATCCTCGACAAGTGGAAGGACTCGGGCAAGCCGCTGCGATAGCGGGCGGTATCGCGCGCCATCGTTATTTGCCGCGTACCTGCGATCAGCGTATCGTTCGACGTTCGGCAGGTTCGTGCCCGCCGCACGTCACGTCTGCCCTTCTCCACCGTTCGTTCGGAGTAAAGTTGAGGCGCCGGCCTTGTGCGCAGGTGTCTCGCTGCGCTCGACACGAATGGTCAGGGGTAGCGCTTTTCAGTCCGGACCGCGCCGATCCCTCACAGCAAGCCCAACAGCCGCACGCCGGCGTTAAAATCATGTCTTCGTACCGCGGTCGCCGCCTCGGCAAGCGGGTCGCGGCCCCAGCGGTCCGCCTGAAAATCCTCGTCGACCAGCGCCGCCGTCCACACCGCGTCGGCGCTGGCGGCGCCCTCGATCAGCGCCAGCGCCGCGACCAGCGAGCCGCTGATCGTCACGATCGGAGACAGAGCGGCCAGTTCATACGGCCCGCGCGCCGCCACCGCCTCGCTCAGCCGCGCCAGCGTCGCCGGGGGTTGCGCACGGTGCATGATGCCGATGACGATCTCGAAATGCACGTCGTAGCGCGCCCGCGCCCAGTCGAGCAGCGGGTCCCACGCCGCCGCCTGCCGAGCGGCCAGTTCCTCCGGCGCGTCGGCGCGGTAGCAGAGCAGGTCGCTCTCGCCGTATGCGGCAAGCCCGGCGGCGAAGGCGGCGGGGTCGGGCGCGATACGGTCGGTCGCGGCGTTGGCGAGGCCGGTCAGCGGCATCGCGGCGGGATCGACTGTTTCGCCGCACGCACGCCATTCGTCCGCGACCGCTCGCGCCAGCGCGGGCGTTGGCAGCAGCAGCGCCGCGCGGCCGGGCGTGCGGAGCGGTTTGCCGTCGAGCCGAACGCCAAGCTCGGCATCGACGGTCACCTCTTTCCAGAAACGCTTCATGGCAGTTCGGACCCCTCCGGCGGCGTCCGCCAACGCCGCGCGAGCGCGCGCGGCACCACCGCCATCATCAACAACGCCGACAGCACCAGCGCGGTGCCGATCGCCTTGGGCGGCAATGTCGTGGCGCGCGCGATCAGGATCAAGCCGAGCACGGCGCCGCCCGCTCCGGCTATGCGGGCGCCGGCCATCGCGAAATAGCGTGCCGCGACGCTCATGCCGCCATCAGCCCGACGAGGTCGGGCACGCGCAGCGCCACCGCATGCGCACCGGCCGCGTGCAATTCGTCCGGTGCGTGATAGCCCCAGCCGACACCGAGCGCGCGCGCGCCCGCATTTCCGGCCATCAGCATGTCGTAGCTGGTGTCGCCGATCATCACCGTGGTTTCGGGCGAGGCGCCAGCCTCAGCCATCGCCTGTTCGATCATCGACGGGTGTGGTTTGGAGGGGTGGCGGTCGGCAGTCTGGAGCGTGAGGAAGCGTGCGGTCAGTCCGTGCGCCGCCAGCACATGGGCGAGACCGCGGTCGGACTTGCCGGTCGCCACGCCGAACAGCCAGCCGTTCGCCTCCAGCCGGTCGAGCGCGTCGGCGATGCCGTCGAACAGCGGTTCGTCGGCAAGCGTGCCGCTGCCGCGCATTGCGTGGAACGTCGCCTTGTAATCGGCGGCGAGCGCGTGGTGCTGCGCCGCCTCGCCCTGCGGCAGCAGCGCCTGCATCGCCTCGATGAGGCTCAAGCCGACGATCCGCCGGATCGCGTCGCGGCCCGGTACGTCGAGCCGGTGCAGCACGAAGGTCTCCTCCACCGCGCGGCAGATATTGGCCTGGCTGTCGACCAGCGTGCCGTCGCAATCGAACAGGGCGAGGCGGTTCATGCGGCCGGCCGCGCCGGGAGTTGCATCAGCGTCGTCATGCTCAGCACCGGCTCGTCATTCTGGCTGGTGACGGTGGTGCGCATCGTCACCGTGCCGACATCCGGCTTGCTTGCCGAGCGCCGCACCGTCGCGATCTCCCGCCTAGCCAGCAAGGTATCGCCCGGCCGCACCGGCCGCAGCCAGCGCAACTCGTCGATGCCGATGCCAAGCAGCGGCGTATCGCCGAACGGATTGTTGGCGATGAAGTCTCGCATCACCAGCGAGGCGACGTGCCAGCCGCTCGCGATGATCCCGCCGAACCGGCCGGCCGCCGCCGCCTCCGGGTCGATGTGCATCGGCTGCGCGTCGTACGCGCGCGCGAAGGCGATCACTTCCGCCTCGTCCACCACGAACGGCGTGCCGGGCCAGCTATCGCCCGGCGTCAGATCGTCGAGGTACAGGCCGCTCACTTCTCCGGAGCACCCCTGCGGCGGCGCTCGCCCTTGCGGTCCTTGCGCATGTTCTTGGCGTGCTGCTTGGCCTGCTGCTTCTTCACCGCCTTGGTCGGCGGCGGCGGCGTGTCGAGCGGCATGTTGTCGCCGAGCATTTCCTCGAAGCCGAAATGCTTGAGGCTCTCGGCGAAGTGGCGCGGCAGTTCCGCCTTCACGTCGATCGCGCCGCCATCGGGATGGTCGATCCGCAGGTTGCGCGAATGGAGGTGCATCTTGCGGCTGACGCCACCGGTGAGGAACGCCGCCTGACCGCCGTATTTGCCGTCGCCGACGATGGGATGGCCGATCGCCGCCATGTGGACGCGCAACTGGTGGGTGCGGCCGGTGTACGGGATCAGCTCGACCCAGGCGCAGGTCGTGCCGGCCAGTTCGATCACGCGGTAGCGGGTGCGGGCAGGGCTGCCCTCCGCCTCGTCGACGTGCATCTTCTCGCCGCCGGAACCGGGCTGCTTGCCGATCGGCAGGTCGATCGTGCCGTCCTCGATCGAGGGCACGCCGACGACCAGCGCCCAATAGGTCTTCTTGGCGCTACGCGAGGAGAACGCCTTGGAGAAGAACGCGGCGGCGCGCGACGTGCGCGCGATCAGCAGCGCGCCGCTGGTATCCTTGTCGAGCCGGTGGACGAGCTTCGGGCGGCCGTCATAATCGTCCTGCAACGCATCGAGCAGGCCGTCGACATGCTCGGTCGTCTTGGTGCCGCCCTGCGTGGCGAGGCCGGGCGGCTTGTTGAGCACGATCGCCTGCGCATCGCGGTGGATGACGAGTTCGCGCGCGAAGGCGATCTCGTCGTCGCTCAGCACCGGCCGCTCGCGCACCTTCGGCGCATCCGGCTTCGCAGCCTCGGCCGGCGGTACGCGGATCGCCTGACCCGCCTTGATGTGATCGCCCGGTTTCGCGCGCGCGCCGTCAAGCCGGAGTTGCCCGGTGCGCGCCCATTTCGCGACGGTGGTGAAGCTGGTGTCGGGCAGATGCCGCTTGAACCAGCGATCGAGCCGGATGCCGTCATCATCCGCGCCGATGCGGAAGGTGCGGACGTCGTTTTCGTACTTCGCGGTCTTGTCCCGGGGCGTATCGCTCATGCCACTGCCCTTACCAGATAGAGACCGGCGAACAGCGCGCAAACCGAGCCGATCACCGACACCAAAGCATAGCCGAGTGCCACGCCGAGATCCCCGCGCTGGAGCATCGTCACCGTGTCGAGCGAGAACGTCGAGAAGGTGGTGAACCCGCCCAGCACGCCGGTCGCGAAGAACAGTCGCAGGTTATCGGTCGCGCCGCCCACCCGCGCGAGCACCGCGACGACCAGCCCCATCGCCAGCCCACCGATCAGATTGGCGACGAGCGTGCCGTAGGGATAGCCAGCGCCGAACGCTGCGGTCATGCCGCGGCCGGTCAGCCACCGCCCGGCGCTGCCGATCGCGCCGCCCGCCATTACCAGTAAGATTTGTGTCATGGGCGTGCCGTTAGCGCGAATCGGCCGTAAAGAGAACCGGGGGCGTTACTTGAGATAACGGTCGAACCACGCCACCGTGCGCTTGCGCAGATCGGTGACATGCGCGGGCAGGCGCACGCCGTGGCCCTCGTCGGGGTAGATCACGAGGCTGGTCGGCACGCCCAAGTCTTTCAGCGCGTGCCAATATTCGGTCGATTGCGTCGGCGGCACCTCGATATCGCGCTCGCCCGCCCAGATGAAGGTCGGTGTCTTCGCGTTCTTGATGAAGTAGATCGCCGACGCGTCCTCGTACGCCTTGTAATCCTGATACAGCGTCTTGCCGAAGAACGGCAGCATCCACTGGTCGATGCCGTTGGTGCCATAATAGCTCACCCAGTTCGACAGGCCGGCGCCCGCGACGATCGCCTTGAAGCGGTTGGTCTGCGTGTTCGCCCACATCGACATGAAGCCGCCGTACGATCCGCCGGTCAGCCCGAGCCGCGCGTCGTCGACCGGTGCGACCTTTTCCACCGCGTCGATGCCGGTGAGGATGTCGCGCAGGTCGCCGCCGCCGAAATCGCGCTTGTTGGCGGCGGTGAAGGCTTCGCCCTGTCCGTAGCTGCCGCGCGGGTTGGGCAGGAACACGTAATAGCCGGCGGTGAGCAAATTGCCCGGCCCGCCGTCCGCCGTCTGGTAATACGGCACGTTCGCGGCGGCCGGGCCGCCGTGGACGATCGTCACCATCGGCGCCTTCCTGGCCGGGTCCGCGCCGGCGGGGGCGAGCAGCCAGCCCTGCACGGTGAAGCCGTCGTTCTTCCACGTCACGCTGCGGACGGTGGCGATCGCGGCTGCGGAGTCGTTATCGTGGGTGATCTGCACCGGCGCTGCGGCGGGGCCGGCGTAGATCGCAGGCGCGTGGGTGAAATCCTGCACCACCGTCGCGACGGTGCGGCCGTCCGCGCTGTAGGCGACGTTGGCATCGCTCGCGCTGAAGCTTGCCGGGCGTTTCCAGCCGATCGTCGCGGTGCGGTCGCCCGTCATCGCCAGCAGGCCGAGATCGCCGCTGCGCAAAGCCGTGCCGCGCAGGCCGCCGGGCGTCGAGAGCAGCGAGGTGACGGTGAAGTTCGTCCCCGCCGTCAGGTCGCGCGGGGTGCCGCCTGTCAGAGCCACACTCCAAACGTCGCCGCCGACCGAGCCGAAGTCGCTCATCAGCCCGCCGATGTACGATACGGTGCGGCCATCCGGCGATACGCGCGGGAAGTTGATCTGCGTCGCGGGCTTGGCGATGTTGGTGACCGCGCCGGTGGCGGCGTCGATCCGATCGAGCGTCGCAACCCACCAGTTGTTGTCGCCATTGCCGATCGCGCTGGTGACGACGAAGCCGCTGCCGTCCGGCATCCAGTCATATTCGTACACGTAGCGATTCACGGGCGAGAGCGGCTTCACCGCCGCCGCTGCCAACGCCGGCCCGCTCACGTCGAACAGCGCGATACGTTTCTCGTCGCTTTTCTCGCCGATCTCGCCGACCTGCCGCACGCCGGCCTGCGCCGCGCCGGTCTCCTTGGCCGCGCCGAGTGTGACGAGCAGGGCGATGCGCTTGCCATCGGGCGAGAAGCGCGGATGTTCGGCGATGCCCGCGATCGTCGCGACCGTGCGCGGTGCGCCGCCATTGCTCACCGCGAGCGCGACGGTGCCCGCCTTCTTGTCGCGCGCCAGCCACGCGAGCGTGCCGTCGGGCGCGAAGGTGAGGCCAGAATAGCTGCAGGCGGCACACGGATCGAGCGTACGCAGCACATGCCCGTCCTTAGCCGCGCGTAGCGTGATGATCCCATGCGCCTCACCGACCGACTCAATCGAAGCGACCTGATCGCCACGCGGGGCGAGCGCGAGATCGGCATAGTGCCGGATCGGCGCGGAGGCGGCGAACACTGGCGCCGGCATGGCGACCGAAACCAGCAGGGCGGCGGCAAGAACAAGGCGCATGGGGAAGCTCCAGAAGGGAAGGGCCGGCGCTGCCGACGGCTACGCTGCCCGACCGGCGGAAGACCTGCGATGGCGAGCGAGGTTGGTTAAGATACTCGAGGCAGCGATTGCGCGGTTTCGGCCAACAATCAAGCAGATAGCATCGATCGCCTGCTCGCAGGACGGCAGGCGACCCTCGCCGCAGCTAGTAATCCTTCGAAACGCGCAAATTGCCGCTTTGCCGGCCGAGCGTCGAGATGGTCGACAGCACCGACAGCCAGCGCGTCACCTGGAACTCGACCTGCGTGGCGCTATAGCCCTGGCCATCGGTGATGATCTCGGCAAACAGCCGCCGCGTCACGTATTTGCCCGCCGCGACCGATGTGCCTGCGCCCGTCTGCGGATCGGCCGGCAGGATGCGCAATCGGTCAAGCCCCGCCACCCGCCGCACCGCGTTGATCGGGTCCAGACCGCCTTTGCCGTTCTGGAGCGCCGCCACGGCGGAGGCGAGCTGCAACGCCTCGGGCGCCGACAGGTTGGTGATCGACGTGCCGAACAGCAGCCGCGAGAGCAGCTCGTCCTCGGGAAGAGCGGGGTTGCTGGTGAACGAAATCTCCGGTTTCAGCGCCGGCCCGGTGACGCGGATCGTCGCCGATAGGCCGGTCGAGTCGGCGTTGGCGGCAATATCGAGCGCGGGGTTGGCGGGCACCTCGCCCTGGAACAGGATCTTGCCGCGATCGAGCTGGAACTCGCGGCCGGCGAATTGGTAATCGCCGCGCACCAGATCGGCGCGGCCGGTGATCGCCGGGTTGTCGGGCGCGCCGCCGATGTCGAGATCGGCCGACCATTCGCTGCGCAGGCCAAGGCCGGTCACCAGCAGATTGTTGGCGGCGTGGGCGTGGACCGCCAGCTTCCAGGGCTTGCGTGGTGCATCGTCCTCCTCGCCGCCGCCGGGCAGGTTGATTTCCCGGATGTTGAGCTGCGGCACCGCGCTGGTTGCGGTCGCTTGCCCCAGCCGGTAGCGGCTCTTGTTCAGCGTCACCTTGCCGGCAATTGTGCCGCCCGCGCCGTCCGAATGGAAGCTCAAGGGACCGGTGACGATGGCGGCGATATCGTCGCGGTTAATGAGCAGCGCGTTCTGCGCCTGCACCGCCAGATCGATGCCGAAGCCGTTGGCGGCGGCAAGATCGAAACTGCCCGAACCGGTCACGCGCCCGCCCTTGCCCGCGTCCGCCGCAACCTTGTCGAGCACCAGCCGCGACCCGCCGAACCGCCCGCTCGCGACCACGTTGGTCAGCACGGTGCCGGTCGTCGCGCTCTCGATCTTGGCGCCGTTCGCCTGCACCACGCCGCGAATGCGCGGGTTGTCGAGCGAGCCGCCCACGTCCGCGCCGATCGCGACGGGTCCGCTCAGGTCGAACAGTTCGATTCCGGTCAGCCGCCACAGAGTGTCGGCCGGTCCGTCATACCGCAACTGGGCGAGCAGCGGCGCGTGCGCGACGCGGCCGGCGAGATCGGTGCCGGCGGGGAGCGTCAACAGCAGCTGCGCTCGGCCCACCGTCCTGCCGCCGCTCGCCGCCACCGCGCGCGCGGCTGCCTTGCCCGGTTCGAGGATGCCGGCGATGCCGACATCGACCGGCCGCGACGAGAGGACTAGGCCGGAGCGGGTGAGCCCGCGCACCGTCATGTTGATCTTGCCGGTCGGCGCGGCGCCGCTCGATTGCACGAACGACAGCTTGCCCGAAGCCTCGCCGCCGAGGCCAAGCCCCGGATAGCCGATGTCGAGCACCGACAACGGCATCCGGGCGAGCGTCGCGTCGATCGCGCTGCCCGTGCCGGTGAAGTTGCCCGACACGTCCGTTTCGCCCCCGGCGAACGCGAGTTTGACCGGCGCGAGCCGCCAGCCATCGTCGGCGCGCGTGAACACCGCCGGCGTGACGAACTGGAGTGGCTTGCGATCGACGATGCCTTGCGCCGAGATGGTGTAACGATCGGGCGAGACCGCGATCACGCTCTGGATACTGAACGCGCGGCCCCGCGAGCCGGCAATCGACGCGCGGATCTCGCCGGTGCCGCCGCGCATCGCCGCGTGGAGTGCAGTGCGCCCGATCGTCAGCGCGCCGCGCCGGATGCCCGAAGCGGTCGCGGTCGCGTCGATCGACGTGCCGGCGGGATCGAGCAGCGCCACCAGATCGAGATGTCCGCGCCGCACGCTCACCGCCTGTGCGAGCCGCGCGGCGGTGGCGTCGAGATGCGCCTCGATACGCTGGTGCGTGTCCTGCGGGCGGAACAGCAGGTCGCCGCCGATGCCGCCGCCCGTCACGCTCAGCTTGCCGTCGAACCCGCCGTCGACGATCGCAAGATCGCCATGCGCATGGGTGTTGCTGACGTTGAGCTGCGAAATCGAAATGACTGCCTGGCCACCCTTGGGCAGCAGGATCATGCCCGCGCCGTCGAACGGCCCCAGCCGCGACCCGCCATGCGCGGCGAAGGCAAAGCCGGCGGGCACGGGATCGAGATGCGCGACCACGTTGGACAGGCCCATTGCCTCGTTGGGCCGCTGGAAGACGAGATCGAGCGTCGGCTTGTCGATCTTACCGTCGAGCTTGAGCGTCAGCGGGCCATAGCTCGCCTGTTTGCCAACGCCCTCGAAATGGAAGGTGCCGTCGCGCCGCCGGATGCCTGCCCCGGTGATGCGGATCTGCGGCCCGGTCAGCACCAGATTGCTGAAGTGCAGCACGCCATCGGTGGTGCGTTCGAGATCGGTGACGATGCTCGGCAGCCCGCCGGCCAGCGAGCGGAAGAAGCCGTTGTCGAGCCGCAGCACGCGCGCGCTGCCCTTGCCGATCACGCGCGTGCCATGACCGTCCGGGCCGGGTACGACGTGGAGCATCGAATTGACCTCGACCAGCCCCAAGCCGGGGATCAGGTAGCGCGACAGCCCGCCGTTCAGCCCGACCTCGTAATGGCCGTTGCTGAGATCGACCACCAGCGACATGCGGCCGTTGAGCTTGTCCGACGCGAGCCGCAGATCGTCGCCGGTGACGAGCTTCGACGTCACGCGCAAGATGCCGTCGATCGCGATGTTGCGCAGGATGCCGCCCGCGACATCGCCGACCCCGGTCACGCGCGCGGCGGTGAGGCGGATCGGCACGATCACCGGCGCGCGCGAGAAATGCCCCCTGCCGGCGGCACGCACGGTTTCGAAGCCGGTATTGCCGAACACCATGCGTTCGCCTGTGAGGCGATAGTCGAACGCGGCGGTGGCGAACGCGCCGTTCAGGATCATGCGCAGCTCGACCGCGCGACCGGTCATGTTGGCAAACAGCGCGGCGGGCTGAAGCACCCGCACCCGCACCCGCACGTCGCGGAACGCGCTGGCGGCGAGATCGAGCGCGCCTTCGCTGTGGATCGCCAGCGCCGCCGAGTGCAGGTCGAGCGCCCCCGCCAGCCGCCGGTCGACCAGTGTGGCGGTGCCGTTCACCGCGATACGCGGCCCGCTCAGTCGCTGCACCTTGCCGTGTGCGAGCGGTGCGACGGTCAGCATGCCGGCGAGTGCGTAATTGCCGCTGCGATTGCCGAGCGTCAGATCGGCGAGCCGCACGTCGCCGACATCGGCAATCGCACGCCCGCGCCACGCGCTCCAGCGGCCGTCGCCGTGAACGTCGGCGGCGATCGGCCGCCTGAAGCCGCTCGCCTTGGCAAGCAGGCCGGCCGCGGTGCCGCGTGCGTGCAGATCCATATCGAAGCGGTCACGATCAGGCGCAGCGTCGAGCTTGAGGCGCAGCGTGTCGCTGCCCGCCACGTCACCGGCGAGATCGACCAGCGCGCGACCGCCCCGAATATCAGCGCGTCCGGCTAGCCGCCCGCGCCGTGCGACGCCGGTGACCGCGGGCGCGACGCTGAGGCGATCGACGCGCAAGCGCCCGATGTGAATGTCGAAGCTCGGCAGGATCGGCCCGGTCCGCCCGGTCGGCGTGGGCTGCGGCAGCTTGAGCAGCCTTGCCTGCGGAATGACGAGGCTGGTGATGTCGAGCTGGTTGTGCAGCCACGCGAGCGGCACCCAGGCAAGCTCCGCGCGCGGCACGTACAGCACCAGGCCCTTGGGATCGCGCAGCCGGAAATCGACCAGCGTCGCGCGCCCGAACAGTGACCCATCGATCCTTCCGATGCTGTAGCGGAGGCCGTTGGCGGGCCGTAGCGCGCCGATCCGGTCGATCACGAAACGGTGGCCGATATCCGAATCGAGCGTGACGATTCCCAGTGTCAACACGGTGAGCAGCAAGGTCAGCGCGGTCGCGACCCGGTTCCGCCAGCTCGGCCCGTGCGGCCGGGGCGCAGTCTTCTCCGCCTCGCTCAAAACGCCTGCCCCAGCGATACGTAGACGGCGATGCGGGGATCGCCCTTCTCCGGATTGACCGGCGTGCCGACGTCGATGCGGATCGGCCCGAAGTTGGAATAATAGCGCACGCCCAGCCCCGCGCCGTAGCGGAAGCTGGAGAACTTGGGCAGCGGCGTGGTGTAGATGTTGCCGCCGTCGAAGAACGGCACCACGCCGAAATTGCCGAAGGTCTTGACCCGCGCCTCGAGCGAGAACTCGGTCAGCGAGCGGCCGCCGATCGGATCGTTGTTCGGGTCGCGCGGTCCGATATCCTGATAGCCATAACCGCGCACCGATGCGCCGCCGCCTGCGTAGAACCGCCGCGAAGGCGCGATCGCGTCACGCGGCGCACCCGCGATCGTGCCGAGCCGGACGCGGCCGGCGACGACGATGCCCTTGGCGGCCTGCTTGTACGCGCTCGCGTCGAATTGCAGCCGGGCATAGCCGAACACATGGTTTTCCAGCGACACCTCCGGCGACAGCCGACCCGCCAGCCGGAACCCGCGCGACGGGTTGAGCAGATCGTCCGACCCATCATAGCTGAGCGTCGTCGGCAGCGCGCCGATGAAATAGGTGCGGCGGCGCGGCTCGCCGGTCGAGGCGATCACGTCGCGTTCGTCCGAGGCGGTCAGTTCGCTGCCGAGCGACCAGGTCCATTTCTTCTGAAAGAATATGTTGGTCTGCCGCTCCAGCGTACCCGTCAGCGACACCGACTTGGCCTCGTACGCCGTACGCTTGAGGTTGGAGGCGGTCGCCTGGAACGTGAGTACCCGGTCGCGGCCGTGGTAGTTGTTGCGGCGGAAGGTTGCGCCCGCCAACTGCTCCTGCGTGCCGAGCACACCGCGCAGGATCAACGCGCCTTCGGGCGGGAACAGGTTGCGGTGCGTCCAGCTGATCTCCGCGCGCGCGCCTTCGCCGGTGCCATAGCCGAGTTCGCCCGCGATCGTGCGTGGCGGCGCCGCCTCGGTCGCGACCGAGATGTCGACCAGCGCCGGGTCCTCAGCGGCGACCGGTTTGATCGTCACGCTCGACACCAGCGAGGTCTGGATCAACGCACGGCGCAGATCGGCGAGCGCGGTATCGTCGAACGGTTTGCCCGGCACGAAGCGCGCGATCTCGGCGATGTGCTTTGCGTCGAAAACCTGCTTGCCCGGCGGCACCACCACCTTGCCGAACAGGCGCGACGTGCCGGGCGCCACCGTCATCGCCAGCGTCGCGGTATGCGCGGCATGATCGACCACGATTGCCGGATCGCCGACCACGGCGAAGGGAAAGCCGCGATGGCCGATCGTGGTGCGAAGCGCCGACTCTCCCGCCGCGATCCTGTCGGCGTTGACCGGGTCGCCCTGCTTGACGCCGAACGCGGCACGCAGCGCCTCCGCCTTGTCGCCGGTTGCGTCCAGCCCGGTCAGGCTCACCCCGCCGAAGGTGTAGAGCGCGCCGGGTTCGGCATCGAGGATGACGAGCGGCCGGTTGCCCGGCTCGACGCGGGTGGCGACGACGGCATCGTAATAGCCCTCGGCGCGGAGCAGCCCGGTCAACAGGGCGGCATCCTCGCGTGCGCGCCGGTCGAGTTGTGCGGCGTTGGCGGGCTGGCCGTCGTTCGCGCCCAGCGTGGAAAGCTGGGTGAAGCGCTGATGCAGCAGGGGCGAGGCGATGCCGTCGATCCCGTCGATGCGGTAGGTGTAGCGCGTGTCGCCGCTCATCGCCTGCGGCTTGGCGGAGCTGTCGGCGGTGGGCGTGCCGAGATCGGGCCAGTCGACGCCGAGCCCCGGCAGCGGCGCCAGCGGCGAATGCGGATCGAGCGTCTGGTCCGCCGGCGGGGCAGGGTCGGCCGGGGCGGGTGTCTGCTGCGCGCAGGCGATCGGGCAGGCAAGCACCAGCAAAAAGGCGGTAGCGCCACACGCCGCGCCCCGCTGCCCGAGCGACAACGTCATGTCCCTGTCCTAGCCGGGGAAGCGTCCGGCCAACAAGCTGTTATCGCCGGTGATCGGCCCGGATCAGTGCACCGTGCCGATCGCGCGATCAATCGACATCAGCACGATCAGACGCTCGATCTGGCGCCACCGGCAGAAGTGGATGTGGTTGCCGAGATCGCGGCTACGGTCGGCTCGCGCGGCGGCCTCGAACCCGGCATCGTCGCCGAACGTGGCGATCAGCGTGGCAGCTTCGGTGACGTCGCCACGATTTTCGAGCCAGGGCAGATAAGACATAGATACTCCAGGCAATAGAATGCCGAAACACCCTCTCACGTGCCGTGCCAGACGCGCCTCAATCGAGGCGTCGCGCGGCACACGATGGTAAACGCGGCCCCGCATCGCCGTTCCGCCGGTCCCGCACCGGGACGCTGGCGTCCGGCGGCGGGACATGGCAGGGCGATGCGATGGCACGGAAATCCTCGAGCGCCCCAGCGGCGGGCGGTGTGTTGATCGCGATCGGAGCGGTCGGCGGCGCGGTGGTGGGGCTGTTCCTCGGGGAGCCGAGCAAGGGCTTCCTGCTCGGCATCGGCGCAGGCATCGGCATGGCGATCGCGATCTGGTTGCTCGACCTGCGGCAATAACGCCTAACGCAACGCGCGCGACAGCCACACCACGCGGCCGATCACGTCCACCGCCTCGACAGGCTGCGCCGCGATCGCCAGCGCCTCGGGATTGTCGCTGGTAATGTGCAGCGTCGCCTTTGTACGCGCGACGCGTTTGACCATCAACGCACCATCGAGGCGGATCACGAACACTGCCGGCTGAGCCTGCACGCGCCGGTCGCGCTCGTCGACCAGCATCAGGTCACCGTCCTCGATCAGCGGCGCCATCGACGTACCGCGTGCGCGGATCTCCGCGGCATCCTCGGCGCGAACGCCGAGCCGCGCGAGCAGCCGGGCATCGAACTGTGTGCCGCCGGTCTGCATGTCGTCGTCGGCAAGCGCGCCCGGTCCCGCCGATGCTTCGATCGCAAGCCGTCGTACCACAGGCATCGCCTCGCTCGGCGGGCCGCCCAGTTCACTCTCGGCGACGCGGAAGTATGCGGCAAGCACGCGGCGGTCGCGTTCCGCCAACACGCGCGGCGTACCGCGCCGGACATATTGCTGAAGATAGGCTTCGTTGCGGCGGAGCATCCGCGACAGCGCGCCATAGCTCTCACCGCGATCGTCAATCAGCGCCGCCAACCGCGCCCGAGGATCGTCCGTCACCACAGCATTACCATAGCCTAGGAAATTTCCTAGACAAGTTGGAAATACCAGAACAAAAACAGAACAGAAGATGAGTCGAGGAGGTGGGCATGATGATTTTAGGCAAGATCGATCGGTATTTGAAAGCAACGGAAATGGCGCCGACCCGTTTCGGGCGCGAGGCGGTGCGCGATCCGCGGCTGGTGCACGATCTGCGGCGCGGGCGTGAACCCGGTGCGCGCATGATCGCACGAATCGAGGCGTTCATCGCCGCAGGCGACGCACGATGAGCCGCGGCCCCGATGCCGGCGTTCGGCTCGAACGCGCGTTGCTCGCTCATGCCGCCGCCTCCGGCTGCGTGGTGACGATAGCCGATGCAACGTGGGTGCGCTGGGCCAGTGTCACCTTCGCGGGCGCGCGCCACACCGTGTGGCTGGAAGGACAAACGGGGCCGGCGCTCGACCGCTGGCTCGCCGATCTGCCCGAGGCGGAACTGGCGATTCGCGACCACGTCGTCGCCGATCTGGCGGTGACGGCGGTGGCGCGCCGCGCCGATGCGGCGCGGATCACGATCGAGGCGCTGACGCTCGAGACGTAAGCGTCAGTCGTGCCGGATCGCGAGCGCCCCGGTCCGGCACAACACGTCCACCGTGCGCGCGAACTCGGTCATCAGTCCTTCGAGGATCGGCTCGTAATTGCCGGCGCTGATGATGTCCGCAGGCGGAGTCACGCCGCCGCGCGGATCCTCGACCAGAATGCCGCGCTCGATCATCTTGGCCACCTGACGCCGCACGGTTTCGCGCGGCAGCCCGGTCGCGGAGGCGATCGCGTTGCGCGAGATCGGCACCACCCATTCGCGCGGTAGCGGAACCGTCCCGCACAGTTCCGGCGGGATCGTGCGCTCCCGCATCAGGCGTTGCACGTTCGCGACCGAAATCGTAAGGTAAATCAACGTTTCGGTCGGGCCGAGACCGCCTGCCGCCGACAGCGCGCGCTGCATCGCCAGGAACTGGTTGCACAGCGCGGTCATGGCGACGCGCCAGTTTTCGGCCATCTTAGCCGAGTTGGTCGTTATGGTCGTTGCCAAGAATACCCCCACCGCACGCGTACACGCCCGGAATATATCCGGATCGGCTATTTTACCGCTAGTGTGCGAGGTGCGGCGCGATCCGTAAACTCAGGTATAATACGCATCTCGCGTTCGCGGGCGGAGGCGGTACATGCGCGCGGTGTTCGCCGAAGGGGGCGCAGCGCGCGTGGGGGAACGCCGCGCGGACGGGACGGGCTGCGGCTGCCGGGGGGTGCCGCAGCCTGTCCTGGTGTCAGGCCCGCCGCATCAACCCGACGTGGCCGCGCTCACCCGCCACACGGTGTTGCCGACATCGTCGGCGACCAGCAGCGCGCCAGTTTTGTCGGTGATGACTCCAACCGGCCGTCCGTGCGCGCGGCCCTTGGCGTCGAGGAAGCCGGTCAACAGATCGACCGGCTTGACACCCTTGGCCGGGAAGCCGTCGGCACCGAACGGCACGTAAACCACCTTGTAACCGGACGGCGGCACGCGGTTCCACGAGCCATGTTCGCCGACGAACGCGCCATTGGCGAAGTTCGGTCCAAGCTTCGCGTCGCCGGCAAACGCCAGCCCGAGTGCGGCGACATGCGGCCCCAGCGCGTAATCGGGCCGCTTG
>Ga0265780_10004188_pt1 | contig 18684 bp, 16 predicted proteins | sample P1T30metagenome_FD_192432 | JGI IMG/M metagenome (GOLD analysis project Ga0265780, IMG submission 192432) | Plant litter microbial communities from East Loma Ridge, Irvine, California - P1 T30 | ecosystem: Environmental > Terrestrial > Plant litter > Unclassified | place: USA: California...
ACTCGCGGAACCACCGAGTTCCCAGAATGCAGACTCGTGCAGGACGCCGCACATGACTATCATGAGTATACCTTCCTATCGTAGGTACTCCGAAAAGTTAGCAGCCGCAACCAAGACCGTATAGAAGCAACGACAGCGGCCGTTAGACGCAGTAAAGTGCTGGGCGCGCCTTGGTGAATCTTGGGGGTGCTTTTCGCAGGCGACCGTTCATGTACGCCGAGAGCCGTGTGATGCTTGGCAAGCATTCCGCCTTGGATTCGAGCATGGGAGCTGGAGCTACGGCTAGTGTACCCCAGTATTCAGCAGGGCTGGTGGCCGAGAACAAGGCAGGGCTACAGCAGATGCGGTGCAAACTAAAGTGGGATCTTCTCGCGCGGAGACGGAGATTGGTAGATAGCGTAGCCGGAAGAGGAAGCTGCTTTGGTTGCCAAGAGCTGCTGGACCACCACGACCAAATGACTGCAGAGAGCTTTGAATCCGACTATCGATTCTAGAGAAGGTGGTGAGTGTGTAAGCCGATGGTAGACTTTAACCGGAGCGATGCTGTACGGCGATGTACGAGGGTCCTTCAAGCTGATTTCCCAGAAGAGGGAAACGCATGTCAGATGTCGCCATTCTGGTCCTCAAAAATGTGCTTGAAGCTGAGAAGCACACCGTACTGTGCTCATCTCGGCCCAAAGCGCTGGATAATAGAAACCGGGACAAGTAAAGTACCGACTGTGCGTATCGGTAGAGGTTTACGGCGGCACCGAGGCCCTTATCTCGAGGGTGCGTAACTGGGAAAGCGGAAGGGCGATCTCCATGGTCGGTCTTGGCGTAGGAGTCGTTGAGTTGAACAGCATAGGTGGCGGAGATGAGGCAGAGGGTAAGGTGGCGACTGAGGGAAATGCGGGAGGGACATGGCCGAGAGCGCGGGGGCGACAGTCTCTTGTAGTGTTCCCCGTGAGCATTGCTTGAGCTCATTTGATGCCTCTCTTGAGCACAATTGAGGGCATTATGGACAGCACAACGATGGGGCCAGGCTGGAAGCTGCATGCATCGCGTACTTCCAAGTCGCTAGTAACTTGACAGGACCACGGTCGTGGTACTGCCATGGCTTCGACCCTGGGTGATGGGCAGGTACAGCCAAGGCCGTCAAGAACATCGTGTTCGATAGTGCTGGGGTGGTTGCAAGATGCGACACGTGATGCAAGATATGTTAGAGTCAGGCAAAGGTCCTTGGAGGTGAGAGTGCTGGCGGAACGAAAGTCAGCGCGGAACGGAAGCGCGCCTCGGCTGGACCTGCCATGGCGTCGCGACGTCCCTTCTCACCACCCAAGTGCGCGTCCTAGGCCAACTCTGCCCACCCCAGCGCCGGCCAATCACCCCGACCATGCAGCTCACCGAAGACGACCTCTATCGCAGCTCCACCCAGTTCCGCAATTGGTCCTTTACCGCCTCGCAACTCGCTGCACAGCGCCTGAAGATTAACGTGCAAGCCACCGAGCGCGTCAAAGCCAATGTCGCGCGTCTACGAGCCCAGCGCGGCAACGATGCCGTCGACAACATGGGCTTGGAGTCGGGCATGGATAAAGAGAATGGAAGTGGAACCAGCGGTGCAAATACCCCAGATGCACGTATGCAGACAGTAACGGAGATCAATTGCCTCACGGCAGAGGAAGAGTTGAAGATAGTAAACGAATTCTGCGAGCGCGCAATCGCCCTAGGGAACCACTACAGCTTCCCCTTGAACGTCGTCGTACGTCTCCAACCTCCAAACATAAACGAAAAGAGACAAAGTCACTAACAACACCCCCAGGCAACATGTATCCAATTCCTCCGCCGCTTCTACCTCTACAACTCGCCCATGACCTACCACGTCAACAACATCCTGCGCACAATAATGTTCCTCGCCACAAAAGTCGAGCTCTTCCCCATCCACGTCTCGTCCTACGCCGAAGGCGCCGGCCGCGCCGTAACCTCCGAAGACGTGCTCGCCCCGGAATACATCATCGTGCAGTCGCTGCGCTACAACCTCGACGTGCGCCACCCCTTCCGCGCCATCAAAGCCGGTCACATGGAGATGCTCGACATGGCGCGGGGGAAATACCAAGGGCCTGCGGGGGAGCTGGGGGGCGCGAAGGAGGTGCAGGCGAAGATGTGTGCGGTGCCGGTTAAGGTGGGCGCGCAGGCGATGAAGATGCCTGAGAAGAAGGTCGAGGAGAGGGTGAATGCGGCGTATGGTGCTGCGACGAATACGCTGCGTACGGTTGCTGTGCTGACGGATGCGTATTTCTTGTATACGCCCTCGCAGATCTGGCTCGCGGCTCATCTCCTCGCCGACGAACCACTCACCCTATTCTACCTCTCTCTCAAAGTCCCCACGTCCAGTCCTATCCACGCGAAACTCCTTACTACGCTCCGCAACTGCGCGTCGCTCATCTCGAGCCACCGGCTTTATGTCAATGCGTCGTTGCCGGCGGCAGAGCGCGAGGCGAGAGAAGCGAAGCATAAGGCGGAGATTAAGACGCTGGTGCAGAAGTTGAAGAATTGTAGGGATCCGGATAAGGTTGATTTGGTCAAGTTGAATCAGGCGCAGAAGAGGGATGCCGTGCAGGGGGATGCGTTGGAGGAGAGTAAGGCGAAGAGGAGGAAGTTGGCGAGGGAGGGGTATGAGAAGGAGTCTGATGCTTTTTGGGGGCCGGAGTTGGGTAAGAAGGCCGAGTAGAACTGTATCAGGAAGATTGAGCGGGTTGCATACGGATATGGCGTTCATTCATATCAGACAGCATGGCATGGCGTTCTGGAGGTTTCAAAAAGATACCACTGAGCTTATAGGTTGAGCGGCACAAGGAGTTTTAAGGTGGGTTTGTACAATCGAATTCTCATTCTCGCTGATCTTGCTGCACGCAGACTTGTCTTGAGGGTCTTCATACCACCACCTGTTACGTCGTGTTCGCAATTCAACGCTTAACCAATCTCGCCTCTCATGGACCTCGCCACACTTCCACCCATTCACCCGCTTTGTCCGAGAGCCGACGTGTAACCAATGCTTTTGCAATTCCATCCATGTTCGACTGAGCCGACGCTGCCAAACGCTTGCACTCTTATGCGAGAATTCAATCTCGCGTTGAATTCCCCCCGGAGTCTCCACGTGTCAATTCGACGTACGGTTGACATACTTCTTCAGGTACTTGAACTGCACTCTCTCCTTACGAGGTGCTTCTGTAGGATTTAGTATCTTAAAATGTTAACGGCCGCGGCCGTACGGGGGAGTAGTCCCCTGCGTACCCTTTGCGACGCTATCTCTCGGGTCCTTTCTAGTGCTGTTCGGGAACATCGGAGCCACCGGCGCGATGCCTGTCGGTTTCTTGGGGCCCAGCATAGACTTGCCGAGGGACTTAGTGTTGTAGTTGCCGAACATGCCACCGGCGGTGGTACCTGGGCGCGCAGTCTGTCCAGATTTACTGTTGCTTTTGTCAACTTGCTCCTGCGCCTCATACTTCTTGCGCTGCTCGATCAGGGCCTCCATCTCTCGAAGGTTCTTGCGGGCCTTTTGTGGCACCTTGTTCATGTCGTTCTCGAAAGAAAGGAGGATGTGGGCCTTGCGCTCCTGGTACTTCTTGTCTAGCTGGGCGACACTGTACTCGGCTTCGCGATCCTTCTTTCTCTTCTTTAGCGGAGGTGGCGAAGTTGGCGAAGTTGACGAAGAGGAAGTCGGAATTGCAGGGGGACTATCATCGAGCTGTGGTACAGGCTGGTCGTGCTCGGAATGGGAGTCGGCCTCGTCTGCAAGCGGTTGCTCGGGAATCGCTGCATTCCGGGGGCTAGATTCAGCCATGGGTTTAGCATTGGGGGCTTCGTTCTGGGACCTCTTCTGCACAGAGGACGCGTACTCCTCACGACGACGCGCCAATTCTGAACCTGCTGTCTGAGGTATGGCAAGAGCACCATCCTCAGCATCTGCCTCGTCGGCGAACTGCTCTTGAGGCTCTCCGCTGACTTCGCGAGTAACGTGAGTGTACTGTGGGCCTGGTGATGGCTTTGCCGATGTAGTACCGCTTCCTCTATCATGGGTTTCTGGGGTACGCTTTGGGTGGGAGTGGCGAGCCACGCTCTGGTTTGCAAGTCGATGAGTGGAGCGGGGATCCACAGGAGGAATTTCGTCATCATCATCGTCCGAATCATCGTCTGAATCTCCGTGGGGTTGAGACGACTGGAGCGCGCGCGGTGGTGACATCTCAGGTTCCGCCACATCTTCAATGTTTTCGACGTCGTCGACAGGAACTTCCATGTCATCTTCGAACTGGACCAAATCATTGGCAGTGGCATCTCCGAGCTGTTCAGCGTTCCCTGCCCCACTTCGTACAAAGGAGGGGACGGGGGTCCTGGAGTTGTTTCCACCGCGATGACTGTGTTTGTCTTGGTGATCGCGACGACGGCTTTGATCGCGGGTAAAATCGCGGTCTCGGTCACCGTTTCCATCTTCACGATCCCTCGAAGGCCCTCCAAAGTCGTGCCTGTAACTAGGCGTGACGCGATCGACGCGTTGACCAAAAGTCTCGTCGAAATCTTGAAGGACACTCTTCAGATCAACGATGGCCGTATGTAATTCCGGGAAGTCGCTACCACAAGAAGAGTAGATCGTTACCACGTTCCAAGACGCAATCATGAGGTTGTTGAAGTTGGGAAACGCAGTCTTGACGACGGAGTTGAAGAGGTCGACCTTGATGTTGCTTGGGATGGTGTTGAAGATGTTACGTTTCACATCCTCCGGAATTATGTCGAGACCAGCGCGCTTGCGCTTGTTGGAGATATGGGGAATAACCTCATCATTCGGACGCCTCTTTCGTGACTTCCTCGCTGTTCGATTGTCAGCACTGGAATTCCATCGTGTCTTTTACACTTACTGTGAGTAGGAGCGCGGTCGTTCTCAGCCTTCATCGGGTTGAGCCTAGTAAGAGTCTATTTGATGTCAGTCAACAGTACTCAAACGCTTCGATTCATCTGCAAGCAATGTCTTGCGATAGCTTTCGTAAAGCCAACCATGAATGGGCAGACATACCTCTCCGTCATCAAACAGCACCGGTGCCTGGTACGGCATATTGTAAGCAGCCCGCCTCGCTTCGTTGATCTTGTTCACCCTCATGTAGAGAATCTGATACTTTTCTTTGAACAAAGGTAGCATACCACGAGCAATGAAACCATGAATGGGATGAGAATCGAGTTCATCCTCCTCCAGAGGCAATGGATCTTCAACGTGCATCTGGACTTGGTTATCCTCCACCACCAGGTAGACACGATGTATGGCGTTCCTTTCTTCCGGTAGTATGACATTTCCGAGATCGAAACGAGTGGCCTCTTCTTTGAGGGTAACAAAGACAAGATCAGGCTTGACCACACCATTTACCCTGGTGTATGTAGGTGGCTCGTCGTTGCTGAGGCCCTCGATGAATGTGTTCAGATGCGTCGGGTCGACATAGCGAAGTTGGTCGCGGAGAATGAGCGCGCGTTTCTGGGGCTTATTGAGCGCGCTGAAGGTGGGCGCCGCTATTCCAACAGCAAGTGACATTTCGAGTTGGTGTCTGAGTCGGGAGCAGTGGTACTCTTCTGTGAACACTGAGCGTAGTTGGCCCAAAGGCGCAGTCGATATGAGATGGCTATACTGCGGTGCAACTCAAGCTGGGGAGAGCGTAGTGATGAGATATCAGATTCGGGTCGTGAAATGCTGTATATATACCCCAAGGGGGGCGAGCTAGTGCACGTCTCTTACCCTCGTGGACCACATTGCGGAGTCTTCTACCTGGGTAAAGGCGGGGTCCCTACGAAGAGTTGAGGCAATAAGGCATTATTTCCCCGCTATATTCCGCCCATGCGGTGTGTCCTTGCTGTCGAGGTGCTCTTGCTCAACCTGGCAAACCCCGAGCTCGACTGGAAATATGCAACGAGGGATGAAGACAGACTGGCAGGGTCAATTGGCATTTCTTGCGATTTCGTGTCTACAGAGCGATTCGTAGGGGGAGAAGAAAGCGATTGTATAAGAAGAAATAGGAGAGTAGGTGGTTTCCTCTTGATTTTGATCGGATGACACGAGCTGCGCACGGTCTCTTACAGACTCTCAAGGCAGTCACGTCCCGGACAGAACTTCTGATTGGAAACCGCAAGTTGAGTGGCCCCGACAGTTCCGATCATGAATAAGACGCGACTCCACCTCGCATGTGGGAAGCAGCCCTCTTTCATGCATCGCTGCTATTGTTAGCCAGCGACATCTCAACAAAGAAAACTCACTGTAGACACGCGCACATATGCATCACGAGAAAACTAAAAGGGTGTGCATGTTGTATAGGTCTCAAGCCGTGACGAGATGCTTCCTATGTGCAGCTTGTACTAATACACTTGCACATTACTCTTGAGTGTTGAAGATGATGTCCCTGGCCCAATATCTCTTGCGCTTACAAATACAAGCCCTCCGGCTCACCCTCCGTCTTCGTCTTAAGGACACGTTCCCTTGCGGTGCGGAAGTCCTCCATGTTGACGCGCATACGACGCTCACGGAGCGCCATGAGACCAGCTTCGGAGCAGATGGCCTTGATGTCGGCACCAGAAAGGTCGTCCTTCTGGTTGATGAACTCGTCGAGATCGACATCCTCGTTGAGCGACATCTTGGAGGTGTGCAGAGTGAAGATCTTCTTCTTGGTGGTTTCTGCAAATCATTAGCAAGTGTATTGCGGACAATGGGGAATAAACTCACGATCGGGGTTCTCGAAGAGAATCTTGCGGTCAATACGACCAGGACGGATAAGGGCAGGGTCGAGTGTTTCGATCTTGTTGGTGGCCATGATGACCTTGACGTCTCCACGGTCGTCGAATCCGTCCAGCTGGTTGAGCAACTCCAACATGGTTCGCTGAATCTCACGCTCACCACCGGATGTAGACTCGTAACGCTTGGTACCGATAGCATCGATTTCGTCAATGAAGACAATGGAAGGCGCGTTCTCGGCGGCAGTCTGGAAGAGCTGTCGCACGAGTCTGGGACCGTCTCCAAGGTACTTCTGGATTAGCTCACTACCCACGATACGCAGGAAAGTTGCGCTGGTCTGGTTGGCCACGGCCTTGGCCAGAAGCGTCTTTCCGGTACCTGGTGCACCGTAGAGGATGACACCTTTCGGGGGCTTGATACCCATCTCCTCGTACAGTTCCGGATGTAACAGGGGCAGCTCGACCGCCTCCCGCACCTCCTGGATCTGTTGCTCTAGACCACCAATATCCGCATACGACTCTGTGGGCGCCTTGTCCAGCTTCATGACGGATACTAGCGGATCGGCATCGTCTGTGAGCACACCGACTACTGAAACCGACTTGTGATGCAGCAGGATGCTCGCTCCGGGCTCTAGCAGATCCTTGTCGACGAAAGACATGATGGAGACGTAGTACTCGGGCCCGGTGGCGCTGGAAACAATGGCGTGGTCGTCGTCGATGAGCTCCTCGAGGTTACCGACGCCCATGGGACTGCCGCGCATGTCGTCGACGCGTGAGCGCTCATCGGCATTCCGGTCTTCGGCATCCCCTGCATTGGCTGCGGGCGCGTTTCCTTCCTTCACTGCCTTGGCCTTGCGCAGACGCTCCTGGTTCTCGACGTACTCCTCCTCGAGCAGGAGATGGTCGTGGATGCGCTGCATTCGGAGGTAGCGTAGCTTGCATCGTGCGGTCGGGTAGACGGTCGGGAGCTTGGCGGCGGCGCTGGGTCCGGCGGCCTTCTTCTTCTTCCTGCCGATGCGGGTTGTGGGTTGTGGCGGCGGCTCGTACTTTGGCTTCTCCTTCTGCAGAGGGCGTTGTTAGTGCGTGCCAGGTGCGGTGAGGCAACAGATAGCGGACTCCCGAGAGCCATCACCACGTGTCGTGGGGCAGCACATACCTTGTCCTTCTTGTTCTTGTCATCTCCTGGAGGCCCGCCGCCTCCAGCACTCGATTGCTGGTTACCCTGCACGTCGTTAGCATGTGGCCATGGTGGTTACCGGAGGAGGCGATCTTACCATGACACGCGATCAGGTGATGAAAGGCGAATCAGGCGCTCGACAGTATGCAGCGACTAGAAGAGAAAGAACCACAGCGAGGGTGGTGGTAACGGGCGATGGCGGTGGTGAGGCGGTGGTTGTTTGCAAGAGGTGTTGATGCGCTGATTCCGAAGCTCGTGGATGTCGGAGGATCGGGGTTAGCGCCTCGTGGCGTCACTGCCTCGAGCCGCTGGAAGCCTCACCATTCCACCTCCATAGAGCAACAGACACGTCAGGCCCTGTCCGATAGCCGTACATTTCTCGCTGTGCGCTCTATTTCACTAACACTTCTTCTTCACCCACCAGATTCCCGAACCCCCCGTTGTAGTATTCCCTCTGAGCTTCGACCCCGCCGGCGAGCCAGCTCAAAGCTCCCCACGCGGGTCAAGAGGTACTCCCCATCGCTACCAGACAAGGTCTTGGAGTAGGTTCAGTACGTTCGCATCGCTTCTCAGGTGAATCACCACGCCACAGCCCCCTCTCAGACACCCCAAGACCTGTATGACACAGTCCCCGCACTGCAACTTGGTCGAGCCGGGACCACTTCGCGGAGCCTGAGGCTGACTTCTCTACCTAGAAATACCTTGGTCGCGCCTACCTGCTGCCTACTCGTAACACTTCCTCTTCATCGCCCTTTTCACCCCAAACCTTCCACCATACCCCACAACCATGACTTCCAACCGCAACCGGCGCATTGCCAAGGAGATTGCCGACATCCACAACGATCAGCACTCCAAGATCGTCGTCGAACCGGCAGGCAATGGCGAAGACCTCACACATCTACGGGGGCAGTTCTTCGGTCCTCCTGACACACCATATGAGGGAGCTACCTACAAGGTCGACATCCGAATCCCGAGCGAATACCCCTTCCGCCCACCGCTCATGAAGTTCGAGACCAAGATCTGGCACCCCAATGTCAGCTCACAGACAGTACGTAGCAAGCAAGATCCCCAGATACCATTCAAGAAAGCTAACAGTAGTAGGGCGCTATCTGCCTCGACACCCTCTCCTCGCAATGGTCGCCAGTTCTGACCATTAAGTCCGCTCTGATCTCGCTACAATCGCTCCTCAGCACACCCGAGCCCAAGGACCCACAAGACGCCGAAGTCGCCGGCATGCTGCTTAGGAACCCCGCCGAATTCGAACACAAGGCTCGCGAGTGGGCAGTCACATTCGCTGGTGCGCCGCGGAAGGAGATTGCTGAAGGAAGCGGGGGAGCTACAGCGGCCTCCATCAAGAAGAAGGCCCAGCAGGCGAAGCAAAACGAAGAGCAGTCCAAGTTGGCTGCGTACAAGGGATACAATAAGGACTTGGTAGATCGCTTTGTCGCTATGGGCTTCGATGTCGACGCCGTGGTCGCCTCGTTTGAGTATGTTGGTATCGATCGTATGGGCGGCGAAGACTACGAGCTGGAAGAAGCCTACATGGGGGACATTACAGCTCGGCTCTTCGGCGAAGCATAGTAGCCTCCCCATGTCTTGTTTCGACTCAGCATCTCTTGTTCGACTTCCAGGGCGCACGGGCGTTTTCATTCCTCAGACCATCACATCCATTACATTATTCATGGGAGGCGGCGTAGGTTGATGGGTTATTAGGAGTATTGGGTGTACATGATCACGGGAATAGCGTAGGCGCGCTCTTAGTGAGTAGCAATGTAGTGTCAATCAAAGTTTGTTACATTATCCTTCTTGTTTCGTTATGTCGTATATACAGGTGTCTCCTCCTCCTCTTGTCTAACGTTTGTACCAGATATCGTTGACTAAAGTCCTTACGCGATGGCACGGTCAGCGTCAATGAAGACGCCATTCGAGTAGACACCATCAACGCTTTCATCCTTCTTAAGGGTAAGAGGAGCATCACCAAAGACAGTCATCTTATTCGGCTTCTCAATGTTCTGCTGCACCTTGACAACTATTCCACACGTCAGCATTTCGCCCTACACATACAACACCCTGAGACCAGGATGTCACAACCGGAGGGATAAACTTACTCTCACCATCATACTCGTAGTCAAAAGTAGGAGGATCACAGCTCTTGCTCTCCATGGGGTTCTTGCTAGGATCGTACTCGTAGTTGCAAACGGTGTGAATGACGTCCTTGCCAGAGTACTCGTCAGACACAAAGTCCGCGAGGAGCCTCTGCGACTTGAAGCCGGAATCGAGCGCGTATTGCGAGATGGTGACGTTCCATTTGCCGTAGACTTTGGCGTTTGCGGCGGTCGCGGCGGTGGCCAGGGCGAAGAGGGTGGTGCGGAAGTGCATTTTGGGGGGTGGTTGGGTGGTTGGTTGGGTATGGGAATTGGTGGGTTGTGTTGGGAGTGATGGGGATGGGGATGGGAATGGGTAAGTCTAGAAAGCGATGACAAGACCGTCTTATATATCCATCTCCCTTCGTAAGACGACGTCAAGAGCGGTCTGTTGGTCGGTGCATTTACCCACCGCCTCGTTTTCGTGCGCCTAGCATGGTCCTAGCATCTGGATACTCCAGGGCTGCGCTCACACGAATACCGCTACTGCTGACGCCGGGTGAGCACTTTAAACTTCCTAGATGTCTGTGCTCAGACGCAACGGTCGTAATCTTCGGTAACGGCGATAAACACCGAGCCATCGGCGCGCGTCTAGGTCGCGACGTGGAGAAAGGGAGACGGTGTGGATTCTTGGGCTAGGACTTGTACTTGTGAACTTTGTGTAGGCAGTCAGGCTGTAGAGTTGGGCTACTGTGCTTCTAGCTTGCGTGTCTTCTGTCTCCCTCCTTTCTCTTCGAGATATAGATGCTGGGTTTCTATCTTTGTGAATGCGACGATCGATTAGAGACTTTCATTGACACTACTGCCTCGGTGAGGTAAAGTGGAGCTGTAAATCTCCGAGCTAGCCTACGCGGAAGTGGCGCCGTGCTAAATGGGGAGACGCCGGATCCTGGACATGGGCTTTTACGCATGCAGGAACACCAGCATCGGCTGTACATGCGCGAAACTTCGGTATAACCCCACAGGTGCTTGTGTGCAAAAGGTTAGTCGCAAATGCCTCACACAGTTGCAATGCGGTGTAACGGTGTTTCAATGCTGATTGATCTATGTCTATTTCCTGGTATTCCACTACCTTCCCACGAGTACTCGCTCACTCTTCCTTGTCTCGGTGGCGTAGTTGCGCTTCTCTCCTGTGACATGTAGCTGAATATGACCCTTTGCTGTCGGCGCATACTTCACGGTCGCGCCTTGTTCTATACTAAAAGCTTCGCATGCAGGTTTGCTGTTCAAAATCCACTGCGCGGTAAGTTTAACACCAGGGTCCCAACGACCAACACTCGCAGTGACCTCCTGGCCCACCTTGGCCTTCTTGTCTTCGATCTTGGGGTCGGCTTGACGCTTGATGGCTGCTTTGCGACCACCGTATTTGATGACATCTTCCCATACATTTCCACGGGTAGAGGGAGCGGTGGCCGAAGGGGAGAGTGGAGTAGGGCCATCAGGGGCGTGGTCTTGGACCCATCGCTCGACCAACTCAAGGTAGTCCCAAATCTCGCGAGCTTGGTAGTTACCACCATGGGGCTTTTCGGGCAGGATTGTGACATTGGCCCATCCGGCTCCACCAACGGCATCGGTGCGCTTCTGGAACTCCATGACACCTTCGTTGAGGAAGTAGTTGTCCCAAGTGCCTACGTAGACGAAGATACGTCCAGCGAGGGCAGCACCGAGGTTGCGGGAAGAGTTGAAGTTGGTGACGACGTAGTCGCTAAGGTCGAACGGCTTCCAGTATTCGACTGCCTCGGGGTAGATCTCACCGGTGACTTTGTCCCAGGGCTCGAGAGGGTAGTTGTTGTAACCTTGGACTCCGAAGACGGCGTTCCAAATATCCCACTGGTTGAATGAGCGCGATGATGTGCCAAATGTCAATTCCCAATGGTTTTCCTGCGCGGCGGTAGCGAGGATCACCTCCGTGCCGTTGGTGTGGGTGCGGATACTGGGGACAGAGCTACCATCTGCACGTTGGTATGCATTAGCAGCGCTGTACAGTTCGATGTCTTGGTGGCGGTGGAAGTCCAGGGAGTCGGGGTAGGAAGAGAAGCACACGCCGAAGAGGTCTGGGCGGTAAATGACGTTGGCGATCGACTCCCAACCACCAGTAGAGCCTCCGTCCTGGACACGAGCATACGGTGCGCGGATGGTGTTAAAAGTGTCTTCGATATGGGGAATCAGCTCTTCGTTGATGGCATCACCGTAAGGGCCAAGGTTGGCAGTGTTGACGGCATACGAGTCATCGTAGTATGGAGCTTCATGGCGGAAAGTCACCATGATGAACTTCGGTGCCGGTCGCGCTGCGGTCGTGTTGGTGCCGGGTATGATACCCGCGTCCCAAGCTGCTGTGAACTTCTTGTCGGTGCCATAGTTGTAAGCGCCTTCGCCGGCCGGCCAGTGACCTTGGTTGTAGATGACAGGGTATTGTGTTTTCTTGTCGACTGCATCGTAGCCAGAAGGCAGTACGACATTGGCACCAACATACATGTCGCGGCCCCAGAACTTGCTCAACTTCTTACTGCGAATCTTGATGTGTTTGAGCGTATTTGTGTCTTCGTAGTTGCCCTGGTTGCATCCACCGATTTCCTTACCGGCGAAGTTTTCGACAGCTGTAATGTTGTTGAAAGTCAATTCGATGGTCTGGCCGCCTTCGGAAATCTCAATGTCTTGAGCCGATGTAATCAAGCTTCCATAGCCGTTAACGTTTGGCGCGCCATCGCCACATGGGAATCTGACGCTGACCTTCGAGCCATCGCTTCTCGTAACGGTCTCGTAGCGGGTGAGGAAGGCCTGCACACTGTAGGTGCCTGGGTCGATATCGCTCAGACTGACATTTGGCCAGCCATACACACCGGTAGCGGTACTATCGTTGCTTCCACCAGAGAAGAATACCGCTTGCTTTGGACCGAAGTTGTATACATTCTTTCCAAAGATCTTGTTGGGGGAAGAAGTGACATCTGTATCGTCGAGGGGATCTTCGCCTTCGGGAGCAAACATCAACACAATGCGGCCATCGGTGGGAGTATCCAGGAGACCATTCTCGATAGAGAGCTTGACGTTGAGATTGGTATTGTAGTCGCGTTTGACATAATGCCTAGCCGTAGGAACAGCCGATGCGCCCAAGGCGAGTGCGGCGAGAAAGATGTTCTTCAGCATGTTGCTTTCATGAGCTGTTATCCAGTCCGGTCAAATGCAGAGCACCCGTCGATTGTGCTTGACCAAGCTGTCGGTGGGACGACAAGCTTTTTGATATGCGCTCAAGCTTTGACTTGGTGAAAGCAGAAGCGAGTGGCACCACTAACCGGATGAAGAAGGCGCAAAAGATAGTACAGCCTTATACGACATGAAAGATAAGAACCTGCAGTTGAGGCCGTTTGCAAGTCATGAAAAGAGGGTCTTGATTAGTTAATCTTCATGTTCGCGGACCGGGCAGTGGAAGAGGAGGAACCATGGGTGCGGTAGCGGGGGCCCGCCACACTGGTTTCTGGTATCGCTTGCGCAGGAACAATTATATGCTACATGCTCAAGCTATTCGCTTCAACTCCATTGAGGTTCCGCAGAATTCGTGGATTGTCCATATCCGGTTGATATCGTGTGGGTATAGTATGGCTGCCGTGCACGTATCTTCGAACTCCGGCATCGAGGCCGAGTCGCTAACCGCTTTGAGGGAGGAGCGACCAGGTTACGTGAAATATCTTTTTCCGCATCAAGCCACTTTCACGTCGAGTATGACATGTGACCGTCTTGAGATGTTGATATGTCTCGCAGAAGAAGAGCTCACTACCTAGGTACGTCGTACTTGCGCGGTAGGCCTAGTGAGACCATTTCCTGACGTCACCACTCTTGCATGCCATGTACGTATCGCACTCTGTACGCATCTCCTCCATGGGATACCCACAACAGCACGAACACAATGACCAACGTCGTCCTCAACCACGCGAAGCTCGGTGCGATAAGATGTCTACGGGAACCAAGCGGCTCGATAGTGAAGATATTAGGTCTACCGTACGGGAAAGTTGCGCAAAGATTTGCGCGCGCAGAACTCTCGAACAAGCTTTCTGGTGGAGAGAGCAAAAGGTTCCACGATGGAGTTTTCGATGCGACAAAGCCAGGAGCGTCCAGTATCCAGCCGTGGGGCAGCGTCAAGTCCGATGCAGCCAACATCCCACTACCAACCGACAATCTGCCGGATGACGAAGAACAGTCGGAAGATTGCTTGAACCTTTCCATACATCTGCCAGATTCATGCGTCGATGAAGGCGGAAAGATACGTTCTGCTAAGAAGTTGCCGGTCCTTGTCTTCATCCATGGCGGCGCGTACTTCCTCGGTTCTGCGAATCGACCATACTACAACCCCGAAAATCTTGTGCGCCATGCTATTAACCGTGAATCACCCATCATCTTCGTAGGGATCAACTACCGGCTCGGTGCGCTAGGCTTCTGGCATTCGGATCGCGCTGGAGATATGGTACCGGAGAACAATGGTCTCTACGACCAAAACACTGCGTTCGAATGGCTGCGCGAGAACATTGAGGAGTTTGGCGGCGACGTGGATAATATAACCGTCATCGGACAAAGCGCAGGTAGCGAGAGTATCTCCGTGCAGACAATGCGCAAACCGTTGTTCAAGCGCGCGATCATGTTCTCGGGAACGCCCGTTACGATGCCTGCAATGACCCACGACGAGCATCACGATAACTTTCTCAAGCATGCTGAGAAGTTGGGGATCCGTATAAGAGAAAGTGATGGCAGTGAGAGGGACACAAAAGCAATAGCCAGAGACGTGATTGACGTTGACGCGTCGAAGATTCGAGACCTGGCGTGGGTTGGTTTGCCATGCACGAACAGCAAGTTCTTTCCCTTTGAGCGACCGACCATGGATCTGGCTAGAAAGGGCAAAGTCGCTCCTCCTGATTGGAAAGACTGGGCGAGGCCTGTCGAAGCTCAAATCGTTGGCTCCACCACCTATGACGGCGGCATCTCCTACAATATGATGAGGAACGATGACAGTCGCAAAAACCACGCTCAAGCCTTCGAACAGATTGCCAAAGATGTTCTGTCTCCCGAACAAGGTGCCGAATTGCTGAAGATATACGGTATCGAGGGAGGTCTTGATGATGCGGACGCACTCCAACGTATCTGCCTTTTTGAGAGCGATATAGGTTTCTTTGCGGCCGCATTGAGCATTGCGGAAAGTGATCTGGTCAAAGAAACCTATTTCCAAGTCTTCGATCTTCCGAACCCTTTCCCGGGACCAATCCGCGAGCAAGGTGCTTTCGCTACGCATACTTTCGACATTGCGACGCTGCTTGGTGGCGTGCATGAAGATCGTTTGCCCTCGCATTATGGATCTGTGGTTGCCAGGTGGCGCGATACCATTCTCGATTTCGTGACCAGGGGGACACCCCCTTGTGCAGAGTTTGTTGGTGTTGATGGAGGGAGGAGAGGACTGATGGTGGATGAGGGAGGCGTTCGCGAGGTCGGCAGTGAGGCGTGGTTGGAGAATGACGAGGGAAGAAGGCGGAGATTGTTCGATTTGGCTCGGCAGATTGATGCTAATACCGGACTGGACGTTCTTTGGGTCGACGTTTGTAGGCGCTTCTTGATGCGCGGGAAGTAAACGGACGGGACTATGACGCTACATCTGTGGCAGCGTCGCTTCATCCCGGAGTGTCGAACGTGTGTCTTGTCGCCTATCAAGATGAATTAGTATAATGAAGAAGTTGGGTTTGGTTGGAAAACATACCTGGAGACCTTCCCACCTATCCCAGACGCGGGGTGCTGGCACCCTTTGTCCTGCACTTCGACAGTGGTATGATTGGTCTTCGTCCAGCCAAATTCTCACTGCCAGCGCTCGGGATAGGCGGTGCTGGTGCCTCGTACTCATCGTCTGTCTCGCCTTCAGCGTCCTGGTCAGTGATGTTACCACCACTGACGTCCTCGGATGCCTCTATGTCCAGACCCCAACCACCCAACTCAGCGAGTTCATCTTCCAGCGCCGGATCAAGCTGGGGGTTGGATACCTCAGGCGCCTGATCTGGTGATGATGAGACTCGCGGCGAGGACTTGTAGTCTTCTGCGCCGTAGATGCTGTCGTCATCTGAGTTTTCTTGGTGGTCGCTGGGGGCCCTTGAGCTATGCTCAGACGGCGGAGACGGGGTCCACTGTGTGGCCGGGAAGGTGTCGGAAGTGGCGGGGGAGGGAGGAACCGAGAGGAAGAAGGAGAGAGAGGGGGTGGGAGAGGGCGAGGAGGATGAGGAGGGTGATTTGGGACTGTTGATTGAGGCACGAAGGGCGTCCATCTCCCTCGCACCTTTGTCGACCCTGTCTTCCAGCGCCGCAATGCGGGCTTCGTGCTGGTGGGCTATGTCGAGGGCCTCTCCCAGCTGGCTCTCACGCACCGCCATGCGCCTCTCGAGCATCTTGACTTCGTCGCGTACAGCCTTGCTCACGAGATCCCGGATCTCGGTCTTGCTCATGCTGATCTCTGGTGCTATGTCATGTCAGATCATTCACTCAAAGACCAATGAGTGATAAGACTTACCTGGGCTTGACTTGGAGGTCATGCCGTATGCTGCCGCTATGAAGCCAGCAAGCAAAACGAGCATGACTGAGCCCATATCGAGGGCGAAGGTGAGGAGACCGTTCGGCTCGTAGTACGTTTGAGGGAGGTATCCTTCCATCTTGGTAGTGGTGGGAGTGGGTTTGTTTGTTTGTAGGTGTGGTTGTGGTGGGTTTCTGGGTATGTAGCTGTTTTGGATAGTGACGAAGCTGTTGGAGAAGAGGAAAAGGATTTGTGCGAAGAGATTTTGAGTTGTTGACGTTGCCTAGGTGAAGGGCAAACGGACGAGTCTTGGCAGTAGAAACGGTCTTCACCTCGACAACAATACCTACTCACCCCGCCTATACCCAGCTTAAATAGCTTCTAGTACTACTCATTGCTACTTTCGCCCCAAAGACTGTTGCTATTGTCTTCAATTGTCTCACTGTCGAACGTGAACAGAATAAGACACTCGAAGATCCGCCTCGAGGTGACCACCGCGCATTTTGGCGATATAATGTGTCTCATTAAAGAACAAAGAACGGTCTGTTTGAGAGCTGATCTGGAGAAAGAGAAAGCCATTTCTCTGATACGGCGTGCTTGAAAGCAGGACAGGTGATGATGTGAGACGAAACCTTGGAAAGCATTTTGGAGTATGACATTACACTGAACGTTCGCATAACGCAATTGAATCAGAATGATGCGCTAGATTTTGGGGTCACTTGGCCTGGTGTACCGATACAACTTGATGTGCGTAGACTTTGAAAGGTTGATGTTAGAAACTGAGGTGGTTCGGCTGACGCCGGGGATGTCGTGCGCGTCACGCTAGCATGACTCGTATTCCCGAGACGCGTCGCGATGACGCGAACGTTCGCCAGAAGTTCCTCAGAGCTGCCTCCCTTCTAGTGCACGACAGATACACCTTCCCATCCTATGCTGCATAAGCATGTCGAAAGCGCATTCGAAGTTGCAGCCGCTACAGATTCGGACGGAATGCAGCTATCGACTCCTTGAGGAAGCAGCTGCGCAGCACAACAGAGACTGCTGGCCTTGAGATGCTTAATACTCAGGAATGATGCGCTCTTTTTGGGGCTGCAGCAGCTCAAGCATTGTTCAGAAGAAGGAGCAGCACGTCACCTGGGCATCTACGGGCGACACTTGACAGCGACGAAGAGTAGGTCTTTCTGTGTACTACAAGTGACCCTACTCATAGAGATTTCGATGCATGCGCGTACTCTTTTGGCGTTTTGACCTGCAGGTTTATCGACCCGCAAACGTTCGGTACACTTCCCTGGGTACCAGGGAAGTTACGACCCTTGATCTACCATGCCATCCTTCTGGATGTTCGAAACGCATGCGAACCAGCTAAAGCCGACGATGAGAGCCTCCACATGGGTTCTGAGTATATCGAAGGACATATCAATACCTGTTCTGGAGAGATCTTAGTCAAATTCCAGGCTGGAAGGTTATTTGCTACAAGCGGTTGATTTGCGCTAACTGAACAGTGACCGTCGAAATACGCAACCGAGACATGAACTTACAAGCTACCTCTTGCCATACGGTGTCTAATTACATCTCGACTTTCGTTACCCCGCACTCCACGAGCATGCGGTATCCATGGATCACTTCCTCGACGCGTCCGGACTAGCGTGGTCAACTTCACCGTGAAACGTTATCACCGTATCCTCTCGACCTCGTCACCTTCACTACTCTTTGACTCTGACCATCATCAACTCTTCAAGATCTACTTCAACCAGCGTGGGCTTCTTCGACATGCCTGTTCCGTTGAAGATGCTGGAGAAGGAGGTCGAACACCCCGATCGCATCGAGGGATGGCTTGACAAGTTGAACATTAAGGGCGCCGAGACCGATGAAAGCGAGTGCACCACTGCTACCCATCAAGAGGCAGAATATGAACCAACTACACCACCTCGGCGATCGGACTACCGCTCTGTACCGCAAGATGAGATATCGCCAACCGACACGTCCTTCTCCGGGCAGAGCATCTTCGACAAACCACTCCGCAAGAATCTGTTCGGCAGCCCGACCCCAAAGTTCGAGAGACGAGACGATGATTCCGACACGACCAGTATCGA
>Ga0265780_10004189_pt1 | contig 18683 bp, 7 predicted proteins | sample P1T30metagenome_FD_192432 | JGI IMG/M metagenome (GOLD analysis project Ga0265780, IMG submission 192432) | Plant litter microbial communities from East Loma Ridge, Irvine, California - P1 T30 | ecosystem: Environmental > Terrestrial > Plant litter > Unclassified | place: USA: California...
CATCCCATCTCACCAGTCCTCGAAATTGGCTTTTAGCTTTGCTTCGTCCTCTCCCAGATCTGACCAGGAACGACGGATGAACATCTTGCTCCTAGGAGTCATGCCATACCTATAACGTTCCTCGCGCCTCAGTGCTACTAATGTCACTTAACTTATTTACTTCTCCACACTGGGCACTAAACAAAGTTCTCAAAAAGAGAAAACACATTGCTCCCTCCTCACACCCTCCTCGTCCTTCTTCGGCTTGAAAGAAACAAAAGTTATAACTACGTGCATCGATGTGAGTCTCTTTACAACCCCTCATCCCGACCTATTTAAATTGAGCTCATGGATCTCAAACCGATCGATCGAATCGACTCGAGTTACGAAAAGAACACATCTACCTACCCACATGCATCACGTTCACGTTTACGTTCACATACAACACTCGAATCGAGAAGGAAGAAAGATTACCCCTCCACTGTACTCCATCTGCCCAAATCACAACACACATTCTCAATCAAGTTTTCACTCACACCAGAAGCAACGGCAAAGAAACGAGAGAGAGAAAGACGACTAGGTTCCCCAGGCGAAACAACTATTTGAATGAGCCAAGTTCTTGAGGCATGCACAGCGGTCACCTACTTTGGTTTCCTTACTAAAACATAGATCGGACAAATGGCCTTATAGTTTGACTTGGTAGGTAAACAGCAGGGAGATGACCTAGTGTATTTCTTGGAAGCAACTTGGTATTGAGGCACGTGAGATAAGTATACATGTGCTCAGCATGTGCGATCTATCGGAGGTTGATTTTGGGTTCGATATCAAGGAACTACGAAACGGCTAGAGGTAATGTAGATAGGGTGATGGGATAGGGTGGCACGGTCGGTCGGTCGACGATTAGATTGCTTTCAGCGGTTTGGGTTAAGCACATGCTGTGAGAAAGACAACAATGAAAGAGGCTTACAGCAGTATACATGCACGAATGTGTGCGTTTATGCGATCGTAGAAGCAGAGACGCTTAGCTACCATGAGGGGAAAGACCGATCGACCAACCAACCAAGCGAATAACATGATACGCTGCAGGTATGATGTGATCGATCGGGCAGCATACAGAGAGCGACCAGAACGAGATCATAGTCAGTTTCAGCATCGAAATCCATCCAAAGCATCAGTCTGAGAAGTGAGAGGAGTGTTTTAGTTATAATCAATTTTCAACTTTTTGGATGTGGCATTTTGCCTTTTCCTTGCAGGTTCTCTCTAATAAAGCTCGCAATCTATCGGCAGCAACGGTGAGTTGAACAACCCAACCAAGTCTGCGATTTTAGTACCCACACAAAAGCAACGCAGCGTTGAAACAATAAAAGCAAAAGACCCTCCCCTTAGGCGCACCGATCCAGCGCCTGCAAATCCAAGAAAGTGGGAGAGTTCCACGAAACAACCAAACGCTGAACGACCGAGCAGATAACAAAACAGTAACACGTTTCCTTTACGTGTGGACCCGGCCTCGGTGGGGGGTATCAACGCCTAGAACGACCGAGTGAGGAAATAGCAAGAGAAGCAGCAAAAGAAGTAATGGCCTTCGAAACAAGAAGCCGAAGAGTCTCTGTACGCATATGGCACGTAGCGATAAACAAAGCTTTTTGGGCCCAAGATGTTGCGAGTCGGTTCCGTCTACTTGTTGGAGCAACGAGAGCGACGCGCAAGCAGTGGGCCAGCCAAGGAGAGGGTTTGGAGCGGACAGTGGAGCCGGTCTTTGGGTATCATGGGTGTAGAGGAAAAGACCTTTCGGTTATCCTCTCAGGCGAGAAAAGAGAAATCATCCCGAAGAACTCGCAGTGTTGTTGAGCTCGAGTAACGCCTCGCTAAAACAACATAATCAAAGTCGAAACCGGGTCGCGTGTCTAAGCGCGTATGTGCTTTTGCCTGAATGCGACGGCAGAAGGTCCGACGCACGCAGGCTGACGTTTTTGTTATGGTGATGTGATCGGAACATCGACCAACTATCACAATCCGGTGAAGTGGTCCCGCCGGGGAGCGTGGGAGATGGCGTGGAGTGCAGTGGCGGTGAGCAGTCGAATCTGGAAATCGATGCAGGGTGGGATGCAGGATGCGGCTGCAGGCAAACGCTCGGCGTTTGCACTGCAGGGTACAGACCGGTGGTGGCGTAAGCGACGTGCAGCGCGAGTCGCGGAACGACCGCTAGCGCGTATGCGCACGCACGCACTGAGAGAGCGCTCGCTCAGTACCCGATGCCAGTAGCCATGCCTGTCAAACCAGCGCCGGCGACGTTGACGCCCATGCCTTGCATGTTGTTGGGCATACCCGGGACGTTTTGAGGGTTGAGCTTGAAATCTGGGTTGCAAGGCGGGCTGTGTTGGCGGTGGTACTTGAGTCCGTTCAAGTTCTTGTAACGCTTGCCACACACCTCGCAGCGGTAGGGCTTTTCCTTTTCCATGCCGACGGTGCCGGGGTATGGGATGGAGGTGGCTGGGTCGACGATCGAGAAGGTGCCATCCGGATTCTCCTTCAGCTGCTGGTTCTGGTGACCGTGCTGCTTGTGGTACTTGAGGCCGTTCTGGTTCTTGTAAGCCTTCTCGCAGCCGATGACGGGACACTTGAATGGTTTGATCTCCTCGCCAACGAAACCGCCAACGCCAGCAAGGCCGTTGAGGAGCTGGTTCTCGCGGACACGCTTGGCGATCTCGCTGTTGTTGGCGAGAGCAGATGCGGGGAAGCCTTTGTTGCCGTAGCCTGCCTTGCTCAGCAAACGCTTTGCGGGATCATCGATGGTACCCGATCCGCCGTTGCTCATGTCGACAGTGTTGAGATCATAGTTGCCCTGCATCAGCTGGTTGTAGTCGAGGTTGTTCAGGTTGCCGAGCTGGCTGTAATCAACGTCACCCTCGCCGGGTGTGCCGGGAGCGGAAGAGTCGGGAGTGGCGAGGCGCTGAGCAGCATTTGCAAGCGTCGGAGTGTTGACGGATGAGACGGTCGGGTTGTTCTGGTAGTTGTTGAAGTTTTGCGTGCTCGCGTGTGGCGTCGATGGGTCGGCCGAGTTGAGGCCTTGGCCTTGGAAGGCGTTGGCGATGTTGATGTTGATCGGCGGCGCTCTGGGTTGCTGACGCCCGAATTGAGGCTGAGGCTGGAACTGTGATCCCGTCTGTTGCGCATGTGAAGCAGGCATGCCGTCGTCCATCTCCATGTCGTCCAGGCCATCAAAGCCGGGCATCTGATCGTGATGCTGGCCGTTGAAGAGTGGCGAGGTGCTAGGCTGGAAGCTGGGTTGAGGCTGAGCGTATTGTTGCTGCGGCGTGTTGTGAGAGCTCTGTGCTTGTTGTTGGACTGCTTGCGCGGTGCTCGAGGCATTTGCGGCGCGGCTGCTGGGGTACTGCTGGTCGCGAGGTGTCCGGCCCATGGTCTGATTAGGCTGTGCTGCGTGTGCCTCCTCGTAATGTTGCAGGAGCTCGTGCATGGAGTCGAGACGGATGTCGCAGCAGACGTAATCTTTCATGTAGTTGGCCTCCATCTTGGGGAGGTAGGAAGAGGAGTGGAGCGAGGGTGATTGCATGCTGTGGTGCATCATGGGAGAGGTGCCGGACATAAGGAGGCTACGGGAGTGGTCAGCGAGGGTTGAGGGAAAGATGGGACTTGCAATTACGTACTCGTCGCGGACGAAGCTGCCCATGGACAGACCGCCCCAGCTCATACCACCCATGAGGCTGCCAGAGAGGCCGACATGGCTTTCGCGACGGAAGCCCATGCCGTCTCGTACGGGAATGGCCTTTGCGCCGTAGGGCGTGGTGCTGAGCATGCTGACGGATTCCTGGCGGCCCTTGGGCTCGTTGGGGATGCCGTCCATGTCCATGTCGTTGTCGGCCTGTGGCTGGCGCAACTGCGAGGTCAGGTTGGATTGCTGGTTGCGCGGCGGTGAATTTGAGGGTTGCCTCGGGGTGGCGATGGTTATGGGTGGACTCGGCATGGTGGCGTTGTCTGGGATGTTGATGTGAGGAATGGTGTAGGTGGGTTCGGGTGCGAAGACGACACCGGTGTTGTAGGCGTCGTCGGGGAAGAGGATGTCGTCGCAGTCGAACTCGTCGGCGTTGGTGAAATGGGCGAATGCGTCGTCGGGCTTTTCTGGACGGGCAATAAATGTGTTGGGCCTCGGTTCAGGAAAGTCGTAGAGGTGTGAGTGAGCGTTGGAGTGGTGGCGTGAAGAGGGAGGAGTGCTGATAGGAGAGCTTTCAGCGCTGCTTTCGCGTCCACTGGGAGAGTGGAGAGGCGGCGTAGAGTGAGTTGAGGAGGCCACGATGAAGACTGGTGGTGGTGGAGCTTTTGGTAATATAGCGGAGGGCCTAGCGTGGGACGACGCTTGGGGCAACGGCCGGTGGAGCTCGCAGGGCAGGGCAGCGTGCTCGAGGCAGGCTACGGCTACGAGCTAGTAATGGGCACGGTAGACGCGAAGTACGTAAGGCGTTGCTGAGGCCCTGAGGGTAAGGTAGGTAAGGTAAGGTGAGGTGAGGTGAGGTGAGGTAGGGTAATGAACAATGGGAGTGGCGGCAGTGGCAGTGGCAAGAAATGTTGTTGAGTGAGTTGAGATGGTCGTATTGCGGAGTAGGCGGTGGCGGTCGATTTGGGCGTTGTCGGATTGGGGCGAAGATGGATTTATGTTGGTCGTCGATGAGATTGAATTGATTGATCGATGGATGGCTCGAGTATGGTATGGTATGATCAAACAACAACGGTCGACGGTGTCAAGGGTAATATCAGAGGGGGTCAACAACAGTTGAGCATTGGTACAAGGCGATGGTTGGTGATTACTCTGATCGATTGCAAAGGACGGACAGGCGGACGGGGCATGTCAGTGGGCATATGTATAGACTGGGTGGCCATGAGACGGGTCAGAGATGACGGGGCATTCGTCCGTATGTGGCATCACGATGCAGCAGGTACATCAGGGCAACGCATGGCAGCAGCAGCATCGCCGGGAGTGTGCATCGCAGACAGCAACAGCAGAGCCGTGAGAGCATCCCATCGCAAGCCGGATCGTTGCTGTATTGCCTTCACGCACAAGGTTCCAACTCGGCCGCCGCCCCTGGCCAATCGCCATCCCGTCCGTGTCCGAGTCCCTGAGCATGTCGCGCGCTGGCTCTGGCTGCAGCTTGGGCCCCGGCGTCTTGCCGCATGTGTCGCTTCCGCACCACAGCTGCGGGACCGCACTCTGTTTGTATCGAGTGTTCGTGTAGATTCGGGCCAGTGCTCTGATGTGTTACTTTCACACCGAGCGAGCGAGGGAGCAAGCGTGGTGCCACCAGGTCTTGAGGTCTACTACTTGCTCTGTACTGTAGTCTGTGGTAGTGTGAATGGGAACTGGTAGCCGTAGCCGTAGCCTGCAAGTTAATCCGCCACACTGACAGATCGTCTCCGCCTGTCTACCATGTGCCTGCCTGTAACAATAACATGCAGTGTGCCTTTTGATCGGCTGTAGACTACTATGTACCACTATCTCTCCCTCCCTCCCTCATACTCCAACGCTGGCGTGCCTTAACTGCTCACTGCGATCGACATGGATGATGAGTTTCTGAGTCGCGCATCATCACACTGCCTCGCATACTGCATACCGCCTGGCCTGTCGACCGCCTTCTGCTGCTGCTGCTGCTGCTGTCTGCACACCACTGCTTGCAGCCAGACCACTCCAGGCCGCCAACTATAGGTAGTCTATTCCACTTTCTTCATTTCCACGAGCGCCGTCGCCACCACCACAACCTCTCATCCTCGGCATCTCTTCCGCCGTTCGTCGACCTCGCCATTCTATTGCCAAACACGCCACGCCCACGTGAGCGCGCGACGCCGACACAAGCCCGCAGCCGTTGCCAGACTTTCCAGCTTAGCCTGCTCATGTCCCAGCTCGACCAGCCATCCCTGTCCTCCACTCTACCAACCCACCTACTCCCTTCCAGAAGCCAAAACGAACTCTCCACGTCCGGTCTGTGCCCCGTCGCGAGCGAGCTTCCCTGTCTGATGTCTGCACACTGGCTTGTTGTTTGTTGTTCCGCCAGCTTGTCTACCCGCCATTTTATCAGCTCCACCAACGAGAGGCAGTGGAAGTGATTGCTTGGCCCATTTCTGTTCCGCAACGAGCCGCCTTGTCTGTTCGTTATTCGACACCTACAGGTAGCTTGGGACACGCCAAATCGTAAATCCGACCCGCACCAATCCATGGCTTCCTGAACCCTGGTACAGCCCAAGTCCGATCGAGACATTTCCACACGTCATCTCCGTGTTGTTCAATTCAACAAGGTGCTCGTGCTTGTGCTTGGTGAATTAACTACTGCCTTCGTTTTACAAGTATCATTATTCATATCATAGCTACCCTCGTCAAAACTGACGTCCCTCTCGTATGCCGGTGCTGTAGAAATAGCAAGATCGCAAGATCGATACCAACCTCTCCAGCTAACAGCACTCAACAAAAGTCTCGTGTGCGACAGCTGTGGGTCTACACGCGAGCGACGCAAGATGTCTCCAAGATCTCGACAACCTAATACCAAGAGATCGGCTTCGCAGGCATGTATTGCCGGCTCTCTCAACGTCGAACCAAACATTGCCCAAGCAGCAGTCGACTTAGTGGTATCACAAGTCGGTCGTCGCGATCGCAACTCGTGTAATGTCGGGCGAAACTCGAGGCTCTCGCCGACGTTTATGCAAGCTTTCGCCTTGTAGCCGAACAACAAACGGCGCCTGCCGCCACGGGAGTCGGACGCGAGTGCTTCTGGCGGCTCAGCAGTTCCACAAATTCCTTCCCTTCCTTCCCTTCGAGGCTGACCAAACGGCGCTCGCTCGCGTGGCCGCCCTGCTTCACATCATACCGCGGCCGACGACGCGGAGGACATCCCTGTCTGCCTGTCACGTAGTCTTCAACCACCGTGTATGCCATGCCTGGTGTTGATGGTCTGCCCTAGAGCAAACCGCCCAGCCCTTTGGAAATCTCGCCCGGCCCGAGCAATCATCGCGTCCATCGGCCCTAATACTCGAACCAGGTGTTGTAACCAGGCGTCCAACATTTCATCTACCCGCAAATAGGTGAACCGCACGCCGTCTCACCCGACTAATGGAAGTTCCCGGCTGTTCCACGGCAACTCTTTCGCGCCTTGCTTTTGGGGCTCCCTCCTTCTCTCTCCGCCTCAAGAAACGTCTTGGTCAAACTGTTCAGAAATCCACCAGCCCGTTGAACAAGGGGATTCCAGACTTGTCCATCAGCTTTGCCGCCCGCTGTGTCGCACCTTTGAGCGAATGTCGGTCTGTCCGGACAAGCGGAAGAAAGTGCACGGTTTCTTAGCGAGGCGACGTTACAATAATCTAGTTGGTAGTCTCCCCCCAGGATATCCTCAGACTGACGCCGATTTCATCGCGGTCACCGCTTTCCTGTCCTGATGCAGTCCATCACCATTGAACTACTGGAAATGCCGAGCCGTCGTTACAAAACAGACCGAGCTATTGAGACCCTGGTTCCTGAAAGGCACGGTCTTAGAAGAAGTAATAGCAGCGGTGCCTGGCCTGCTTGGTGGAGCCGCGGCCCTGCTGTGATGAACGCCATCTTATATCCACTTGCTTACATTACTAGCATCGCTAGGTGTTACTACCGCCATCGGGAGTTGGTGATCATTCAGCGTGAAGCGGTGGCTTCACGGGCGTGGCGAGCGTCGTTCTCGCAAACATTCGTACTACTAGTGCTCATTGCACTCACCGAAGTGAACAGCGGCGTACGGGTAAGAACTTACTTAAGGTGAGAGTAGTTACACCTTACCTAGTGGAGACGCGGCTCTGCTGCGAACCGGTTAACGCCATCAGGCATGCGCTACTTCCATGATCACTTGCTAGTGCCAACCTCACAGGAACCGGCAGTAGTAAAAGCGATGTCAAGCATTTCTGCACATGCCATCGCACCGCCGCCGTCTCTTCCTCTGCGATCCTCTTTCTTCACTCCAGCCCCTGGGTCCTGCATGAGCGTGAGCATGTTGAATCCTATCAACCGCCGCCACGGGAAACAAAGCTTCACGCGCGGAACTTTGCGGCTGACAGCTGCGCTTTGACCGAGGCCCGCGTGCTCTCTCGCGTGCGTGTTTGAGGGATTGGGTGAAGTGGGTGGGTAGGTTGGTTGGTGGGGATAGAATATGTCGTGAAGCTTTCCTGAACCTTGACGAAGCTCTCCATTTGCGACTCGTACTGCTCATGAGGACGAAGTCATGGCAGCAACCCTGTGCCTTAACAATGATGCCAATTCGTGGTATTGTACGAGTATGCGCAATGACCGTATCCTCGCGTGTTTGGCGTATTCAATATTAGAATTATACAGATAGAAAGAAGATGGTGAGCTCGACCTGGTCCGTGCTCACGAAGAATGGTGCTTTGGCAATAATTTGGCCATCGGTTTCTCATGGTAGTCATGAGACCCGGCGATTGCAAACCCGACAATGGCTTGTTCCTCTTGCTGAAAGGAACGAACCCACTTGGTGTATCCCAGGTTGATGGGTGGGATGCGGTGGCTCGTTGACTTCTGTGGGCATTCGACTTCACAATGCCAATAATGGGGCGTATTCAGTGCCAAGCCAAGTTCTTTCGCTTCATGTAGATCTACAGCGCCCTCGAATCAATTTCAATGCCTCTTCTCCTGGAACCTTGTGAGAGATGTATACTAACCCCGCGAAGCTACTTACCTACAACAGTATCTCACTGATTCATACATACCTTGATGGTGATACTTTGGAAACGGCAACCATCAACACTGTAGCTTCAGGCACGCGGGGTGGCGTCAGACAACAACGTTTGTGACACGTCGCAGATAGGAGCCCTGTTGTCATTCTGACCGCGATACAACTCTCCAACATGCTTCACCTCGACGCCCGCATGGGAGATAACGCTATCCGAGAGGGAACATTGCGCAGGTGGCAGGGATAGCAAGCTACTGGGGAGATCTTGGAACGCGAGTAGTGTTGTTTCCGCGAAAGCAGCCACGCCGGAACCTTCTCATCCCTACACATGAACGCTCACAGGTGGCAGCCAAATAACACTTCCCGCAGGCGGCGTTTGACATGTCGCAGGCTTAGGCTCGCAGTGGAACAGCCGGCTGTCGAACCTTACGTCAAACTGGCTCGCCGCCTACAGACACCTCATGCGGCTACGATCGTCGCTCTTAGAAGACCGACTTGACCGACATCTACCCATAGCACCACGGCACGTCTGAGGATTAACTTTCGGATGCGCCTCCACAAACCACATGCACCAGATGCACGGCGGATGTGATACAGAATTAGGATCGCAGCCCTCACATGCTGCTTCCACTCCCCCGAGCATTCACCTTGGGGTAGTTTGCAGGGCTGAGGGCAACATGCTTTGATGTAGATTCGCCTTTGCAGTGGAGGGTTGTAACAGCTCTGGTTGAGTTCTGGATCAGCAGTCTCCGCCACCACTTTGCAGCATCTATTGCTATGCGACGCATCACGAACTGGTGCCCTGATATGCCCCTCCTACCACAATTATGTCGTCCTCGCAGTGGAGATTACTAACCGAGATATCGGATATCTGTAAGTGCAGGCTTGAACGCACCCCGGATAACCGTCTCCGCATGGAACAAATCCGACTGCCCAGCCCATCGGCTGAGTCTCAGATCGTCTCGGCCAATGGTCTTCGTTCCTCCATGCGGGCTAGCGCTGACGATTCAAAACCCGAAACGATAGCATTGCCCAAATTGATGCACGCGTAACCCTGGGCTGATATCACCGTCTACGACAGTGACGAAGAACGATCGGCTACCTGAGTTTCAACCCATCGATCGTGATGTCCTCAGCTCAGCGTCGACATCATGATCGACTTGCCTAGTCATTCATTCATTGGGGCGATGATGTCGCCAGTCACAGCCTGAGGAACTGCTTGCGCCTGCGCTTGCGCATACAGTCGGCTGCTGTCGTTGACTTCTGCGATTGCGCAACTCACAGCTTTCAACGGTGAGGGGCCCCCCTCAACCCACGCCACCTCGAACTCAATGTACCTGTCAACAATTGTCACGAATCTAATTACATGTCAAATCATGGCCACGAAATCTGATTAATATCAGGTTTTGAAAAGTACGCTGCACGCCTTGTGTAATCGCATGCGGCGTCCAGGCCAGCTCCGCGATCAGACAACTACTCGTACCTGCGCATTCTTGCCTGGACCTGTTCTCTCACTCCTTCGATAAGATCGCGAGTCGTGGAGCTCTGCCCTGGTGCCTCGATGATGTCAGCATGATTGCACGTTATCTACATCGAGGATACAGATGCAGAAAGATTGATTCGAGCCCTGATACTCCTGGATCCTAACTTCTCCACACGAGTCCACGACACGTACCCTTTAACGTACCGCCATATCCCCAGAAGCTTGTCTTCCACATTCCCCCAGGCGCGCAACGCGTTCGATTTAATCACCCCACTCACGATAATAAGCGTTGCGATGGAAGCAGTTTAGCGAGCGGAAACGATGCGGCTTATGGCGGATTTGTCGATTTGTTGCGCAACACCAGCAGCAACAACGTTGTTGATTTGTGGATCAGCAACTAATCATGCCAACCGACCACAGGAATCCCATCCCATCGTCGAGACCAGGAACAATAATGACCGCACTCCACTCTCAGGATAAGGTGGTGCACTAGTCACCGACGGGAGGGGAAGCTGTTGCTTTGTACCGTGAGATGTGCCGAACCTTATTCGCACTGCTTGCCCGCTCAACAACACCATCACACCACCGAAACCTAACAACAGGGCTCGCTCGCCCCTGTCCCACCTTGTGAGTGGGTGCTTGACACCTGGGTGGTGGGTACAAGATCATTGGTGCCTCAGGAGTCAGGATCTTTCGGTCGTCGGAGTGTCGGAGTGTCGGAGTTTCAGACCATCGGTTTGTTTGTTGAGAGCTGAGAGGTTGAGACCGGTTATGACCGCATATGTCGTCAATTCTCCGCTGATCAGCGCTAGGTACTATGTCGGAGAAGCTTCGCTAACAAGCGCAAGATGAAGAACGGCAGGGCTTTGGGGATGGCTTCTCTCCGGCAAGACTACACACTAACCTGAGACTCGACCCCGAGACGGTTGTCCCGCCACTACTACTACTGCGTTCCTGCAGTCAACCTACTTGGAGGCGTTGACTGGTGTGCGCTACTCCTCAAGACGTTTGCTACGAACGGCGTAGCGAGGTTTCAACACTCTATCTCTGAGGAGGAGGTGGGTGGTCTACGGGATCTCCGAACTACCTTTCGCCAAGGACAAACGACATCCTCATCAATCACTATACGGGCTATCCGAGCCGCTCTCTCAGTTTGCCTATCGACCATTCTATTGATGTCCTGTTGCTGCCGCGTTAAAGCGCCTCGAAAGTTTGATCATCTCCGCCTTGGGAATGCAGTTGCGAGACTATCCTACTAAACCACCGATCATTCCTAGGCTATCGCGTCGTTCAATTGGTCTGGACATCAACCGCCCTTGTGATGGACCAGGTCACGCGGTTTCAACATGACCTTGACACTGGCAACGACGAATCCCGTAGGGAACCGCTTCTCCCTCCGTCCGTAACTACATCTCCTTGACCGCCCGTGTTGGACTGCGAATCACTTGCGCATCATACTGCGCAGGCCGGTCATAGTTGTGAAGTTACCATAGTACCTGACTTTGCTTAGTCTGCGCCGCGAGCAACTTTCATTCGGAATCCAATACCGCTATTGCAGACCAGCTTAATCAGACTGTCATCGTTTCGCCTTGGAAACGACGGATAGTCTTGACACTGTCGTGAAGGATTGTAATGATCGCCAATTTGACAACAGTGCTACAAAAACAATCGGTCTGTCCTCCAGATCAGGCAAGTCAGGAGAACAGTAAAAGATCGATGCATAGACGCTCCAACACACCGACTATGGTCATCTTCAAGCTCATTTCAAAACCCTCCATTTCTGCCAACGTTAACACCAAGACGCCGAACACAGTTAGCGAAACGCTGGTATTCTGAACAAGACAGCAGTGTGATCATGGGCCACCGCGACCACCATCAAACCCCGTAGGTGGCAGTTGACGCATCGACTGAATTACATTACACACCGCCAAACCCGAGTCAACATTCTAGAACACATCGCACCTACTTGAATCACGTTAAAACACGGCTGTAAAGACCCTGATTAGCTGATCATGAAACCTCCGCAAATGCGCAACTGGCAGCGACTCGAAAACCAATTCCACGGAGTCCGTCGTCGGCTTCCCCATGTTCATTTCACTATTGACACTCAACAGCACCGAGACGAATAGCACGACCCGGAATGGTCACCGTTCAACGCCGCCAGAACAACACCAGCGAACCGCCGGTCGTACTAAAGGACAAACGTCGCCTAGCCGTTGAATCCAAGGGAACGAACGACGAAGTTCTAGCGACGCCGCGGTTTGTATTCCGCGGACGATTGTTGGAAGGAAGCCGTATGCCGCATATGGGGCTTTTGCCGTTGTTCCACATCCTCCTCCCAGCTTAGCGACCTGGCCACGGGGTTCCAGATTGGCAGGTAAATAATGGTCTGGTGGAAAGGGTGTCTCCAAAGTCCAAACGCAGTCTCGAATCGGACCGACAATCTTTAGTTTGGAAGTCCGGTCGAGAGGCGACAGCTGTCTTGCCGCGCTATGCGCTATACGCCTGCTCTCGCTTTTCTCGCATGGCCAGGAACGTACGATCCTGGAGTCGAGAAGGCTTGCGCATAAGCTGCGCTGGGACCTAATGAGTCGTAGCATTGGACCTTGACTAGAAGATACAGTGGATGCGACAGATGGTCGACGGAGTTCTGTCTTCGTTTCGATCGAGTGGTCCCACTGGTTCTAGAAGTCGGCGATGAAGTGAGGTCGCGGTCGTGCAGATCCTCTGCGTTTCGTTGGCTGCTCCGAGGTTGGAGATTCAAGGGGTCCTCCTCTCAAGGCTTTGACATCCTTTCCCCGTCATGTCATGATTACTTCACTTACACTCTACTCTGCTAGTATTGCCGCACCCGATGATCACAATCACTATGATTGACTATCTCAGTCGTGTCGAGACGCTTGTCGTTCGAGCGATATAACAGTGTTTCTTTCAACTTGGTGTAAGTAAGGTTAGGATATGGTGGTCTCTGGACGACGAGTTGACAGGACAAAGGCAGGCAGGTTGCTCTCCATCTGGCACTGACCGATAACCACGGACGGTTGGCATCCAACAATAGCCTGTGGTCGTCTCCGCAAGGGTCTCGCAATCTTGACCAAAGTCTCACCTCATTTCACCTCCTACCACCATACCGAATTTCGAACCAGATCACACATCCCCGTTCACCGATTTATTGCGGTGAGCAGAGCACAGGACGTTCACTGCCACCAGGCTAGAATTACAATGACAATCACAACAGCCACAGCAACGCCGCTCCCAAAACACAGACCCTCGAACGCACTAGATACCCGGTGGCCGAGAGCAAAGTTCTGTGCCCCCAGTCCCAGACAATCAAACTGCCACGCGCCGGTAATCCCAAACCACAGGGTCTCGGCTATCATGGCCGCCTCCGACTTCATGGGAGCTTTGCCCGACGACTCGGCACCGAATGTGCCTAGACGGCTACACGCTTACACGCTCACAACGCGGCTGGTTTCGATGGTTCGTGTGCAGACCATTCCATCTGCTCTACCGTCGATTCCTAGCACATTTGACGCGAATCCTCTTGTCGGTGAGTTGTGCTGTCAAGAGTGGTGAAACTCGAGTAGAAAGGGGATGTTAGGTCGATCGAGAAAACAGGAATCCGATGGACACAAGTGAGTAAAAGGGCGGGTACGCTATCTCGTCATTCTCGAAGCTCAATGTCCCACTTGGTTTGTTCAGCGTTTGGTCTGAGACTGAGACTGAGGAGGGAGAAGAGAGACGGACGGCCGATCGAGCAACAGGAGACCTCATTAGTCAACAAAAGAGCGAGATTATTGCGCATCTTTCGGCAGGTCTCCGTTCTCGAACATAGCTGTGAACGTGGCAGGTCGAGCTTCTTGACGATCTTCATGCTTTCGGCGCCCACTTCATTGGCTTGTTCAGCACTATCCTAAGCAAGCGATTATATGTACATAATGAGCAAGTCTCAGTTTGAAATCCGCATAATTAAAGTGAAGTTAAAAACGACGACCACAGCGATTCGCGATCAATAGTAAGTAGGCTTTTCTCTCCCCACAAGCTCGCGAGGAACGTTCTCATTGCCGGGGAGTCGGGGATCGCGATTCATCGCAATCGGATATCGACATCCGATGCTATTTGTCCCTACAGTACATTATTAGACGCGGGGCGGGGAGACCTGAGAGGCCCCATAAGCAAGAACTTTCTCTACCACCTATTTCTTCGCTTCTTCTCCCCGGCAGATCGATGATCTTCGGATGCGCGTGTGCTATATACTGCAATCTGTTGGAGACGTAGTAGGTTTCACCACCCCTCAGCAACAACACCTTAGGTATGTATTCCGGTTCGCTTTCAAAGCTACCGTGACGCCTCTCTCGTTCCCGCATCACTGAAGGTGCCTATGATTGTTTGCTTTGACACCTCCGCACACGGGTTACAGGTAGGTGGAGTTTGCATCACACGTCAAAGGTGCGCCGAGATGCCGAGAGTCTTGGAGGGTGGATTATCAACGCGTGGACAAGGTGGGTCTGACGGGTTTACTACTTTGTTTTGCTTTTGATATTCTGGGGTTTGGATGAAGTTACAGTGATTGAGAGTTTAGAGGGCGCGGAGGCGGGTTACATTGATTCATTCTGGGTTGTCGATGTGTGTTATTTGGAGTGCAAGTTCCTAAATGGTCCATCACATCGGAGAGGTTGGAGGTCTGTTTGTTGTGCCGATCACTTGTGTTGATGTAATCGCTACGACATCACAGCTTCACGACCCATAGATGCGCATTGAGGCAGTAGAAATTTGCTGTTTTGGGTATTCAATACGTCGTAGCCAATAAATCTTGACGACTGGTTTCGACACCTTAACCTTCGGCCTCGATCTCGTAGCTGTTGGACTTGTGCTTCGGCTGGAAGTTGAAGTTCTGGTGTGCCGGTCCGAGGAACATCTCACTGTAACATTGTTAGTGGTACACTCCCACAAGCGATTCGGAACGATCTATCGAACTTACCTGATCTTGATCCAGTCCTTGTAGTTGCTGCTGCTCAACAGCGTCTCCAGGTCACTTCTACCCTTGTACGCCGGAGGGCGGTCGCCGAACTTTGGCGGCAGGTGCTCCAAGATGCCCAAAGGAATGTAACGGCAGGAGAAGCTGAGCCATTCGAGGAGGAATCGCCTGGTGGTTCCGACACCGATTTCATCGGATCCCCAGTAGTCCAGTCCGTTGCGGACGAACTCCTCAATGTACCCAAGACGCTCAGTGGCGGACTTGTCAAGGTACTGTTGAGTTTGAATCTCCTCGAAGATCCAGGGCTTGATCAAAGCACCACGAGCGATCATGGCACTGTCAACACCAGAGTGCTGGACCGCGTTGTTGTAGTCGATGTGAGACAAGATGTCACCGTTGCCGATGAAGTAAGGTAGACCATTTGGCTTGACTGATGCAGAGAGATCACGGGCGTCGGGCTCGCGGACGGTGTCGGCGACGTCTGCGCTCGCCTGTTCGAGGTTCTTGACAAGGCTGGCGCACTCGCCAATGTAGTCCCAGTCAGCGCTGCGGGTGTAACGTTGCTGTCTGCTGCGGCCGTGCAGAGTGATGGCAGCAACACCACATGGACCTTCTCCAGAGTCCTGTGCTTCCTCACCTCCAAGAACGAGGCGCTGGCACAGCTTCTCTGCTGTAGGCTTCTTATCCTTGGTTCCCATGCGGATTTTGACTGTGATGGGCACCTCGTTGCTGACAACGTTCATACCGCGAAGGATCTTCTCAAGCTTGGCTGGCGAGTCCATGAGGGCAGAGCCGGCGCCCTGGCGGTAGACGAGGTCGATAGGACAACCGCAGTTGAGGTCGACTGCTCGGAGAGAGGGACACAGAGCAGTGATTGCTTCGGTAGTCTTGAGTGTGAGCCAAGGCTTGTTGCCGGCGATCTGAGCGCCGAATTTCATGTCTTTGCTGTTGTCGTAGTTGTTGATGATGGACTTGGGTGTGTAACGTGGAGGCGTGATCTCAGACTCGTGTGCCTTCAAAAGAGCCCACTCCTGCTTCTCACCCTGCAACAAAGGCATCGACATGGCCATCTCGGACCATGTCACTTCTGCACCAAGTCCAACGCAAAGGCGACGGAAGGGCATGTTACCTTGAGTCGTAAGTGGTGCGAGCACGGGTGTCTCTGCGCCGTAGTAGATACGACGCTTCTCTGAGGGCCGGAAAGGCACGTCCTTGAAGGCAGCTTGTGCGTCTTTCTTGTCGCCATTCGCCTTGGCCTCGTCGTCCTCGCCATCTGTGGGTTTCTTATCCCTGTTCTTGCCGCCCTCCACTTCATTGAACCATGCCAGGTATTTGTCTGACTTGGGTGTGGGGAACTTCTTCTTGCGCAGCTGAATTTTGTCCTTGTTATCAACGACGTTGACAACACCGCGCTCGTTCGCCTCGTGGATCTCCTGGTTGGTGTCCTTTTTCAACAAGACCAATTCCTTACGGCCATCCTCGCGTTCAATCTCTTTCGAATGCCCACTGGCAAACCTGCAGCGCCATCCAGCCGAGCAGTTTCCAGTCTGCTCCCAAAGTGGACACTTACCGCCGAATGTCTGCAGGTCTTCCCTCTTGCCATCCTTGAGATACTTTCTGATGTCGTGCTCGAACTTGCACTTGTCGCCGAATGGACAGCTGCTCTCGCCGAACTCGTTGTCGTGGTCTCTTCCCTTGCAGAGTTCGATGGCATCGCGAGAAGAGCCGTAGGTACGACCCTTGTTCTGCCCTCCCTCCGTCTTCTTGCCACCGCGTCCAGCAGTCGTCTTTTGCTCAGATGACTTGGCACCCTCAGCCGCATCGTCATCGTGGGCGGGCGCATTCGGCTCTTCAGTGCGCGACATGTCGACCAGAAATTCAGCTTTGATGGGCGCAACGCCCTTTCTGCGGTCGGTGGGCTCGGCTGCTGTCAAGACATCATCTTGCTCCCGCTTCTGGCGCTTAGCCTGCGGTTGTTCGAATTCGCTTGCGTCGTGAGTGGCAGCGCCGTTGAGAGCCTTGCTTCGCTCGATCTTCTCAGCCTGTGTAGTAGCCGAGTCGCCGGGCAGGATTTCCTGCTGAGGATTGGCCTCGGGCATTGTGTCTGCGGGCGCCTGCTTCAGCGGCCCTGAAGGTGGAAGTGGATTGCCATTGAGCGCGCCGGTATTATCTGTTTGGGGATCCATGTCGGTGGTTGTTGGTGGAGCGTGAAGTCCAGTTCGAGGCCGAGCTTGCGACTTCACTTCAGATCACATGTCTTTTCACAAGCGCCCGCAAAAATCCTCTCTCAATGGGGAAAGTGGGCTACATTAGCGCAAGAGCCGCTGTGGCGCAAAGTGACGACGCGAGAGCTTCTAAATCAGCCACACGCGTGACATCACACGGCCAGGCCAGCCAACTTCCTGGCTGCATGTGCCTGCTGGAAATGCGGGCACAGATGTAGGAGAACGACACCTCTCCTCAAGCTCGAAATCAGCAACGCGTTCATCTCACTTCCTACATCACACATTCTGCCTGCACCTCAGAATTCCTACCATACCACTACAACACACCTGTCTTGATACCCAACCCACAAAACCTGTCTTCCGCCTCCTCCGAGCAGCCCTGACCTCCGCCATTCCACAACACCTCGCAAACTAGTCAGCCACGTACCCAATCGGTGGATCGGCGCCCACTCTCAAGTCAAGATGACGCTCTATTACTCTCTTGTAAGTTCCCTCTCCCCTCCGACTTGACTTCCTCTCTTTCTCTCTTCCACAAACCTCCTCCACCCACCAAACACAAGCACCACATCCCCTGCCAGGCTATCAGACACCATGAGTTTGATTTACGCACCGGTCCGCATTGAATGCCACGTTGAGCACTTGGAACTGCATGCTGACTCTTCTCAACCAGGTCTTCGGACTTCTCGTCTTCGAGATGCTCCTCTTCCTCTCCCTCATTGTGCCCATGCCCTTCAAGATCAAGCGTGGCCTCTTTGAGTTCATCTCCGGCAACCCTCTGGTCGCCAAGCTGCAATATGGAATGAAGGTATGCAATTTTGGAAATTGGACCATTCGACGTCAGAATGCTTACATCTAGCAGATCACGTTCATCTTCATCCTCATCCTGTTCGTTGACAGCGTCAACCGCGTCTACAGGGTGCAGCTCGAGCTCGCCACGGCGAAGCAGCAGGGTGGTACCGCTGCGTAAGATTTGCCAATGGATTCAGTTACAACTCAGTTTACTAACTACATCACAGTGCCGTCGCCGGTAGCGAGCGTATGGAGGTCCAGGCCCGCAAGTTCTACTCTCAGCGCAACATGTACCTTTGCGGCTTCACCCTCTTCCTCTCCCTGATCCTCAACCGCACCTACACCATGATCCTCGAAGTCCTGCGTCTCGAGGAGGAGAACAAGCGTCTTACTGGCGGTGACTCCAAGAGCGAGAAGGGCAAGTCTGGTCTCGGCTCCGCTGGCGACCTCGGCGAGGTGTCCAAGCTCAAGGAGGCCATCAGGAAGCGTGACCGCGACATCGAGCACCTCAAGAAGCAGAG
>Ga0265780_10004190_pt1 | contig 18682 bp, 20 predicted proteins | sample P1T30metagenome_FD_192432 | JGI IMG/M metagenome (GOLD analysis project Ga0265780, IMG submission 192432) | Plant litter microbial communities from East Loma Ridge, Irvine, California - P1 T30 | ecosystem: Environmental > Terrestrial > Plant litter > Unclassified | place: USA: California...
GCCAGGTGGAAGGGCAGTGAGATCGGACCATTGGTCGTTCGGTATGTTGATACTCTCATCATTGAGGAACATGTCCCAATTGAGAGACATGATGACTGTGGGCGGGTGGGTTGTTGCACGAAAGATCTCACGCGTTGATCAGGAGATACAAACGTGGGAGGGGTATCAAAACTCCCCTGCCCAAGCCTAATCTGTGACTAGCCGCGGAATGCAGGAGCCGAAACGAGCTGGGGTAAAAGAATATAAGCTCGGTATTCGTCTGCTTTGTCGATGTTTGAAGACGTCGCTGTGGCCGCTCAGGACGAAGGGAAACCAAGCGAACAACAAGGGCTTTGTCGCATACCACCCAACGATGAGCCGCTGCTTATGAAGGTGGATGAGATAGATTGCGTGCGTTGACAAAGCCTGGCAATAGGTGCAGCTGTTTTCTAGAAGGGTTCCCACGAGTCTGGTGGTTCCGATGGGGCCTGATTGGAGGTGCCGAGAACGAAGGGGGGCGAATGAACAGAATCAGCTGCTACAGGTGCTGAACAGAAGTCTCTGGTCTGAACGGGTATCTCGGTGCCTCAGTGAAGTGCAAGGTGTGCAGTGCGGTGTTCCGGGCGAGCCTGGAAGGACATCACACCACAGTGGCGTGACATTTTCGGTGAGGCCCGCTGCTTTTGGACAAGGATCCCAACAGCAGGGCTCCGTACCATCACAAGACCATCAACGGGAATTCGCGTATCGTTCTTCGCAAAGATTAGGGGAATGGTTGATGCGCATCACATCGGATGCATGGCAGTGCGTAGCTTCGACGCTCTCTATTCGTAGTAGCCACGTTGAGGAGGCGGGCTCTACTGATGCTCCCACTAGCGCCGACAGCCGTTCGCATCTCGTTCCAACGGCTCCAACAAGTCCGAAAGGCCCAAAGCCTCGCTCTATCATGCCCCGTAATACAACAGGAAAACACATTCTTCAAATGCATTTCGGCATTTCGTAGCTCCCAGCTCTGTTCCTTCATCATCGCAACTCGAAGATTTGAACTGCAGGTGGGCGACACCAGCTTGGCATTAATCGAATGTCGATGATGACATATCGACCGCGAGGATAGACCATGATCGTGCAAGAAATGCATGCCAATGCTCTTATAGGCGTCGAGTCTAGGACCAAAGCGATTTACCTGTGTCGCCTCCACCAAGTGGTTCCTTGAGGACCGTCTCACGCCACACTCAGCAGGGCTAGGCCTTTTTCAACCACCCAGTACAGCACATAGCAAGCTTAGTGAGGCCTGCACAGCTAATGATCTCCACGCCATCCGACCGAGCCCCTCAAGATGGTCAGTGTCTCAAAGTCCCTGCAGCGGAACCATAGCCGTTACACGGGTACTCCCGTACTGAAACCCAAGCGGCCCAGACTCGCCTCGTGTGATGTTGCCGAATGCCGAACGTTTTCCCGCTGCATGTGGGGCTTCTTTCATAGTTCTGCGGCATATGAGTGCGACGTGGCGTGCACATGTGTTGTCCGATGGCCGGCTTTAGTTCCGCTCGTTCTCAAGTAGCTCATTCATGAACTGATATCCTGCCAGAAGCGATTTACGTGTGCTTCGTCAGACTATGAAAGCCAATGGCACTCTGGCAGCCTCTGGATACGACTCCCTTTTTGCGATTTTCTTTCCTGGAATTATAGTTCGGTGGCACAGTGGGCAAAATTCGTTGAAGCGTGAGAACCATTCGTCGAGGCAATGCGCGTGGAAAGCATGTGAGCACCGGAGGCCGCGGACTTGCGCATTTTCAGCGAAGTCCTCCAGGCATATTGCACTGTTGTCGACTTAGCATTTGACGATGTGTTTGAGCGGTAGCGTTACCACAAGGGATCCGGCGCCAGGAAAGTCTTCATGTCTTTCTCTGACTGCTGACTTGCGCGCCATTCATGATAGTTTTGTGTTTTGATCACCTTGTTGATCTCTTCGAGTCGCTGTTGCATGCGCTGTCCTTTGATCACCGAGAAGCTTGCGCCACCGTGTGCGAATCTAGGGAAAATGAAGGCACTATGCGCGCTATTAGCTTCAGAAGTCGGTGAAATTGGCACGGGCACCATACGCTACGATGAGAGAAATGACAATGGTGACAAAGACGACCGGCACAACGATAGCTACAACGATGGTGCTGCCTCTCATGCCATTCTCAGAGTGCGTATCGCTCGCCATAGGGATGAGTGATTCAACGCAATGGTTGTAGTCAGTTGCTGATATGTTGACAACTGATGAGCCACTTGCGATAACGCATATATCGCGATCAGATGCGAAAGCAGTCTCGTGCATACGGAGAGTGTCGCAGGGACCTTTGGCTTGCATGTAGTGTACCGCACATTGCATACTCACTTGCTGGGCGCTGTCATATTGAAGTATCTCACAGCGTGCGCGTCGTCGGGTCGGGCCTTTTAGACATCAGCAAGGTGAGGCGTCGTCAGCTCAGCCTCCGCAGCAAGTTTTATCATCTTCAAAGTGATAAGGTTGCGTCTTATGTTGCGCACGGAGAGAGAGTCATCTGTCAGCGCTATTGTGGTGCCAAGTAGGGATGCGCCTTGTGTTCTTGTCGTGCGGGGTCGAGCGCACAGCGATTGCGTACGCCAGTCGCGTCCTACATCGCGTGACATTGGACGTACCTTGGCATAGCCTGCCGTGTCTGGTTGGACGAATCTTCTAATTTGCGTATGTAGAGGAGAACCATAGTTGTGAAGATGTATGGTTTGCTGATTTGAGGCAAATAACTAACACTTCAGTGGGGCGTTAGTCCTGGAACATTACCGCAGTCGGCCCTTCAATCAGGTATTATAACACCGATGGTTCCTCCCTTCAGCCCAACAGCTTCTTCACGTAGCGAACGTGCTTGGAGCACGTATTTGCAAATTCTTCACTATATGGCGATATTTTCCTGCCATGTAAGTTACGTATCGGCCGACAGCCTGTTGCCGGCGAGCTTTCGCCCTTCATCCTCACCAGGCCACGTTGCCATCCTTCACGCAAATACGATACAGGTGGCCAAGCAGTTGTCCAAAGGAACTGTCTTCGGGCCCATCACTCCACACTTGGCGAAAGTGGCTGTGAATTAGAGCTCTTTCGACCCCGCCCATCCGACTCTGAATCATGTTTCGAATCGTCGCTGGGTCGAGGTGAGTTCCGAGGTTAGGCACAATGACTTCTGGCAGATCCAGTAACTTTTTTATGGTCGCATGTACTGGAACGCCTTGTCCATTGATGTATAGGGTCTCCAAATGCCAAGTCGCATCCTGGATAGCGCAGTCGATCAGCCTCCATAAATTCCGATGGGCTGAGTCTAATTAATGTGCACAAATCTGACATTTTTATGCTGATTTACTGCCGTTTTTCCTCTAAGAGGATAGATGAGCGACGGTCCGACACAGTAACTAATAATGGCTGGAAAACACCAGGATGCGACTTGGCATACGGAGACCCTGTACAGTCCGGTAGTCGCAAGTGGGGTCGCCTGTGGCGGTGAGTGAAAGTGGATGTCAGAGAGGAAGAGGAAGCACCGTTTCATGATAGCTCTGAGCGTGGTTCCGTGCTCTTGTCGTGATGCCCCACCATCCATACTACAGAACAGGCGAATGATTAATGGTGTCCTCAAGTGAAGTGAAGAGAGTTGGCGGATGAGACCTAATGTGCTTATAGTGAGCTCGGCAAGGGAACAGTCCATGTTGGTTCGGAGCTCGATGATGTATGTCGGCTCCATAATCCACCTGGTTTTGGCAATCAAAGGGTTGCGAGAGTAATAGCGAGAGTAGTCGACTAGGTTTTCTGCAAGTGGAGAGCTGATAAGAGAATCGAAGTCCTGGAATCTGACCGAAGCAGAGCTGGCATATAGGAGCAGTGAACGACGAGCCTTCGACATGCACGCGCTATGACAAATTTCCCGCATTTCCCTGTTCACCTCTAGAACGTTGACTCCTCGAGTGCTCCTTTTACCCTCAATGAGGTCATAGGATAGGTCGGCCGCTAAGAATATGTGATCAAAAACTGATGTGAGGATAGATCTGGGTAGTTGGAGAAGATTCGTAGTGCGTTGACGCTCGAGCGTACTGAGCACATTTCCGCCGGCAGATATGGCGAAAGTAGATTTGATATCGCATTCAGGTTTTGTTGAGCGATACACAACCTGTCCTTCAGCACCTCCACGAGTTATCAAGACCTCTCGCATCATGATGTTGGTTCGTTTCAGATTCAGACTGTCCTTTGTGCCGAGCAGATCTAGCAGTCTGTTCAAGATGACTTCGTGGACGGCTGGCTTTACAGGACACATCGGATCAATCAACGTCCCTTCTCTAGCCTGCTCTTTCCTGTCGAACCTGATCTTCAGCTGCCCCGCATCTTTTCTCCAGACGATATCCAGCATGGGCAACAGAGTAATCTTTGTTACCTACCGCTACGAGAGATCTTCTGGCCGAACTGCGCTGGAAATTCAGAGTGCTGATAAGACAGTACTCGCAGAGTCCTGTGGTTCGAATAATGGTTCCCTCGACTTCTCCAACTTGAAGCAGGATGGCGGAGGGTTTTTCACTGTGGGCGACAAGACATTCGAAGTCCTAAGCAACCCCAAGGACGGCGCCGTCTGCACTAGAGTCTATGACGATAACATCGCTGTCGTCGAATGTACTGGCGTGGATTTTGACGTCCCAGAAGGTGTGGCAACATCTGCAGCAGACTGCTTCTCTCATGAGGACAACAAAGCTGCGTTCCGCAGCCTTAAGTCAAGGAGTGAGAATTTGCACCTTGCTGGTGCACCTGTCGAGCAACCTACTATGCCGTCTTTCCACTCCAGGATTTTGGGATCTCGACAGGCTTGCATGTTCCACAAGTACGCAAAGTATCTGTACGAATTTCATGTGAGACATACACTAACTTCGTACTCTGAACTCCAGGTACAAGACCAAGCTCGTCGGTGACGGAAACCCACACCAGAACTATCTTCACAAGCAGCTTTCGGTAAGCGCAAAGTTCTGAGATCTTTGAGTACGATAGCAATTAACAGTTGTGTTTAGGAAAACGCTGAATGTGGTACTGCCGTAGGTTGCGGCACTGGCGCAATCAAAAGTACGTCTTACACGATTGGCTTTTCGAGCAGTGCCTCCACAGCGGGCTGGATCAGTGGAGGCTTCGACGTGTCAAAGAGCTGGACTACAGGAAACTCTTATAACTGCGACGGTCGACCTGGCGAAACCATATGCATTTGGTACAACACTGCCCATACTGCCTGTAAGTTTATGGCATTCCGTTATGCCTCCTGATTCACAACAAACCTAATGAACCCAACAGATACTGTCACTGGCACCTTCGACTCAGCCTGTGGTGACAACAAGCCCAGCGAACCATATGTTCTACAGTCTCCCAACAAATCAAACCGTGGTGGGGTAAGTGTAATCAACTGCATTTTCAGGGACTGGATGTGCTAATTTACCTTCAGTCCTACTACTGTGTTGTTGGAACATGCAGGGCCATGGGAGACCAATACTGGGATCTTACTGGTCGCGCTGGCGGCCCTTGAAGGAGACACGTCTCTCGCACATTGTGGTGTAGCACACGAGCACGCGATAGGATGATGAACTAAGCATCGTACCGCGTTTGGGAGGTTGCTCAATTCTCTGATGCAATAGTGACAGGCTGTAACAGCGTTATTTTGCGTTTTAAAATAGACTTATTACTGTCTAGTCATGGTATTAGATCTTGATATCATCGCATCTTACATTCGAGTAACACCCTGACTGCGTTACGGCAGTCAAGGCATTTGAGGTAGCCGCTCATTCGAGGTACTAGACCTCACCGAATCTCATCACTGTCAATTCTACCTCTTGAGAACTGCCTCTCATACTCTCGACTGCGGGTCGGAACCTGAACCCCTAAGATAGAAAGAAATTCGTGCAACAGCGTGAGCGTCGGGACGCTATGCCCGCACGATTTGCCCCTTTAGAGCCTTCCGAAAGTATCATTCATGTATTCGCAGTAATATCAAGTCTGACCATCTCTGTCTGATACCTCAAAGTCTCCTATGGCATCTTTTATCGCACATTGTGAAAGTGGCGTATTGATGCGTATGATGAATAATGACGCCGCACTCAAGGCTTCTCTTCTAAGGTATTTCAAATATTCCACAATGATTTCACCTTGATGCGTCGGCGCTTTGGATCGTAAACATGCATCCATGCCAATTTGCAGCATTCACACATATACGCAAAATCTGTCCCGCAGTATATGGAAGTCCACATGTATATGCACATCGAATTGGAAGTTTGAGACCAATACTGAGAAGTGTGATACAGTGTTAAGATATGGTATCCACGTAGTGCTCGCTCGAAGAAAACATCATTTATCCACCTCAAAAATCCAGGCCTCCCTGACCATGCTCCCGAGAACGCCTATACATAGCCTAGACCTGCCATGATCATTCTCAGTTTTGCAGTAGGGTCTGAAGTGTTTGCGATGGCAAGACCTCGACACAGGCACCCCTTTCTTCGATCTTACGCCCCGTTACACGTGCTTAGACTCAAACTCGTGAGCAATGTCGTAATTGGGCACAAATTTCTTCGGGCTATCTCCATGATACTCCATGGTGATAGCCTCAAACGAAGTACCGGGGCCACAAACTTCTACGGCCACATAGCCAGTGTTCCTAGCTTCTGTGGAGAGGCTACGGCTGAGACTTACAAGAAGACCAAAAGTGCGATGTCGGATGTGCCCGACTGTTGTATGATGATCAACATGGCTCCCGTGATCAAATCCTGTGAGACGAAAGATAATGGGCGTGCTCGATTTGAAATGGCATATAGCTCGACATATTTCCCAAGAGTCTAGAGGGATGCTTGATGTTGCTGCATAGTCTACGCATTGCAGGTCGAGGATTATCTTGGGCAGATTGAATGAAGTTTTCGCGATGCTAATTGGATCACAAGTTGCCCAGCTGTGCCGACCGACTGAGCGGACGCGCTTCCATAGCGGTTCGAATATTGCAGAGGATGTAATGGTAGAGGTAGACCTCAACACAATGGTATTGTCCCCATGGCGTTCTAGCTCATGGTGATACAGCCTTCGCATTCTGCTGTTGACCCTGGAGAGGCTGTTGTACAGCCCCGATGTTGTACCATTGACAAGATCATATACGGCCTTTTGTTTGGCAACGATATATCCAATGACCTGAGGCAGGATTTCGCCGGTAAGTCCCAAAAGCTGAGGAGGATTCGGTTGCGGGACTTGAAAGATAGTCTTGCCATCGTTCCTGACTTCGAGCTCCGTACAACATGTCCAGTGTAATTTGTCGAACGGTATATTATGCGGCCAGACATACAGTTGTATTTGACGCCAACATGGCCCAGGAGCCGTTGGTACTGCCTGAGGCTCATGGTGTCCATGTTTCCGATTGAATGTAGCAGATTGCTCAAAACGGTCGCTCGTTTCCTTCCCTCGTCGGTAGCATGTGCTGCCTGCATGCATATGAAGGTGATTGTGATTGCCTTGTTTGCCCAAACAAGTTCCATAAGCCGCAGCATATCGATGTGATAATCCCATTGTTCAGTGCATGAGTTGTCGAAACAGCGATGATACACATGCGAGCTGTCGAGAACTATCCTCTTGAGAACTTGGATATTCATACCGAGCTTGGCTGTCCAATACACACACCTCATGATGGAACAGTCCCGGTGGTAACCATGGTGACGTATTATTCCGCTCGAGAGTCGGAATGTGTTGTCGCCGTACAGGATGCCGATAGTTTCGTGATATACCTGACAACAGGTCTGGAGAATTCTTGGTTGTAACCCAAACGTATGACCCAGTGCAGTCGATACATGGGATCGGACCTTGCACCCGCAAAAGTCTTCGGATATTTGGACCACGATCGGTTCACGGAGCGATAGCAGATGTCTGTAGATATTGTTACGGATCTCTGCTGGGGCTTTGAGCAACGACCATCTATTCGCGTGTTGAGGGCGGGAGTAGACTTTGGGGATCGGTATCGGACCCCCAGCTGTAACTTGTCAGTGCTGCTTAACGATTTTTACAGTGTACTTACGAGGTAGCGGTGCCAAGCTGGGCTTTGAGGGGCATGGATTGTAGTACGGCATGTTTTCTTTCTCACCTCTCAAGTAGAAAGTTGGAGTTTTCGAGGTTGATGGTTTTGCGCAGGAGCTGGAGTGGTGAGAATTCACAGAGGAGGGAACAAATGTAGAGCTAGGACCCGCGCTACCGGCACTACCAACGGGAAGGCAAGAGCTCCTACCATGTCACGTTGGAGATACAAACGTAGCACCAGGCGTACCAACAGTGTCTCCGCAGCTATAGACTCTGGTGCATAGCTTGCTGGAAGATCTCTCGCAAGGCTACATGTTGGAGCAGAACGGACACGAATAGACACGGCAGCTGGTATGTCTGCCTTTATTTAAGCTGGAAACCCGTTCAAAGATAGGTGGAAAGTGATTTAAAGTTATACTTGTTTACACGGACGCCACCAAACCCCAGACTCACCTTTTCTAGATCCTACCCCGATCCAAGAACTTCTTCGGCAAATCCACTGTCTTCGCCCTAAGATACTCCATCGCATCTGTCACACAAGTCAGTATCCTATTCGCCCATATCCTCTCATCCGATCCGTGTACTTACTTTTCCCCAGCGTGTCATACGTCGAACAAGCATTATACCCTCTGTCCAGATGATCATGCAACAAGAAATGCACAGCCTTTAGATTTTTCATCTCAAACCGATCAATCGGCTTACTTCCCTTACCCTCGTACTCCTCTGGCCCAAGCAACTGCTTGATGCGGTCAATTGTCATGAAGCTGCGCAGCCAATCCCACTCATCATCGTGGCGCACAAAGAAGCCACAGTTGCAGTCGGATACTTTGTCGCCGGAGCGGCCCGCAACCATGTAGCCAAGCGGCGCACGAACGGTTTCGCCAAACGTGCTGAGATCGACGGGGTTCGAGGTTTCATAGGAAGGTTGCTGGCGCGAGTATTCTTGCGTAGTGGCAGGTGGTGTGAGGTCGGTGGTGGTTTTCTTGCCCCACAAAGTGTGAATGCGGAGGGGAAGTTGGTCTTGCGGGAGGAGAGAAGGCCAGTACTCGTAGTAGGGCTTCGGGATAGTTTGGCGCAGGTCGTTGGAGAGTGACAGTCCAGGTGCGGATTGCAGGAAGACTTCGACACACCATCTATTAAAGCCGTTGGGAATGTCCGGGCGGACGATTTCTGGATCAGATGTTTGGGCAAAGCACCGGAAGTCGACTGTTGAGACGTCTTGATTTCGTGCGTCGATGGGTGAGGAACCGTTTTGGTGGAACTTGAGCATTGAGAAGCGCTTGACGTTATCGCCCATCGCTAGTCATATTAGCCTCGCACGCTGCGAAAAATCTGCTATTGCTGGGGCTTACTGTGTCGGATTTGGTCTTCCGTAATCTTGCACTTCTCCTCAATGTCGAGCCCGCACATGAAGAAATGCCATTCGCACTGATACCCAGCAGGAGCTGTGATGCCGACTTTGGTCGTAGGTGGCGGAGGCAAGCCTTTCACGCCAGTTACACGCACTAGATCTTCGCCTATCTGCTCCATCTTGACGTCCGTGATATCTGCTGTTACGTCGCAGTTATAGTATAGAGGACCCTGAATCTCGTACAACAGCTGCGATGTGCATGTGCCGACGGTGACGCATCCTATCCAAATTAGCATTTGAGTAATGTAATGCAGTGACTTCCGAAGTACCTCCAGTGTTCTTTTCCTTCGCAATTGTGACTGTACCGTCATACTCGACCTCTGCGATTGGGAAGCCCATGTTGACGTGTTTTCCTTGCTTCATCAGATCCTTGAACATGGAGTAATAGCCACCAGTAACATATGTCGAGCACTCGATCAGATGTCCTATCCGTAGAGTCAGTAATGTTTCACATGCAGGACCATATACCAGCAACTTACCAGCCACTAGCGCCGCAGCAAGTTCGTCGAATTGGTCGCTCTTCCAGTTGTGCCACCATCTACGAGTGTCAGTTTCCAGGTACTCGATCTCCAATCCCTGACTTACGCAGCAGCACCGATAACAGGCGCGGCATCAGCAACACGTCCGGCGATCACGATATCAGCGCCTTGCCGAAGTGCCTCTGCCATACACAGACCGCCCAGATACGCCTGTGCACAGATTGGTTCCATGCCCCATTGCTCGAGCTTCTTTCCGTGCATCAAACTCTCAAACTTCTCGCCTTTCTTGATCAAGCTGTTCACTTGGCCCGTAACATCGTCTCCTTCTATCCATGCGACTTTGAGATGACCGGCGCCTGCCTTTTCCAGGAGATCGACAACAACTTCGGCCAACAGTTCGGTGTCTGACGCACCGGCATTGACCGCCAATTTTGTGCCATTCTTGACAAGATTTGGAATTGCTGGCTCAAAGCAGGAGATGAAGGTCTCGGCGTACATGGCCGTTTTCTTGCGCTCTTCTAACGTGATTGGCGCGTCGTCATTCTGGTTTGAACGATTCTTGACCTTTCCGCTGCCGTGAACGGTCATTGTCATCTCAGACAGCCAGTCGCCTATGCAAAGTTAGCATTGCGCGCAGGAATTATAGCATGCCCAGGCCTCACCCATTACAATGTCGACCTCAGGGTCTCCAGCCATTCGAGTAATGGCATTGGCGCGGTCGAGGAAGCCACCGGAGCATCCGGCGATGCGCACCGCACGTTTACGATCTGTAGAAGGGGACATTTTAACACGCTTTGAGGACCTTGTAGTTGACATGGGACGACAGAAACCTCGCCGTGATATTGGCAAAGAAGCAGGAAGAGGACTGAAATTAGTTCACAATGTTGGCAGACGCTCCTGAAAGCTATATACGATCTTCCTTGATGCTAAATCCGGAGTCAGGCACGGTCCTGAACTCAGTCACAGGAACCGTTTCTCGGGCCATTATCCAATGGGACGACGATCAAATGCTAGCGTAGTTTCTCTGAAGGGTCCTGAGACCGCGTCGCGGGTAACGAAGACATAGCAGCGCGGATAAAGCTTTCCTGTGTCGAGCTCAGTCGTCATCCGCGAATGTGGGGATGCGGGGAAAGCAATTGCGTTGCACTTCGAACTTCAACGCATGCATATGAATTGGCGAGTATGAGCCTTGCAAGAGTAACATTGTCATAGTGATCTAGCTATACTAAAAGTATTGAGTGTTGTCGACGGTCCTTTGATCTCATCATGAATGCAGATGGGCGACGGAAAGAGGAGAGCGCGTTGCGGACGCGTGAAGTTCACTGACTCAATTCTCCCGCGCGAAATCATCACATGACTCGCCACCGCTGTCAAGGTCTAGATGTCCTTCCATGCATCGCAACTCTTGTGCATAGTTCATTATATGGCTCTTCCTCATCTTCATTGAACAGTTCTTGAATGGCCGACGAATAAGTATGTCCTTTGCATGGTATGTGTTCGCCGCCTCGGGTTGCGGAGTGGCAGTAGCTGTGTCTCGACCGATTCCTTCCTGTCTTCGATTTGACACAGAGCTTCATTTTGTCCATGACGACCCTACATGAAAGCGATTCGAGAAGAAGGGTTTGCAAGAATGTCCTTCTGTTGTCGTGACAATGAAATGACGGTGAGGAAACAAGGTGATGCCAGTTCCACGAGGCTGTGCACGGACATCTGCAATGGAAAACGCGAGGATGTTCAGGCGATTTCTAAAACTTTCCATCTTGCGGTCACAACAAACCTTCAAGTGCTCGACACCGGCTTGAGGGATTACGGTGCCATTTGAGCATCGCAACACAGAATTGTACATAGTAAAAATCACGAAGCGACCTACACCTCCAGATTCAGCCATGGCGACCAGGACGCTGCACGGATCTTGCGCATGTGGTCGCAATCGCTATGTTGTCGAGATGCCGTCACACGAAACACGACTGGCTCAACTGCTTTATGACAACACATCTGTATCTCGTAAGTCTGCCACAGTTTCTCCTGAGCTTGACTCTGCTTTACCAAAATCACGTCATGCTTCGAGCACGCAAACTGTGGAGAGCTGTGCGCTAACTGCCGTCCAGGACATCTCTCCGCCAACCCACTCACCCTTTGGCTGCGTGTCCCTCTCCCGTGGTACACGTCAGCCACCTTTGCACAATTTCCCGACGAGACGCGATCGAGCATCCGGCGGTCCTTCATTTCGCCGCTCATGTCAGACCAACGCCGAGTATTCTGCGGATACTGTGGAACACAACTCTCGTCCTGGAATGAGCGCACACGCGACGATGCCGAACACATCTCGCTGACGGTTGGGAGCTTGTTGGACGACGACCAGGACTTGCTAAACGAGATGGGGTTCTTGCCTAGCAGTGACAGCAGCGAAGACGAAGGCACAGCGAGCGCCGCAGGGCCATCGCGGTCCCACAGCAAGCGAAGTGTGGTACGGTCAGAACCTTCGTCACGAGGCGCTCCATGGTTTGAGGAGATAGTCCGGAACACGAGACTGGGACGCTTCAAGCAGCAGCGCGGTGGTCACTCTGCTTCTGGCGTACAGGTGGAATGGGAAGTCACCGAGTGGACTGAGGGCGACACCGACGAGCTGGTCAGCTCAGGACAGGCCACGCCTACCAAGCGGAAAATTGGTGATGTTGAGGCCGAAGACAGTGAGATGCGCAACGCGTGAGTGCGTTCCCCTGCAGGATGTAAAAATCTGTGTCATAGATGGAGACGGCTCACGCTTCACGAAGAAGAAACGGCAAAGGTAATTATTGGTTTTGTAGGTACGGGCGGCGGGCTTGGTGTAAGCAGCGGTGCTATTTTCATGGAGTTAACTTACAATGTACAGCAAGCCATGTCACTATACTAGATGAGTAGTCTGTTCCGACCCACAGTCATTCGTGCGGCCCATTCCAGATTCCTTCCCGGTTAGCAATCTGCAGCCAACATCACAAATGCCCGCCTGCCGGAACTAATTCACTACTCTTGAAAGCGCTCTGCAGTCGGTTCGTGCACTGGACGGTGGACGGTCAGTTCCTTCGTTGACCAATGCGCAACTTCGGAGCGCCGTGCAGCCGAAAAGGAACACGTGGGGTGGGGTTTAGCGCGCGCGCGGCGGCGCCTGCAAGTGTCCGTCGGGACGGGAGCTCCATCTGACTACGAGCGTTCCAAACTTCGAACCTTCTTCGACGTTGACTCTTGCAGATGCCGGCAATTCAATGGCACCCATGTCGACGAGGAAGAGTCGTGACGTGAGCTACAAATCGGCAGATGTGCTATCTCACGCCTTACGCGACCGTCTTACCCACACAGCCGCAGCCGCGTCTGCGGGTACTTATCCTGCATCGGCCTTCGCAGCCTTAATTGGCCAGTAACATCATCACGGTCCCTCCGCATCCTTGCATTCGACGTCTCTTGGTTTTTGCATCGTCTGATAAGAACTTAATCACAAGGTTTCGATTACCGCCTCACCCGCATCTGCGGAGATGGCGTCTCGACCACATTCCGTGCGGCTGGCAAGCAGGGTCCATGACAAGACAGGTCATTGCCCGGAGTCGTCTTGCAATTGCTATCTGTGGAGCCGCTTAGTACAGGCTCAAACGTAAGTGTCTCATGCAAGGGCGATAGAGACGAGCCGTCCAAGCTCGCTGCAGCTGAAGCATGCAATGCCAACGTGTTGGCCGACAGCATCGAACAAGGTTCATCATCTCTTCGGCCCTATTTACTGCAGTTGGAGTCCCAGTACTGTGGACAGCTTCCAGCGAAGCTTACCGATTCTGTTCCTTTACTTCTGTTTTCAAGCTTTGTCGTTCGATCTGCAATCGATTTTCCACTTCTAAACCAGCGTAGACAGCGCACTTACTTTAAAGTTCGAGTCCAACATCCACCTACTCTCCAATATTTGCAGTATTCGTGTGGCGCGCGAACAATTCTTGGCATGGAGAAGAAAAGTGACGAGACGCCTCGCTATGAGGTTGACGATTCAGTGGGCGTGGGTGAGGTGTTGAATGCGTCTGGACACAAGCAGGAGCTTGAAAGACAGTTCAGTCTATTGTCAATTTGCTCAATTGGTATCACAACTGGAAATGTGTGGGCGGCATTGGGAGGTTCAATCGTATGTTCTCACCCACTTCCGCACTCTTCAGAGAGAAATATATCCGACGTGTAACACTAACTATTTGCATTAGGTCATCGCGCTATACAATGGCGGACCACCTGGTGTGATTTACGCATTCATCGCAGTGTCATGCATGTACTTCTTGATCGCAGCCTGTATCGCAGAAATGGCTTCTGCTATCCCTTCTTCTTCGGGCGTATATCACTGGGCCAGCGTAACAGCAGGCGCGAAATACGGCAAAGCCACAGGCTTCTTTGCCGGATGGTGAGTCTCTCCGGAGCATCACTTTACGTACAATACTAACTTGTGACCAATAGGTGGAACTTCCTCGGCTGGCTCTTCGGCACCGCATCGATATCCTCCATCTGCGCCAACCAGATCATATCCATGTACGGACTCTTCCACGAAGACTACGCATACGAACGATGGCAGGTGTTTGTCGTATACCTGATGATAACCTGGTTCACTGCATTGATCGTCATGCTTATGAACCGCGCACTACCTACCATAACCAAGATTGGTTTATTCCTCATCTTGGCTGGAGTCTTCGTCACGATTTTGGTCTGCGCCATCATGCCTAGCAGGACTGGCAAGGGCTATGCGAGCAATGCATTCGTTTGGAGAGAATGGGAGAACGGGACGGGCTGGAGCAACAATGGTTTTGTCTTCATGGCAGGCATGCTCAACGGCGCTTTCGCTGTTGGAACGCCGTACGTCTTCCCCCGTGTCCATATGAACCTCTACATACTGACCACGCCAACAGTGACTGCATCTCCCACATCGCCGAAGAAATTCCCAATCCCCGTGTCAACATCCCCAAAGCCATCCTTGCTCAATACGCCGTTGGCTTCACCACCGCCTTTCTCTACGTCATCACGATCTTCTACTCCGTCAACGACCTACCCTCGCTCTTCGCCAACCCATGGCCGTTCCCCCTCGCCGAGCTATACCGACAGGCGACAAACAGCCACGCCGGCTCCGTCGGTCTTCTGATCGTCATCTTTCTGCCCATGTTCTGCACGAACATTGGCTGCTACCTCACTACCGGTCGCATGCTCTGGACGCTGGGCCGCGACCGCGCAACGCCATTTTCCGCATGGGTCGGAAAGGTCAACCATACATGGGGAAATCCGCTCAACGCCACGCTTACTTGCGCGATCCTCAACACCATCATTGGTGCTGTTTACGTTGGTAGCACGACTGCTTTTTCCGCGTTCGTCGGATCCTTCATAGTCCTCGCTTCCCTGTCCTACCTCGCCTTCATCATCCCCAACATCTTCAGCCGCAGAGGCACGTCACGCCCGGCCCGTTCCGTATGTCCGATCCTGTCTTCTACGTTGTCGCGGGTATTGCGACATGTTACATGTGCATCTGGATTGTAATCTACTGCTTCCCATTTGCGCGACCATTTGACGAGACGACGATGAACTACACGAGTGTCATGACGGGCGGGTGCTCAATTCTACTCACTGGATGGTATTTCTGGATCCGGAACAAGGGTTACGTAGGGCCGCGGGCGATGATAGAAGAGGCGGAGCGCAGATTAGCAGCGGGCGAGGATGTGGTTGTTGGCGATGTCGTGAAATAGCTCAGAGTGAGCGGGGTGCAGTATATTGAGCTGCAAACTCATGAATCATGGGACTTCAGATAGATAAAATGAGTCTCTTTTCGACATGTTGTAAATCCTTCACCTTCGACACCGTGTTGCTTGTATTCTTCTTCTCAATCGCATCCCTTACATCCGTCCAACTCTTCCTCCTCGGACCTCCGAAAACACGATATATACACAGCGCCCAAATCCCATCCATCAAAAGATGGCAGAACCAGAAATTCCACAGCCAAAACTATCATCCTTTCAACTCATATCCTAAATACTCATCCACGCCCGTGCCACCCATTTCATTCTTCTTTCAGCTTGAACCGCTTGTCTTGAATTTCTTCATGAATTTGTCGAATTCGCGCTCGGCGATCAAAGTCCTGCTCTTTCAAATTCTTAAGTGCCACTAGACTAGCTGCACCAAGGCCTACGACGGCAACAGTCGTACGCTCCATCATTCCAATATGCCGGTCTTGTCGCGCGGTGGGTGCTGTTTTTCAGTCCACGATATCATATATACTAAGATGAAGTCGGATTTTGTCATTGATGAAAGTTGCACTTGACCGTTAAGCATATGAACGGGATGCAGCGCGCCTAAGGGGTCCACAAAGGACAGGCTAATCGTGGAGGTCCATTACTAGCGGCACTAGGAGATGCAATAATTCGTGCGCATTCTGTATCATCTTAAATTACTATTACGGAGTAGCTGTTATCTTATGTATAAGCCTGAATACACTTAATATCTTGTTAGTGTGCCTCGAAGAGCTTAAATAACCTTGAAGTCGAACAGCTTAACTTAACCGCTCAACTAAAGTAAGCTCCGATAATTTAGGTCGCGAGGTAGCGCGCACGTATTATTGCCACACCTGGTGGCGGTCCTGAGGTCCATGATGTCAACGAAGAGGACGAACGAGTTCATCTCTTCGATCAGCCTAATCATTTGCGCATGGCTAACAGCCTCATCATTGAGGTCGTAAGGCAGTAGCGCTTACAGACGTAAATGCTGCTTTTTGCGACAGCTCGCTTGGTAAGACCACGAGGCGTGTGGCGATGGACAAGCGCAGCAAATCTCGACTGCGCACGTTCTATGAAATTAGGTGCAGTGTGAAGAAATGAAAGCCTGAGTGAAAGATATACAGACGGAAGGCTGGCTGTAAGAAGCGTGCACGTAAAGACGCGCGGTTACCGAAGCATCATTGGGCGGGGTGCTAGCCCTCCAGGCAGCAACAAAAGCGACCTACTGAACACGACTGCACAGCCCAGGTAAAATGAGCTGGTATTATAAGCTTTCAACCGCATTGCCAACACACTACAACGCATTGCACCGATCTACTTCATCTACGTTACTGGTTAGGGACGTCCGGCATCAGCAACCATGGCTAATCAGCCTCCTAACCCCGCCAATGCAAACCTCAATATCAACGTTCCTCAACCATCACTATCTTCGACTTCTAGCGCTTCATTCGCCCCACGCTCAGTATCAGTTGCGGATGATTCCGACACTGAATTTGACCCGACACCGCTTCAAAGCCCAAGGGGCGGACCAGAGTACGATGATTTGCCACCGTCGTATGACGAAGCACAACATCAAGCTGTCAGCGATGCACGCAACGGCGTGACGCCATTAGATCCAAATCAGATTGAAGCACATCGTTTGACTTTGAACGAAGGACCTGACGAACCGGAAATTTGGGAGTACCGAATAAGAGGGGAAGAGCTGGACGCAGAGAATGAGCAGGCACCGGAGTATAGTAACATCACGAACCAGCACGAAACATCCGTACCTGTCCAACATGTCGAGGCAAGTACAAATATCCCAGTCGGACACACTGGAGGCAGGATCCTACCTCCGGACGCTTTGCCAGATCGCACTGCAGAATTACTCAGTCAGGTGTTGAACTTCGCACGCCATGAGCCTGATACGGATGCTCAATACGCGCCGAGACTTACCAGACGTATTGCCATTCCTCAGCAAGCCAGTCTTGGAGCAGAAACCAATACTGTGCAGTTTCTGAGAGCATATGCCAAAGCTCTACATGCGCATTCTATCCGGCCAGCAGAGTTTACCGAGTTCATCGACGGATTGAACTCTTTGTGTGTAGCTTCAGGCATAACTGTAGACGGTCTACTCTTTTCGGCGCCTACTGCAGGTGCTGCATCTGACATTGTACAAAACTACACTCGAAGCGCAAACGAGGTCTTCTTTGCTCCTCGAGGGCTAAGAGTCTCATTCCGGTCACTCTCCGCGCTCGTCAATTCACTCGCTATACCCACGGAACGGGGCCAGCGAGCAGGCGCTATTGCCGGCGCCGCTGATGATGCCAGCACAGCAGAGAGAAGAGCACAGTCTCTTCACCCATGGATTGAAGCTATTGACGCGAATGTACCTGAATCGAGTACGCACTCCGTGATGCTACGCGAGATGGCTGAAAGAAGGAGTGCCAACGGAGAAACAGCGACAAGCCCTAGACGCACATCCGAGCATGAGGATCCGCCGCACTCTAGTCTTGAAGGAGGGCCCGATGCAAACGCACAACCTGGACATGCGCATCATAATCGCCATGCTCGTGGAAGAGGTGGCCACCACGGACCTCGCGGCTCTCATGGCCATGGACCATTCGGAGCACCCGGTAATGGGCCGTTTGGTGGTCCTGGACGCGGACCATCTGGTCGCTCAAGACGAGGCCGTAGTGGTCGAGGCCTTGGCTCTCACAGCCCTGCTGATCGCGGTGCTCACAGACCTCCCAGATACGATCGTGGCCAGGCTTGGGAACAGCCGCGCAGGTCCGGACCGCCTAGGCCTGGCGACGACTGGGCTAAAATCGCTAAGAACTTTGGCCAAATCGGCGAAGAATTTGGCAAGAGAATGGGAGACTGGGGCGAGCAGTTTGGCAAGCAAGCAAGCACTTGGGGTCAAAATATCGGCGAACGAGCAAACGCATTGAGCGCAGACATCAACGCCAGAAATACAGCTGCTGGATCCAGCAGTGGCCCG
>Ga0265780_10004191_pt1 | contig 18677 bp, 24 predicted proteins | sample P1T30metagenome_FD_192432 | JGI IMG/M metagenome (GOLD analysis project Ga0265780, IMG submission 192432) | Plant litter microbial communities from East Loma Ridge, Irvine, California - P1 T30 | ecosystem: Environmental > Terrestrial > Plant litter > Unclassified | place: USA: California...
GAGAGGTAGCACAAGATTGAGTGATGCGTGAAGCGCGACTTATACCCCGAGAAAGGCGAAAGCTATCTGCCGTCTTTACGAGCAGCGTGCCTTCGAAAGCTCTAGCAGCGCGTCAAACACGTGCTTGGGCGGCCTTGGTAGGATTTCCATACCGTAAAAGCTCCATCATAATCTCAGCTACGTAGAATGACACCAAGAGTGTGGTACAAGGTCCTCCTCGTCTTTGTCATAGTCAACTTGAAGCGATTCGACGCACAAATACCTCATACAATCCAAGATGGGGCCAGGGTCCTGCAACAGGTAAACCGTAAGCGTCGGAGGTATCCCGTCGGACCTTTTCCCATGCGCCCAAGAATTACCATTGGCGACTGCGTTTGTCTGAGCTGTTGACGGTTAGCCATGAGCGATTTTCGAAGAACTACACAGCCACGCTACGACACGCGAAATCAAGCTTCTGCGAGCTCAGCCTATAGTGATGCGCGATTTTCGACCTCACATCCTACCATGGATCTGGTCATCGCGTTCAAAAGAAATGAACATGGCTTGACTGGCGTTGCAACGATGCGTCGGTGGTCAGCAGCTGCCTGTTGAAGCATCCCGGGTTCATGGGCGATCTCAGACCCTGCCGGCACTTTCATGGCCTGCGACGGGGTCGCACCGCATCGCATCAGATGTTACTTGCATGAGCATCTGGTGTGTGCTCTGGCAGATGCTGGTAACAGCGTTGGGGAAGAGTGGCTATATGCATGCCACCTACGCGCGTGCCACCCGTGGAATGCGAGATTCGGGCCTGTGTAGTGGGGCGTGCGCGCAGAACATCAACTGGACCTGCGGCAAGCGGCGCGTTAAGGTAATGGTGATAACGAGATGCCCCTCGACACATGTGCAGCATATGAGCCCCGTTGGGGTGGCAAGGTGGTGATGATGGCTGCTCAGCGAAAGGGGCAGCTTCCAAAGTTGTGTCTGTGCGCGATGAAGCTTCCCAAGCCAAGAGATGCCCAGCACACGAAGCTTACCGCGTCGTGTTCCATCCCTTTCGCCATGAACACCCACGATAGTGAAGGACTGCCACAGCAGCCTCCAACTACTTCAGCAGCACATGCACCAGATACTGGAGAAGCAGACTATGCCATTGCCGCCTGGCGCCGATATGCTCACCTATACGCCCCCTTGATTGCTAGCCCTTTCGCTGTTTTCTTGTCACCAGCCATCGCTCAGGCCACTGGCTTTACGACCGGCGGGAACAGTCTGCCACTTGTAGTGTCTTTCGCTATACCGACGTACCTCGTAGCATCCTCCTTCTACCCGTCGAACCGACCCGAACCTACTCCGAAGCAATCCATCCGATTCACACGCAAGAACGACCTCTACCGCGCAGGCGTTATCGCAACCTACGGTCGGCTATTCGGTACACCACCAAACGTCATACAATACTTAGTAGACATACTTGGCAGCTATGGCGCCGACCAATGGATTGGGGAACGTCCTGTGGGTACAAGACAAAGGCGTTCGGAATTCCTGATCGCTCTGACGTGGATACTTGGTAGCTGGTTCGTCCGCTTCTTCGTATCCTTCGATACACCCATGTTGCAACAAATCGTTCCTCTTGTCGATCGTATCCTCAATCTTACGGCATATGTCGCGCTGGTTGACGATGTGGTCGGTGTGTTGACGCGACCGAATCTTCGCACCAAGAAAGGAAAAGCCACCCTCATCGCGACCCAGGCGTTCACGATATCCGCGTGCGTGTTTCTGTTCATGAGATGGGCAAAGGGGTTAGCTGAAGGGGAAGTCAGTCCCTACCCCGTATCAGCAACAGAGCTGTAACAATGGCTGCATCTCTAAGCTTTGTTAGCTTGGGACCTTTGACATAGATGTTACACCCAAAACGCATTGCACGGTGCGCGAGGAGCGCGATCTTGATGAGCACAAACATCACATCTTCTGACCCAATCTAGTGCGAAGTTAGGTAAGAGAAGTCTACTTCGGTACTATTTAAAACGAACACCAATATATCATGTATTTTGCTCATACGCTGCATCTCGTCTTCTGCTCGACGTACCACCACTAAGCTACTCATCGCTTAGCCCAATGTATATGAACGTCCTCAGGCTTATTAATCTGCAGCGTCAACACCGGCTGACTGTCTTGTAACAAATGGAGCAAGCGCTGTCTCGCCAATTCTGTACTTTCCCCCTCACGGACAACTGGTAGCGCACTGCATCTACGAAACAGCGTCGCAATAACCGCTACAAATTCTACCTGCGACATCTTCTGCCCAGGGCATACACGCGGACCGACAGACCACGGCATAAAGGTTCCTTGCGAAGGTGTGATGAGCGTGGGCTCTGGTGTGTCGGGTTGTAGCCAGCGTGCGGGGTTGAAGGACAGGGCATCAGAACCCCATGTTGAGCGTGAAGTATGCAATGCCGTTGTGTTGACGTAGATGGTGGATGGAGCCGCGATCTGGAATGACGTGTCTGCGAAGGCAAGGTTCTGACTCGTGGTTATGGATCGCATGAGGAGAGTTACGGGCGGGTAGAGGCGCAGGGTCTCGAGCTATATTGTGAATTCGTCAGCACCGAGCTAACGGAGTAGAGGCTAGGGAGCTAGCCGTCCTTGAAGGATGCCGTTCAAGGATGGCTGTATGTCGATATTGGGTAGCTTACCATAACAGCTAAACAGCGAACAAGTTTCGGGAATGCACTTGCATAGTCTATTGGCGACATATCAGGTCGTCCAAGCACAGTATCGATCTCGGTTCGGATCCAGGCTTGCCACTCCGGGTACACTGCGAGTAGCGCGACGGCGTAGGACATTGTGTTTGCGGTTGTGTCAAAGCCAGCAGCGGTGAAGATGAAGAGGTTTCCTGCGATTTCTTCCTCGGTGAGAAACTTCTTGGTAACCTTGTCCAACGAGTCTGGTGTTGAAGCGTCTGTGCGGGTTTTCTCCTGGTCCGAAAGGCGGACAAGTTCTTCCATGATGGTGCCTCGGCTGTTGTTTGGACTTTCGGTCGTCTGTGTAGAATGTGGCGACTTAGAAGCACTACTCTGGCGCTCCTGATTGAGCATATGTTGTGTTAACCCTGGCAATCGCTTCAGTGCTGTACCTAATCGCTGTGATACCTGCGGCATGAAGGGCAAGCCTAGAAAGCTGGCAGGAAGAAATGCAGCGTAGATGAGCTTGTCGGTGACCAAAGAAATAGCATCTACGTATGAGATGTCCGCTGAGGGTTTGGTCGACGGTTGAGATAAAGCGAATGGCTTGTCATGCCCATACGCGATACGACCGAGGACGTTCATCGCAATCGTACGAAGACCAAGAACTATCTTGGCGGGTCCCTTGGCAGCATCAGGTGGGGGCACTGAGGACAGGAGGTCTGCCATGGACGATGCTTGTTCTACGCTCACTCTCCACACTTCTGGGCTAATGCGTTCGTTCAGAGCCGGGGCAACGATACGGCGCTGGCGGGACCAGGACTCATCTTTGGCCTTGGACCTCTGCGTTAGTCACGATAAACAGCATGAGCAATCCACTTACAGTTACAATGTTTGGACCCAAGAACCCCATAGTCTCGGTAGTAATGTCTGGATGGACAAAGTCTCTCCTTCTAGACATTATGGTATGGGCCATGGACGGGTCCGCACAAACAAGCCGATTGAGTCCTGTAGTAACAACGACAAAGACGGGTCCCAGCTTCTCATGGACCGCTGCTTTCTCCCGGAATTCCCAGCCCCATATGCTAAGTTCCACGGTAGCGAATATAGATTTGGGGAGGACAGAGCGAAGAGCGGGGCGCAGAGGGACGCAGAATATAGACCACAACGCCTAAAAGTATGATCAGTTTCGAATAACTACGTCTGAAGAGACGGGCAAGGGTGTAAAGGTTGCCCGAAGTACATATTGCGAGAGGAGGAGCGGTAACTTACGCTATCGGGGTCATAAGGGCACAAGATGATTGGTAGTCCAGTCGCGCGAGCTGCTCGATAGTTGTTGGTGAAGTGCCATAGCTGGGAAACAATGAATAGCGACGCTATAGTCACTACCCCAGCAATAAGATATGCCATGAGTTGAAGATCTAGGCGTCTGGTTTAGTATTCGATATCGACCGTCGTCCTATTATGTTTGAAACATATCTGACAATTAAATAAGCTTGACTGTTCCTAGGGACGTTGTACCGGAAGCTTGGTTTCCGGGTCGTACGTTTTACTAGTGCCGGTCCTACTACTTTGTCTACCCACACCCCCGAGGCCCACCAGGACGAGATGAGATGCCAGCGCAGCGCATCGCTGGCTTATCATACTGTTTGGGCAGGTTTTCACGAGCGATAGATTCTAGGTCGCGAAAAAATGGCACGAAACAGGAGAGCCGTCCGCAGTTGTCTCATTCACCACCTGGGCAAGGCCGACGCAGCTTTCCGCGCACTATCATCATCTTCGTACAACGATGAGGCCTTTCTGGATTTTGGTCAGACTTTCCGCAACGTATGGCCGAGTAGCAATCTTACAAGCTTGGCGCAAACTTCTTTATCCAGGCCGATGATCTTCGCAAGGTTGTCACTGCCTCTTTCATGTGTACCTAGGTAGCCTTGAAACATCGACTTCACGGTCGTCGGACGGCATGCAGGTGTATTATGTGGGCACTACCTTAGGTACCTGGGTGATTCAGGCGATGTCTCAGTCTCGCCTCTCGTCCGCCAAAGAACAATCAATTTTCGGATATCGCAACGCGGAAAGCTCTGTACAAAGCGAACACGTTGTCCGGCTGATAGTGTGCACGCGGCATCTGAACGATGGCTTACGGCGTTTCGAAATGTCCGAATGTCCAGAGACGCACGACCCCACCCGCAAAACATCGGCTCCTTGTGCAACCGCGGTCCCGGGCGTGGGAACCTTCAGCAACATTGACCGCGAACGCCTAGTCAGCGCGAAGCGCACAAGAGTGGCGGCACATTGCGAAGAAGATAGCAGGAGCAACGCGCGCATGTTGCGCAATTTGGGTGGTCCAGCCGCGACATACATGCACTGAGAGGCTACACGGCGAGGGTGAGGTTGAATTACAGGGTCCAATAACAGCTAACACCGCTGACTACGAGGCTGTTGCTAGCCTGCATTTTCCGATCGATTTACTCAACGCTTAGCTCTAATACTTGGACATCTTTTTCCGCTATCGACAGATTTGCCCCAGAGGTTTCCACCAATCCTTCCTTCGATGCTCGTACTCGCCCCTAGACTCACTATGCCACGCCGATTCCAGCCTCAGCTTCTTCAGTATCGTCGGTACCTTACTCAGTGCTCTTGTCTTCTCCTTTCATGACCTTGCCGTCCTTGCAGGCCTTCCTCCAGCGCTGTTCAGCTTTCTGCAAGCCCTGAGTAATCAGCACCGAGAGACCCTCCTCTGTATACCAATCCTCGGATACGATGTGAACACTCTTCGCTGGCGCCTCATCGGGCATGTTGATGAGGTTTCGAAGCCACTTCTCCACCTTGCGGTTTTCGGGGACGAAGACCTTGAGTCCGGCTGCTGACTTCTCATCCTGTCCGATCTCAACAGGAATTGCGGATGCCGCCCAAGGTAGCTTCCGCCATCCTGGCCACACCTCTGGTTGTATGAACAGATTAACAGAATCATCGACCTGCATATACTCCCTGAGAGCGTTTATGTACACCATGTCGACGTTGATGACGAGCTTCTGGAGAGAGGGCATCGCAATCAGAGTGTTGATTATGCGCTGGAAGTGCCATGGCTTCTGTCCACCGCGTGCATCGGTTTCTGGATAATAAATCTCCATGTCAACGTTGACCTTGCGCATAAGATTCAGAGGACAAGGGCCGTATCGAGGGGTACCATCGCATGCTTCTGAACGGCTCATGAGCTCCAGGAACCGATGCGCAAGCTGTTCGCCACCTATGAGATGTCCTTCTATAGCGGTCTCTGGGTAGGAATCGTTGTCCTTGATCTCGAAGTAGTTTTCGCTGTAGAAAATGGGCTTCGCAATTTCGTTCATGACTTTGTTGACTGCTAGCAGCGCTAACATGGTTACAGGAGGTTCCATTGTCCAGTAGTAATGAGGCTGAGCGTTTTTGGCGTTGGAAGGAAGCATGAGCTTCGGCATCTTCAAAAGTGATGAGAATTTGTATACAGTCAGGTCCATGGCTTCGGAGTGGCTCAATTCCCGAAGCCAATGGTCAGGGCGCCAGCCTTCATGAGGGAAGATGGTAGCTTGGATCCTGACTTTGGTGGGAAACAACAGCACCAGTCGGGCGATTTTTCTCTTGATCTCCGCCGGGAGCGCGCTGAAGTAATTGCGTGCGGTATGTTGATCAGGTCCTGTGTTCAAATTCGCGTTGGGGTGCATGATCTGTGTGTCGTAGAATTCGGCGAAGATGTCGTTTTCCATGCCCGGGGGTAGTGTGTAGACGATCTGCTCCGGTCCAGTTCCTGCACATTGGTGTTTGTTCATTTCCTTGCTGGCTTGTTCAGCCCAATCATCCCAGGGTTTGCCGTAATCGTAGTCGTAGCGCACCTCGCCCTCCGGATCTTTCTCCTCCTCGGTCATCTCAGCGCCAACTCCACTTGCCCAGGCTGACCAGAGTGTGTCGTCCTCCATATTGGCTGAAATGCTTGGCTCTGGTCGGAGCTGATTATGGCTCTCGAGCGGGAACTTGACTTCGTATCGGGAATTCTCTTCAAGCATGTAAGCTTCCATTGCAGCGATCAGCTGTTTGGAATAAGCCTCCATTGCTTCTTGAGTTCGGAAATGACCTCGCTGAAAGTGGAGCAGCTCGGTAGCACGTTGGAACATCTCCGCTTTGGTCGCCTTCCGAGACTTAAGCAGCAAGAGTGTAAGAGTGATCAGATGATCGGCCGTGTATGCTATTCCCTTGCCTCTATAGGAATACATGTCGTGGAGGAAGGCACCTAGTTGAGACTTCGGCTTCAGCGCTTCTGCACGAAAGTCACCCTCGTGTGGCGCACCCGGGAGGAAATGGTCGAACTTTTCGGCGGTAAAGTGCTCTTGCACCAACAGGTCTTGACGTGACGCCAATCTGGAGGGTTCCTCGGCCATGGTGTTGCGGAGGAGGTGTGTGATGGTGGCTGCTGCGGGCGTACGTGTTGCAACTGGCTGGGTATTAGTGTCGCATCTCAAATGAGCGAATGTCTGCCGTACCGTGTCTTCTTGTTTATCTCAGAGCTGGTCGCTAGATATCAGATTATCTCCGACGCAGCTGTTCGTGCGATGCTGATCGTATACCCCGCTAATCGCAGAGCTACGCGGTGAATGCACGAAGTGCTCGCAGACAGGCGTGGTTACCAAATAGGCTATCCTGCGTACGTTCAAAGGCGTGAAGGTAATCGTCGTCGTCTGTTTGAGAAGCGAGTCCAATCTCGCGGTGACCTGCCCAGAATATGAGTCTGAAAAGTCGATGTCGCGTGGCCAGGCAAAGTCTACGCACGTCCTCTACCTAGCCACTAAAGTAAGCCCTCACTCGTCGAGGCACACGGTGTACCCCTGTTCCAAAGATCGGCTTGCTTCTCCCTGCAACGACAGTGAAGAACGACGTCTACTGGGCATATGATTTCCCGTTTGGGAGTATAGAGGCGGTCAAGGTCTTGGTGGCCTTAGCAACTTCCCATGACGTGCTGTCACGGGATGATCGCAAGGACTTGTACGAACGCAACGCGGTTAGGCATCTCAATGAGCTGCCCGATATCGATCGAAGATGTCGGACCACTCATGAGGCAGCTTTGCAAACTGCATCCTCATCTCATAGCGGGCTTTAATTTCACTCTTTCGGTAAGAGCAACTCCCCTTCTACACTCTGTAGCAACCATAGATAATGACAACACTTTTTTCTTTCTTGTGCCAACCTTTCTCATTACAATTACCCGCATGCGGTGTCTGTGACATGTAAAGGACGACGTGGGATGCGCAGTTTGATGTGCGACAGTGCCCAGATCAAACTACCTGTTCACATAGAACGAGGAGTGCAGCAGGTCACAGTACATCTGTACTGTGACATGGGCCTATCGACGGTCGGCTCGGGCGTCAGTCTTCTCTGATATCGGTTCTGGGAAGCAGATGAAAGATCATCTACACATAGACAAACATTCCATCATTCCGTGATCGCTGAACCCAATCTCAATGAGCAGTGACTCACCAGTCGCACCCCAGGGTCTTCTTTACGGAGGCGACCTTTTGGTGTTCATGTAACGCGTCACCGAAAAGTGAAAACGCACGTGTCTGATACGCTCATGCACTCAAGGTGTTTTCGCCTTGCAACCCCACTCCTCTACCATCCCCCCTTCGCGACACCCATATCTGAAGATATTTCCATCGAACAGACTCAGACTCAGGTAGGTCGACATCAGCCAGCGCTTCTCGTGCGACATTTGACTTACCGACATTTTTTAGTCAACCATGTACGGCCCAGGACGCCTGCCCCTGGGCAAGGCGGCGGTCGGCACGCACTTGCTGCTACTGCTGCTGCTCTTCGCTGTAACATGTCTCCCCCCTACTGGCCACGATCTCCACCCGGTTTCGCAGCGAGGCCCGGCGTCGTTTGCGGACGAAGCTGCGATCTTCAACTCTGCAGCCACGGTATGCAATCCTCCGCGACGGACGTGAACGTCGCAACTAACAAGTCGTAGATTATCGCGATGGCGCCAGTGTCTTCAGGATCCCGTTCAGTAGGTACTACTGTGATCGCGTCCACAGCTTCCACGTCTCTCACTGAGTCGGTCCAGGTCGGTCAAGCCTTGTAGAATCCGAAGTCCACCAGCTTACTAAATGCGCAGATCCTGACGACAGTCAACCCCTCGTGTGAGCATGAGGCGGTCGCCGACCTTCTGACTCTACGCGGTGGCAGCCCGACGGCCATGTTGCCTAGCTGGACATCAACAGCTGCAATCCCGGTCTCAACGCCTACTATCGACGAGCTTCCCGACGCGCCGCCAGACCTCCCCGCCTTCCCCTTTCCCGAGTTGGGCTTGACGACGGAGGACCCCGAGTTCACCTGGCTATCACCGGTCACGCCGTACTCCTTTCCCGACGAGTTCCATGAACGATACGGAGGGCTACTCGCGGGCTACCGAGGCGACGACCTGTCGGATCCAGAAGATGATGACGTTTGCGACTTGGATGAGTCTCAGCAGCAAGGTTATACGGAACGTATGCCTTGGGTCCAGTTCTCGGATGCGTCTGCCTCAGATCTCCTTGAAGATACTCAAATTGTAAGTCAACAGCATGGTCGGTCTCCTACGTCTTACTGACAGCAACTAGTACGAGCAGCCAAGGTTCACCATCAATCCAACGGTGATTGATCCGCGGGTCGGCATGTCTGTGCCAGCGGCGGACATGCAATTTCTGTTGGACGTATGCCCCGCACCTCGACCTCTTACTACTGCTCACACCACCTCTTCCCAAATTTTGTCGACGACCAGCAACGCGATCCCGATCCCAAACAACGCACATGCCGGACCTGGCTTCAACATCGATAGGATACCCAATGAAATAGTGCTAGAGATCTTGAGGTATCTTTTGGTATTCCCAGGCCAACCGATCCGCATGAGCGAGTCGAACCACCCGACTGGAGAACCCGTACTTCAAGTCGCGACTTCAGGACAACCCATACACAATGACCTCCGCCTGCCACCCCTACGAGACCTTTTGGCCGTAGCTGCGACGAATCTACGACTCCGCCGCTTCGCTTTCGACGAATTCTTTGGACATAACACCTTTGACCTGACCTGCGGCAACATCCTTTACCGAAATGCTCTTCAACGGAATCCTCTTCGATGGGTCAGGGGTGTACCTATACTATACCAAGAGTCGCTAATGCATGTCGAAATATCCCTCTACTTGGGCTTGGGCCCGGTAACCTACCGGGAGAAGAGGAGGATAATTACCGAGAACATGATTAGGGAAATTGGAAAGAGCCACACACTGCGGTCAGTAACAATCAAAGTGCGAGACCCTGCAGGCATACAATCTCTTACGCTTGCCGAAAAGCGACAGAGGTTTCTCCAAATGCCTGAACTCGACCTTCTCAGTCGTCTTCGCGGGGTGGACCACTTGGTAGTACAGGCCCCTTTCGCACTTGGAGCGCCCGAGACTGCACGGCTGCAGCAGTGCCTGGCAAAGCCCAAAGGTAGGCGCGGCAGGTACGATCAGCCACATCTCTACCCAGCTCTAGCTCTACGCCCATTGAGCAGCGACACCCTCGTGAGGAGGCCTTGGTCAGAACTAGACTCCGAACTCGAGTCCTACGGTCTGGATCCTGCAGATCCCTCGACCAAGATCTCCAAGGCAAAGAAACTGGAACGTTTGAGGCGGCTCGACTGGAAGAACCCAGATGAACCGGACGAGCCTTGAGCATCCGCTTGGTATCGGGAGCAACTGACCGTGTCGCGCTCTCTCGACGTTCTGATGCAGATAGACGGTATCTTGTAATAGAACCATGTGTATGACCTCTTGGCCTTGTGATCTGCCCCAACGTTTTGTCTTTGACTGAGCGTAGATGGCGACTTCTATGCAGTCCAATCGTGATATGATAGTGACTGTGGCTAAATGCTGACCAGCAGACTCTCCAGATCTACGGAGACAGTTGCTGTCTCGATGTAGATTGTGCATCCTCTCAAGTTGAATGGGATGAGCTTCTTGGAGAATGAAGTAAAATGCCGGGCACTTTAATTTGCCTTGAGCCCGAGATTCTTCTCTCACGTCTTTAAGTGATTGCGTGGCTTTGCAAGCGTTTGAAGTCGGGCTCGATCCGGGCGCTAAAAGTGACCCTTAAATTGGAGCGGCCGTTCGTTGTTGTGAAAGCTGCCTGCGAAAACTTCAGTCGCAGCTTCTCCACCAAACTCTCCAATCCTTTCAACATCACCCACAATCCCCCTTCTTCTGACGTCTGCTCTTCTACCAAGCACACCATATCATCGTCGAGTCCAGCTGCGGCGCCTGATCGAGTACCTTGACAGAAAGCAATCTCTCCGCACCTCCTCTCCCGATCGCAGTACGTCTTTCACGCACCTCGACTTCCCCGCCCTCGTCTGCATCACAGAAGATGCCGTCCTCCTCCTCGCTCCCTCCTGCCGCTGCGAAGCAGCTCAGCAGTACCAACGTCGTCGTCGCGAGTACCTCCCCGCCGACGGCCGCAGGCCGAAACCCCCCTCGTCGCGGACTTCTGGCTTTGCCCACCGAGATACTCCTCACAATATTCGAATACGTACTGGTGGAGGGGGACAGGCTATCGCCAAGTCTAACAAGGTCTCGGAGGGTAAAGCCTGTATTGCGGGCACATCCACATATCCTCTCAACACAGACTGCGCCTCCCAAGGCGAGTCCCCTCAAGCCAATGATCGAGATCTTGGACATAGGCTTGGTCGCAAGGCCGCTGCTTCCAGTCGTGCGAGACGTCTTCTTTGGAAAGAACCGCTTCAACTTGTCCTTCGGCCAGAACTGGGTAAGAGGCATCCACCCAGATCTCCAGACCCTCATACACGACGTTGAGATATGCATCGCGAGCTTCGGCATGAACCATGTCCCGCGGTCAAGCGTTGACTTCTCCCAACATCAATTGAAGATTAGGAGACTACGCGTCATTTTATCTGCCCTCGCGTTCGAGTGTCACGTCGAGCGCCATAGACGACAAGGAGAGCAGAAACCCTGGGAGCATGTTTTTCGCACTGCCCCTGAAGTTCGTGCTCTCAGCAGATTGCGTGACGTTGGAGAAGTCACGGTCGACTTCAGATATCCTTCTCAGCTTTTCTATCCGCCAGCTCCAGGTTGGTTGTTGGCGCAGGCAACCTGGCTCAAGAACACCATGGAGCAGGATTAGGGGTGTGAAGACGCCGGTGTAGATTAGAATAATGCATGAGCTGCAGTCAGGCAGTATGTCCTCTTCCTCCATGATAGCCGTACGGCTGCAAAATGACGCCTCTGGATAACCAGAGACGTTCATCGTATCGCCCCGTGATCCAGGATTCCGCAAGTGAACTCCTTTTCTCGAATTATTACTCGGAAAAGTCTGAGAACGGCTCTGCTCGTGTCTGGAAGCTTCCGCCGAACGGTAGAGGCTCGGAAGCCGGCCCTCTCACCGTCACTTCCTCATTCCTCATCAAGCATTGCCTGGGTGACCGTTGGCTGACCACGCTAGCACGCTCAAAGTCTTGGCGCAAGCTCAAAAGGCACAACAACGCTGTCCCTCTTCCCCTCCTTAGCAACGACACTCTCACATCATCATCACAATGCGTTTTGCTCTCTCCCAGTCAGACGACTTCCTCGCCCGCCACGACCTCGACCGCTCCATGCTCGAGAAGCTCGCCGAGAACGAAGAACGCTTCCTCGCCGACGCCCGTGAGAAAGTGAGAACCGCCCCCCGTATCAACGCGCTTGGTCTCGCCGCGCGCAAAGAGATGGTGGATCGAGAGCTGGCCGAATTCGGTCCTGCCGCGTTCCCCCCTTCCTCCTTCTTCGAGACCACCGGATCTCTACGTCCTCGCGTGCCGCCGCCCACTGGTCAACAGCCTGCTCCCCCGGCGCCTACATCGGGTGTATGGGAGTACTATCGGGCTTGCGTGGTCAACGCGACCAGTACGTACTGGTCATACGGTGCCAAAACTGGTGTAAGTACTAACCCCTCTCGACATCACTTAGTGACTGACTAACATGTTACAGTGCGTCAAGGACAGCGACGCCCTCAAGGATGCCAAGGAAGACGGCAAGCGCGTCTACACAAAGCAACCGGACGGCCAACTCCGCTGGGCGGCTTTCCAGCAGTGCACCCCGAGCACAATTGCGGGCGACAAGCGACTGCATCAAATTGTGCGAGCCGTCGGCGGCAACCCTGCGAACTTTGTTTCCAGGATTGAGATGGCCGAGTACGTCATCGCTCGGGAGGCACCTCTCAGTGTTGTCCAGGAGGAGGACGAGGGCGAGATTTACTCGGGTACCTTCCCGGTCTACTTGGGCCAGCCAGCGTCCCAGAAGTTCTGGGGTGTTGGACAATTGGGCAACGGCACGCTGACCATGGCGGCGACGACCCAGGGTGCGATGGAGGCGACGTCCAAGGGTGCGATGGAGAAGCGGAGTGGATGAAGGGGTCTTGTGTAGTCTCCGGGTTGATGAGCATTTAGCGTCGGCGTTTGTGGTTGCTGGCCCTCGACAGAAGACATCTTGTCGATGGTGGAGCTGGCCGCTTGGTATCAGATAAACCAAGCAATATGAAGACATGTCCTCCCATTATCCTTCTTTGAAAATGTGCCCATGAACCTTTTGTGATACAAGCCACTTCTGCTGTAGGTGTCTTTCTCGATTCTCCAGGTATCGACATTGACGTCTCATGACATCTGCCCGGAGTGCGTCTAAATGCCCGCTTCATATCTCATACAAGTTTCTGAGAACACTCAAGTCGTCTGTACCGACGGCATCGTCAGGAGATAGCGCTCGGGCCTTGCAGTTTGGCGTGGCAGTGTTGTTCGTCCAGTGCGTCTGTGTCTCACTTTTCTCCACAATCGCATCACGATCTGCGCGTCACCCACAACACACGAAACGATTCTCGGTGTCCCCCGCTCGCTTTCTCAGATCATAAGCGCAGCCGTTGAGCTCTTCGCAAGCAAGGCGCCATCGTCGCTGTATACCGCACCCGTCGGCGCTCAGGCAGATCAGCACACCCCGCACTCGACTCCTGTACACGACAACTGCACCACCGCCTTTTCAACGGCCGGTAGAGATCTGCGACACAGTATCCCTTCTACAGGTTGATCGCCATCTCCACGTCGAGCCCGGCGACAACCCACGAGCCTCCGCCCAGTCCACGACGACCGCACCAGAGTCGCCGGCAGCACTCTGAACGCGATCAGCACGTCGAGACTCCCAGATCGAACGCGATGACGCCAGATACGGACGCAGAGGTCGCTTCCGCGTTCCAGTTCTTCTCCTCGAGACTGCCAGAGGAGATATTGATTAAGATCCTCAAGTACCATCGCGCCAACTACATCCATGGTGTGCTTGTTCTGAAATACCACGGCTTTTCCCCTTTCGGCATTCCCGCATTCCTTGGCTTGACAGCTTGGGAGGTACACTGGACTGAAGACAAAGGAAGCCAGAGCTATACCCCGCCGGTGGTCCGGCCCCTTGGCTTGGAGGTGGTGCGCAAGGTCTTGGAGATTCGCAATGTCGACAGGCTCTTTGCGCGTTGCATGCTCGAAGCCTTCTATAAGAGTCCCATGGTGTTTCAGCACGGCCAGCCAGTTGACCTTGGCATAAAGCCTATGTGGTTTCTCACCTGCCAGATTGAACCCAAACTCGTCGAGCGCGGCGCATCAATCAAGGTTCAATATCGCAACAACTGGCACATGGGAGGCGTAGTAACGGACCATGAGGCTGGCATCGAGTGTGCGACAACGGGTATAGACTTGGCTCTCAGCAAGAAGAAGCAAATGCCGACCATAAACGAGGAAGATGCAGGGCTCTTGGCCAGGGACCCCGACATCACCTTCGTCCAAACACCCAATCGCCTTGCCATTCGGAATATACAGTTTACTGGTGGTCATGAAGAGGCATGGTGGATTCTCCCCAAGGGATGGAGCGAGGTAATGATCCAAACATTCTTCATCCTACTCGAGCACCCAGAGTGGCTCTCAAGCAAGACTCCTCCCGGTGCTCCCTTCATTCTGTCCCTGAAATAGAGAGAGACCATGTCGGAGGAGAATATATAGGGTACATGTGACGCAATGGTCTTCAGGGTATATAGACTTGGTATTTGCCAAACCTGACGGCAATGCAACAGCTTGAAAGACACGTCGGATGCTGGACGGCGCAGAGGCGTGTATCATAATATGCTGCATTTAGTCAGAAGAAGCACTCTTCCGCCAGTCTTATTTCTAGACCAATCGTGCGTGCGTGATGTAGAAGAAGCCAGGGGCCGTATTGCAAGCCTCGCGCCTAGTATTCGACTGATAATCTGTGTCGCTGGCGTAGTCGCTGTACACAGGCTGCGTTGCCTTGATGATTCTGAAAACCCGTCGTCCTCGTCTGAACTTTGCAGCGACGTTCTAGCGTGGCGACCAAGTTCGATGTTTGTCTACGTCCGTCTCTCACGACGACTTCCGCCTCCGAACTCTTGATAGCTTCACCACACGACAGCCACCCACAACCACGTCCTCCTTTTCAGACACTGCGCCGACAGCTCTCTGCCCTTAGATTGTGACCGGCACAAGTGCGACAAATTCGAGACGTCTGTAAGCATCTCCGCGCTATCGGCCACCTCCGCGGCCTTGTTCGACCATCGCGATCTTGGCCACGACTAAAGACGGCGACAGCCACGACAACAGCTCTTCTCATCGACTCGCACACCTGCGCCGGACTCGCGAAGATACCGGTAACGACAACGGCGCTGCCTGCAACGTCTGCGAATACCCCTCTTCGCCGACCCAGATCGAGGGCGACTGCGACATCAGTCACACCCTCCCCAGGAAGCACTCTTGACGGCTCCCAAAGCACACTCAGGAACAGATCCGACGCCGGGAAGGCCACAGCAAACCTCCTCGTCTCCCGCCGCCAGGTTTCAAAGCCCAGGTCGTCGCGACATCCGGCTATCTCCATCGCGAAGACAGCCACCAGGCAACTCGTACAGCATACGATCGCTGTACAGCTGCAGCTCTGCTACTCTCCGAATCACCGAAGGGATTGACTGCTGGTATCCCCACGCCACAGACGTCCAACAATCAAGTGCCCGCCGATAACATAGCATACACCTGCCCACAGAGCCAAGCCCAAAGCAACGATGAGCAGCCTCCAAGACGACAGCACACTTGCGGCTCTCGAGCATACAACTCGACCCGTGTTGTACCGTAAGTCGTCTCTTGTCAAGACCAATATGTCGCTAACAGATCCAGCGTCTCACATCGACCCAAACGAGCCGGACACCGCGACCCCGCACAAACCTCCCCGCCCTACTACAACAGAAGAGAAACGAGTCTGGAGAGAGGGGCAGGATGAGATGACCTACAACGCATGGCTAGCGAACGAGGAAGAGCTGGACGACGCCTTTCGCATCTGGCGAGATACAGACGACGGCAGACGCGAGGTCGCACAAGTGTATCGCCGCTTCCCAGGTTTGCGGCTTACATCCATGGGCGCCGAGGACGTATCCTGGTTCGTTAGGGAGATGTCAACTCCAGGTACATACTTGCGCACGACGTGGGATGCTGCCCATAGCGATCCAAACACCAGACCAGGATTTTCAGTCCCGCAGCTCAAGCTATTGGTGCTTTTGGCATCTCCGCGGCGGTCGCTCAATACGTGCAACATTCCTGGCCAATGCCAGCAGCTCTTCCTCTTTTATGGATTCATGGAGTGGCGAAACATGTTCGGTCCTGAAGCTGGTGAGCGATCTGACGAATATGACCGTCTCTTCCCCCACTATGGATATCTCGAGGGTAACCTTCCTGACTGGCCCCCACCATGCAAACCAGAAGGCAAAGGGGTTCCAATGGGATATGGAATCACTCTTCCGCCCGGGGAAGAGGGTATGCTCACAACGGAGCGTTACCTGCTCAACAAGCCATTGTACTGGGATACACCGCCATACATCCCAAGTAGCCGCATATACCCAGGAACAATTGCAAAGGGCATAGCCGATATGCCGGCAGAAGTGCTCGACAAAATCTTTAAGCGAGTTGGTTTGTTTGGAGGCCCGATCATCATGGCACTGAAGGACCAGCCATCCGCACATGCTCCCAGTCGTTTCCACGCCACCTTCGCGCTTCCAACACATCGTATCAATATTGATAGATATATGGTCAGTGACTGGGACGCCCAATCTCATCCCTGCACGAGAATCCCCAAGATACTCGACCTTCGTAGAGTCTGCCGTGAATGGGGCGACATGATCCGAGACGTCTTCTTTCAGAACACGTTCGTGTTTCGCTGCGAAGATCATGGACATGGTTCGATGTCCCAGAATGTTTGGGCTATTTCCACATCGATGAGAGAGGACCGATACAACCTGGCCGACTTCAAGATTCGCTTCAATCCTATTTTAAAAGATGGGGTGGCACAACCGTTCGAAGGCTCGGATGAGATTGGTTTCGATTACGACGAAGAAGTAATCCACCTCGGAGCCAGCCGCAATACAGACAGGATGGTCTTCGGTAGAGACGCTCCTTGCGACCGGACTTTCGTTAAGAGATGGATCAACAACCAACTGTTCTTGGATGACGGAGGCCACCTGGCTGTGCGAGCCTTCCGTCTGAAATTCGATCCTGGTACCCATGCAAGGGAGCTTTCCAAGCAATGGCTGTCGGATATCTTCCAGCACTTGCATTGGAGGGGCATTGGAGGTAAAAGTGCTGGCAGCAACACCTTGCTGCTCGACTGGAACGCTCGCGACCTGTGAACAGTCCGTCCGGGCGACCACATTGCATGTGGTTTGTTCCATAGATGCGGCGCAAGTGCTCGAGTTGTCCTGTGGTGACGAGTATGACCGCTGAAGCCGCCGTTGCTTGGAATCCAGCTGCTACTTCTTCGCTTGCCTCCTCCGCGGGGGTAAGACGGCGGACGATGCTCTGCCTATTGTTGGTGGCAGTTGCGGTGCAATGGCGGTCGAGGTAGAAAGCGCGACGTCGATCACAATGGTCCTTCGGAAGAGGGTCGAGTGTCGATGCCTGGTAAAGAGAAGGCAAGTGGTATCGTACAGGAACCCTTCGATACGGCCTGAAGATTGTGTTCGGTCAGCAAGGTCGCCCCTTCATAGGGTGTGGGAGCGCATACCTAGAGAGTCGTCCGCTTCATGGCCAGCTCTATAGTACTGAAGCAATCGAAAAGAACACCCTCGAGCGTGGTTGAAGAGCAGATGGAGAGGCGATTCGCAAGAGCAGGGTGTTTGGTCCGAGCATCGGAGAATTGGATTGCTCCGCTGGGACATCACGGCAACGCCCAGGCTCCCATTATAGTGCAGCGCGTACTGCATGACCACTGAAGCAGTTCAAGGAGAGCTTCCTGAGACTGCGGCCCTGTGGTGTGCTGAGATTGCGGAGGAGGTCGAGCGGAGGATAGTCGGCAATGAGGTCAAGTCCGCCTTATCTTCGAAGTCAAGCCCGCGAACAACGCGTCAACGATTCGAGTACCCGGAGAGTATCAAGAGGCGCGACAGCAAGCTCACTACAAGAGTAGTCGAGATTCTGTTCTCGTTAGTAGCTGGCGAGGCCTTCTCCGCTCGAGCGTACAGAAGGCGGCCAGCCTATCCTGCCACTCGAGGTATGCACACAGAGCGGACATAGATGCGGTCCTCCAGCTCTAGATGGCCTGGCTGAGTCTGCTCTGTCAGTATAAAAAGATCCGGAAGGTTGAGTTGAGTTCAACAAGAACGAGTTGCTGTGGGTCGTGACACTGTGAACTTCAGATCGAGCCACGGGCAAAGCTTCAGCCCTTTCCGCACTAACGATCGACCGCCACCGTGACCACCGATTACAATTCAACCACCACAGGCAAACCACCTCGCCCTACATTCCAATGGCATCGACAGCAAGCTCGAACGACGGAAATCAGGGAAATCCCAGCCGCTCGCGTAGGCTCGTCCGCAACGTTCTCCGTTTCTTCTCCTGCAAGTCATCGTACAGGTTGCCAACGCACCCGTATATACAGAACGGAGCTGGAAGAGGACAGCCTAGTC
>Ga0265780_10004192_pt1 | contig 18676 bp, 9 predicted proteins | sample P1T30metagenome_FD_192432 | JGI IMG/M metagenome (GOLD analysis project Ga0265780, IMG submission 192432) | Plant litter microbial communities from East Loma Ridge, Irvine, California - P1 T30 | ecosystem: Environmental > Terrestrial > Plant litter > Unclassified | place: USA: California...
CATGAACACAGGGAATTGCATAGCGAGTAACTCGACGAATCTAGATCCCAACTGCATCAGCGATGGCAAGAAGTTCGAGCTCCTCTTCGAGGCGGGCAAGAAGTATCTCCTTCGGGTTCTCAACGTTGCAACAGAGGATTGGGTTCAGTTCAGCATTGACAACCACACCCTAACGGTGATATCGAACGACTTTGTGCCCATTGTGCCGTACCAAACGAACAGCGTGCTGATCGGCATGGGGCAGCGGTACGACGTCATTGTCGAGGCGAACGCGCCGCCGGGCGACTACTGGCTACGCAGCAATTTTGAGCAGTATTGCATGCCCAATATCGCGGGCCCCAACAACATTACAGCCATTGTGAGATACAACAATGACAGCACCGCCATGCCGCCGAGCTCGAGCGTGAATGGTGCGGTGTTAGGGTTGGATTTCTGCGTAGATGAACAGCGCACGAACTTGGAGCCGTGGGTGTCTGTCGACTTGGACATGTCGAAGGTGAAGGCGGGCATCCAGACTCAACAGATTGCGCCAGAGTGGGTTGACAACGGCAAATACCTTAGATGGTCGATTAACGGTGGGACGTATATGTGGGTGGACTGGACGAACCCGGCGCTACAAGGTGTCATATCCGGGAACTTGAGCGCCATTCCCGTAAGGGACAACGTCTTCCTGGTCGGAGCCAACTCTTCATCGACCACATCGCAGAGTAACGAGACGGAATGGACCGTCCTTGTCATTGAAGACAAGACGCCCTTCACAGGCATCTCCCACCCCATCCACCTCCATGGGCACGACTTCCTCATTCTCGCGACCGGCTACGAGCAGTGGACGGGGACCACGTATGGCTGGCAGTTGGCGAACCCGCCGCGCCGCGACACGGCCGAGGTACCGTCCAACGGGTTCATGGCGATCGCATGGCCCCTTGACAACCCGGGCGTCTGGGCCTTGCACTGTCACGTTGCCTGGCATAGTAGCCAGGGCTTTGGGGCATCGGTGGTTGAGTCCTCGGCCCTCATTCCAGGGAAGGTAGGGGGTGATTGGGCCAGTATCCTTAATCCCGTCTGCGACACGTGGAACGCCTTGGCGCCAACTATGCCCTACCAGCAATCCGATTCGGGAATTTAAAGGCGCTTCTATCGCAAATATTCTCGAAGTACTATATGTACTCTTATATGTACTTCCTCGTTTGTCTTTCCTTCTACCTACGTATATAGAATCTAGATATAACATACTCATCGGTACTACCAGCCTCACCTTACGTTGCTTTGTTGTTTTTGAATTAGAGTTTTAACTTTTTCTATGTCTCTGATTTCTTCATTTGCTTTATTCTATTAATCTGGGAAACCGAACAAAAAGCCTTATGGTCTTAGCGTTTAAGTAAAGCAATCTTCTTCGTAATGCTACCCTCGCACTCCTCACAATGGGGGAAAAGCAAAATGCTATGTTTTAGTTCCCTATGCTGCACCTTGCACCTTGAAGCTGACATCGCCTGTCTGTTTCTCGTTTCAACTCTTGACCGGGGGCTTAACTGAATCTCGAACGATCGCTCACTTAGGCTGCACAAGCTTATCTCTGGGAATGAGATCTAGAACGAGATGACAATTCATGCTTGAAGCGCGGATAACAAGCCGCAACGCATCCCAGGCTGCCGTGGGGGTGAGTAATCCTGCAAGGCAGGATATGAAATCCCCGACGGGAATCCCATGAGGTGGTGAGCCGCTAACATGCCACATCGGTGAAGTGAAGCGACAACGGGCAAACGGTTTCGGGTACAGCCGTCATCAAATCAGTATGATCGGGGATAAGATCACGTCAGCAAATTATGCGCATGGCGTTGACCTAAAACACGTGCATTGCAATTGAAGATACCCAATAAATGGAGAAAGAGAAGGGTACTTACTGATACATACGGCGCTCCCTTCGTGCATTCGATTCTCTGTTGTGTTTACTGCCTGTAGCGATTCATCATCGCCCTGACGCCCATACATACCATCCCTTTCAGGACCTTTCTATTTGAAAAGGCAAGCAACAACGACCATGGACTCAACTCCTCCCACGGTCCTTCTTTTTGGGGACATCACAGACACATGGGTTGATGGCATGGACTATGTCTTTGGTCAAGCCACAAGGACTCCATGGCTCCGATCCTTCTTGGAAGACTTGTTTTCTGCAGCCAAGGCCGAGATAAGAGGCATGGACAGCTTCTTGCAGGAGAGCTTCGGGGCTTGTTCTAACTTCCAAGAGCTCGCCCAAAAATATCGCTCTACGAGCGACCAGTTTGGCCTGGTCCACGCAATGCTTCTCTACACAATGAGAGCGGCCCTGCTATTAGAGTGCGTCTCCTCTCCTCTCCTTTCCTCCTAATGACGCCAACTTCGGCTTTGCTTACTTGATGGACTGACTGTTCCAAATTAAAGGTCTGCAAACCGCGAGCCACTGTTGCTCCACCCAGGTGAAGACGGCAGGCCCGAGACACACCTGGTTGGAATCTCTGGCGGTATATGGAACGCCGTTGCAGTGTCGATCTCGACAAACTTCAACACTTTGTACAATTCCTCCATCGAGACCGGTCGGATGTGGGTCCGGCTCTGGGGCCTCATCCTTGAGCGGTCAAGAGCCAGGGAAGACCGCTTGGGAGCTTGGGGCTGCGCTGTTTTGGGTATCGCGGCAGACGAGCTCGAAACGATACTGGAGACGTTCCAAAATGCCAAGGTGAGTAAGAATCCTCCCCACAGGGTTGTGTTACCCGTTTAAGCAAGTCCTGGGCCAATCGCAGGAATTCTTTCCCGTGACATACGAGACTGAGACAATGCATGATTAGGGCGTCCCGTCTTTGAAAAGAGCCAAGGTTGGCTTTGTAGGAGACCGTTGGAACACTATCATAGGACCGCCTTCGGTTTTGGAGCTCCTCTTTAGCCAGTGCCCAGAGTTGAAGAAGCTCCCCAAGAACAAGCTTGCCGGCATCCGCGGTTTGCAGCATACCCTCGAAGTATCCGAGGCCGACATGAACTACATCATCGGAAACTCCACCCTCTTAGAAACGCAGCTTCGCCCGGGATTCAAAGTATGGGGCATGACTGGCGACAACGCCACAACCACCTACTCCAGCTGGAGGCATCTGTTGAGGGTTGCGGCGTTACAGACGCTATCGCAACCCTTGGATCTTGTGCAGATGGTGGGCGAGCTCAACGCCTACCTCGGGACGTCTCAGCATGTGCATGTCAAGATGATGGGCCCCAGCGGTCACGCGACGTACCTTGTTGATGCTCTTAAATCGACAAGACATGTGACTGTCAAAGATGACCGACAGTCGTCAATCGAGACTAAGGATGAGGGTCTTCGAGAAGGCGCCATTGCCATCGTGGGCATGTCCGGCAAAGGGCCTGGCAGCGAGGATATGGATGAGTTTTGGAACGTCATCGAGACAGGCCAAGACTGCCACGAAGAGATTCCCGCCGACCGGATGGACCTGGATGAGTACTATTGTGCCAAACACAGCCCAGGCAAATGCACTATTACCTGTAGGCATGGGTGCTTTATCAAGAACCCGGGCCACTTCGACGCCAAGTTCTTCCACATCTCCCCACGCGAGGCCCTGTTGATGGAACCCGCGCACCGGCACTTCCTCATGAGCGCGTACGAAGCCCTGGAGACGGCCGGCTACTCTGCCGGCCAGACAAAATCGACGGACCCCAATAAGACGGCGGTATTCTTCGCGCAGAGCTTCGACGACTGGCTCAAGGTCAGCCACCACGCACTGGGGTGCGATGCATACACTCTACAGAGCATCCAGCGCGCCTTTGGCCCGGGCAGGCTGGCCTTTCAGATGAACTGGGAGGGTCCGACGTACGCGCTCGACTCGGCTTGCGCAGGCTCCACGTCGGCCATTCACCTCGCCTGCATGAGTCTGTTGTCAAAGGACGTCGACATGGCAGTTGCAGGGGCCACGACGATTTTGTCCGACCCTCATTCCTTCGTCTTTCTGAGCAAGGCTGGCGTGCTATCTGAAACAGGTAATTGTAAGACATACAGGGATGACGCTGATGGGTATTGTCGCGCCGATTTCAGCGGCGCCCTTGTACTCAAGCGGCTCGAGGATGCCATCGCCCACAACGACAACATCTTGGCCGTCATTGCCTCATCGGCGAGAAACCATTCTGGCAACGCCCCGTCCATCACGACATCAGACGCCAATGCCCAGGAATCACTCTTCAAAAAGGTCTTGCGGAACGCTCGATTGAACCCCGATGATGTCTCGTACATTGAGATGCACGGGACTGGCACCCAGGTCGGCGACAAGGCAGAAATGGGAGCGGTTTCAAAGGTCTTCTTGCCGAGGCCGCATGGGAAGCCTCTGCCAGTGGGTGCCATCAAGGCAAATATGGGCCACAGCGAAGCGGTGAGTTCAAATGTTCCTCGAAACGGACACCTGACGAAGGCCCGGTACATGTAGTGGATAGGGAATCTGGTAGATGCTGACTGGTGCTATTTTATCCTAGGCTGCCGGAATGTCCTCGGTGCTCAAAAGCGTTCTCATGCTTCAGAAGGGCATCATCCCCCCTCAGGCCGGTATGCCACATGCCATGAACCCTAACGTGCTAGATATTTTGGGAGACAACAGTGGCATTGTGATTCCCACCAAGTCCACCGAGTTCAAAGCAGTCGATGGCAAGCCTAAACGCATTCTCATCAACAATTTCGACGCCGCGGTAAGTTCTCTACACACGCTGTATTGTGGAAAAGACGGCCAAGCTAATCGTTGCCATCTCATATGTCTAGGGCGGCAATGCAAGCGTTATCATCGAAGAGTATAAGCAAAATCCGGCTAGGATCGATAGACAAAAAGAGCCCGACGCCCGATCAAGTCATGTCATAACAACCTCAGCTAGGACACCTTCATCGCACCTCGCCAACATGCGTCGGCTCGCCGCGTGGCTCCGTGCGAACCCCAACGCCCGGATCCAAGACGTAGCATACTCGACGACGGCCCGCAAAGTACACCACCCTTTCAGGTTCGCGCTCGCGGCCTCTACGCTACAAGATGCCATTTCTAAGCTCGAGGCCGGCATCCAGCGCACCATGGACTCGACCAAGAAATCAGCGGCCCCTCCCGTTGTCTTCGTCTTCACCGGGCAGGGTTCCCACTACGCGGGCATGGGCAGCGAGCTATATCGCACGAACCCCGTCTTCCGCAAGGTGGCTGACCTGTGTGCGGCCGTTTGCGCTTCCTTTCAGTTCCCGCCTTTTCTGGACATCATCACTACCGACTCCGTCGTTATGTCCACCAAGAACGCTGCGCAGGTTCAGCTTGCCGTCGTCACGCTGGAGATTGCCCTCACGGCCTTCTGGAGATCCTCTGCAGGCATGGAGGCCGCCATGGTCATAGGCCACAGTCTGGGCGAGTACGCTGCCTTGCACGCGGCGGGGGTTCTCTCGTTGACTGACACGCTGTACCTCGTCGGCCAGCGCGCCCGCTTGCTCCTAGAGCGATGCGAGCCTGACTCGTATGCCATGCTCTCGGTGTCGGCGTCAGCAGCAATTGTGCGAGACCACCTCGCCGGGCTCAAGGACTCCTGTGGGGTGGCATGCATCAACAGTCCTATGGCCACCGTCATCAGTGGGAAGAAGGAGGACCTGGCACGCATCCAAACGAACATGACCATCCAGGATGCCAATACACGCACGAAGATGCTACCTATGCCGTTCGCGTTTCACTCCGCTCAGATGGACGCCATCCTGCCCGACTACAAGGCCATTGCCAGCGGCGTGACCTACCTGCCCCCCAAGCTCCCTGTGGCGTCGACGCTGCTTGCGTCCGTGGTCGATGTACCCGGCGTTTTTGGGGAGGATTATTTGGCGCAGCAGACGCGGCAGGCGGTCAACTTCCACGGGGCCCTTGACGCTGTGAAGTCGGCGCTCAAGAACGACGAACCTTTCTGGCTCGAGATCGGTCCCGGCCAAGTATGCACCTCGTTTGTGCGGGCTACACTCTCACCGCCAATCAACAGGATCAACCACACCATCGACGCAAATAGCGGCAACTGGACGTCCGTTTCCAAGACTCTCACGGCAGCCTACACAAGTGGCATTGATGTGGACTGGCTCGCACTGCACGCACCGTATGAGAGCAACCTTGAGTTGTTGGCGCTCCCGACCTATGCGTGGGACGTCAAGAACTACTGGATCACGCACACTGACAAGAAGAACGACGAACAGGTTCCTGCTGTTGCTGCTAATTCAGTTTCGTCTGAGGCATTCCTCACTACGACGGCGCAGTACCTCGTCCACAAGGCCCTGACCCCTGCGGGCCGGATTCAAGTTACTTTCCGAGCCGGCATTTCGGATCATGGCTTCATGGGTGTGATTGACGGTCACAGGATGCAACAAATTGGGCTTGCTTCGGGAACTGTCTTTTGCGACGCCGCTGCAACGGTGGCCAAGTATGCGCTCGAGTACAGCGGCGACAAGACAGGCGTGACAGCCTCCCACCTGACCTTCCACGATCCCAAGCTGCTCGCCCCGCTCACTCGGGACCTTGTCGGTATCGACGGCGACCTGCAGACCACGGCCATCATGGAGAGTGCGTCCGCTGACGTTGTGTTGGCCACGTTCAAGGTCACTTCCAAGAGCGGCGAATCCTACGATCTCGGATCAGTGACCGTCAAGTATCGCAGCCCCGAAAAGGCCCAGGCAGAATTGGACCGCGTGTCTTTCTTTATCAAGGCGAAGATGGACGAGCGGATCAAGCTTTCCAAGGAAGGTAGCGGCCACCGGATGCTGCCTGACGTGTTCTTTGCGCTCTTTGCCAATGCAGTCGAGTTCTCGCCGGACTTTCGCGGCGTCCAGGAGGCGTACGTGGCTAGCGACTACGAAGAAGCCGCCGCGACGATCAAAATCCGGCCCGACCCGACGGGCACGCGCTTCACCTGGTCGCCATACTGGGGCGAGGCTCTGCTGCATCTGGCAGGCTTCATGGTGAACGGGAACCCGAGCACGCCGCAGGAATTGACATATGCCCTCATGGGCTACGACAGCATCGAGCAGCTGGCCCCTATCCAGTCCGACAAGGAGTACCTGACATACACGCGCATCTCGCGCTGGGAAGGGACCACGGCCTTCTGCGCCGCCTATGTCTTCGACCCACAGACGTCGAGGATCGTCATGAAGGCCGTTGACCTACGCTACCAACAGTTCAGGCGGACCACCTGGCGCTATATCCTTGGCACAAAGCCACACGCTGCTGCTGGAAGACTACAAGATGCCAGCCCCAAGTCGGTTTCCTCGCCCAACGCCAAGAGAACCTCCATGGCCCATGGCGATCTCTCTGCTGCTAGGATAGCCACTGTGCCGATGAATAAACAGCGGGCGAGTAAAGTACAGAACAAGGACAAGGAAGAGCAGACTCCAAACAAGAGGGAATTCCAGATTATCCTCGACAGCTTCGCCAGTGCAACCGGAAGCGACCCTTCCGAGTTCACCGACGACACAGAGATACCCGAGATCGGCGTAGATTCGATCATGGCCATCGAGATCGTTGCCGCTGTCAAGGAGAAGGGCATCGACCTGCCCGCTAGCTTTGTCTTTGAGTATCACACACTCGGTGACCTCCGTCGCGCGTTTGGCGATGGTGTGCCGGAAGACGTTGACACCAACGATACCAGCGCGACAGCTTCCGGGGATGAAGACGATGGCCTCTTGTCTGTGACTCCAGACGACCTCTCTGCCTCCGTATCCCCGGCGTCAAGCCTGGTTCACGTCGAGGAGGAAGACCTGTCGACCCTAGGACCGGCTCCCAGCGTCAGGATCACACTGCTGCAGGGCAGGCCTAAGGCCGGCAACACTCCGCTGTATATGATGGCCGACGGGACCGGTACCGTAGCGTCCTTTATCCACCTGCGGCCCTTCAAGTCCAACCAGTGCGTCTATGGCATCGACTCGCCCTACCTCCGGTGCCCCTCGCGCATGAATAGCGAAGTCGGTATCGAAGGTGTGGCCAAGCTAGTTGTCCAAGCATTGGTCAAGGCACACTCCAATGGCCCCTTTATGATCGGAGGCTACTCTGTCGGCTGCTTCGTCGCCTTGGAGATATCGCGCCAGCTGGCCCGCGCCGGGCACACGGTCATGGGCCTCCTTCTGATCGACATGCCCTGCCCGCGGTCGCGCATAATGAACCAGGACAAGCTGCTCGCCGAGGCCGACGTTAGCGAAGCCGTCTTAGAGGGCATCGTCAGCCGAGACGGACAGTGGAGTTCGTTCGAGTCCAGCCGCGACCACATACGCCAGTTCTTCCTCGCCATGAACGAGTACACACCGGCGCCGATGACGGCGGCCGAGAGGCCCGCAAAGACGGCGGTCATCTGGGCGGAGCGAGGATTGATAAACCGCATGGCGAATGACCCTGCACGGATTCAGAAACTGGAGAGGCAGGGCGTGCCTACGAGGTCTTATCCAGGCTTCATGGAAGATCCCAAGCTAGGTACGTTTGCGTGCCATGTTCCGGACAAGGGCAAGGAGAACCTGGGCTCCAATGGGTGGGAAAGGTACACAGGAGGAGATGTCATGGTCCTTTCTGTTGATTGTGATCATTTTCAGCTGCCTATGCCGGAGCACGTCCATCTTCTCCAGGCGGAAATGGATAAAGCCTTGGCCTATTTTTCTTCAGATTAGATGGTTCTCTAGATATTGTTTAACTTACACAGGCTTTAGAGTAAAGTCTACTCTATGGCGTGTATACTTTTTCTCATTCTACTTTAGTAGCATGATTATACATGTATCTTTTTATTATTATTAGTAGTTTCCAAATATAGAGAAATTTTTCGCGAGACTGAAGCTTCGCTTGTAGTTACAGCGCGCGAGATAAGGCGTGGTAGAAGCACGTCGCGGAGTCATTACCTAGGTATCAAGCACCAGGTGTGGCAATAATTCGTGCGCGCTAACATATGCCTCGCGACCCAGCCTATCGGGGGGCAGTTCAGTCAAGCCGGTTGACTTCGAAGGTAGCTAACGATCTATCGAATCTATTCAGGCATGTATATAAGATGACAGCTACTCTGTAATCGTAGAATTATTGCATCGCCTGGTGCAAGTCGCAAGTGCCCCACTAATTTATCTAGCCTAAGTTAGTTATGACTCGGTGCATTATTAATCACCACCCACGAGAAACAAACACATTACACTCACGTCCGAGACGTATATCGAGTGCGATACAACACGTCTTACGTCCGAGACTTAAATCGAGAGCGATACAACACGTCTTACGTCCGCTTATCCCGGGGCTCCCTTGCCGACATTGCATCAGCGTATTCATCAACAACAATACATCTTCGGACATGGGCGGAGGACCGGAGGCACCATCCAAACAAATGTCGGACAAGAAAGAGCTGGTGCTCTGCGCATTGCCATTTCCGCCAGAAGCCGCAGTGAAACCTATTGCGCTACTAAAAGAAGAGTTCAATGACGTCGACTTGGAGTACTACTACACTCCACAGCAGAAGCCAACCACAGTTCCAGATGGTACGTCACAATCTTTTCTTACTATTTCTGGTTTCAGTGCTCTGTGTAACAACAATATAATACCGACACCTTGGTAATAGACTGTGTTGATGTGCTTACATCACGTGATTGCCGAAGGGATTCCGACGTTCACTAATCCCACTTCTAGATATCGTCGCCCGTGCGTCATACCTAGCAACTCTCTTCTGGCTCCCTAAAGACGCGAAGGCTCTCCCTAATATCAAACTCATTCAGTTCTTCTCTGCGGGTACCAATCATGTCGCGCAGCACCCCATCTACACCGACTCCAAGATCCCACTCTGCTCAGCCAATGGCGTCCACGGTCCTCAGATTGCCGAATGGGTCATCATGATGGATCTTGTACACAGCCATAAATTTCCAAAGCTCTACGACCTGCAGAAAGAGAAAACCTGGAAGCAGGCGGTGGGAATGGGCATTAGCGATCGTGTGGGCAAGAGAGTGGGCATCCTCGGATACGGAAGTATTGGACGACAAGGTACGTTCCACCATCTTTTCTTATTCTCTTCATACTGTTGGTGGATTATCCGCGTTGTCATCTCCTGGGACACGAGCTTTGAACGATCCAGCACAACGGTATCTGGAAGCGTGCATCCTGAATCAACACTTTCGTATCCCGTTCCTTTTGCCGAATGCACGCCATGAAGGTCCGAAGGATCCAAAGACCACGCCGCAATTCGCGATACAGCTCGGACGCCGTCTCCTGTACCTGCAGTGTCGTTCCATCGACACACGCCACCAAATCTACCACCAACGCCACCTTGGCGGCCTAACCGTCTCCACAACCCAACAACAGGGCAAACCTACCCGTTACGGCACACAATCGCGCCTCCTGCAAACTTCTATCCACCTTCCTATTCCTCCATTGCGCCACGCATTATGGAGCTCAGGGCTAACAACCATTCGCAGTCGCTCGTGTGGCGAAAGCCATGGGCATGGACGTAATCGCGTACACTGCCTCGCCCCGCAAGACACCCGATTCCAAGAAGGATGGAGGTTACATTGTCCCAGGTACCGGCGATCCAGATGGTTCTTTCCCGAGCGCGTGGTACAGTGGTACCAACAAGGAAGACGTGCATGAGTTTCTCAAGCAGGAGATTGATCTGCTGGTCATTGCTGTGCCGCTGACGTAAGCCGCCCTTACTGCTGAGAGAGGGTCATTCCTAATCACACAGACAGCAAATCGACTACTCGTTTCCTGTCCACCGAGGAGTTCGAGCTCCTGCATAAGTCCAACCCGAGAGGCACGTATGTTGCCAATATCGCGCGCGGTCAAGTTATTGATCAGCCTGCGCTTATAAAGGCGCTGGAAGATGGTCTGATCAGCGGTGCGGCGGTTGATGTGACGGATCCTGAGCCGCTGCCTGTTGATGACCCGCTGTGGACGGCTCCGAATGTCTTGATCACGCCGCATGTGAGTGGATCGACGGATGTGTATGCAGACCGCGCATTCGAGGTGTTGAGGGAGAACATGAGGAGGGAGAGGAGCGGGAACAAGTTGGTAAATGAGGTTGATAGGGAGAGAGGCTACTAGAGTGGTCCTCTTTGCTGCTACGTCTGGAGAGATGCATATCGAGTCAACACACATGTGCTTCGAGGAGAGAGATGGATATGATCCACTCTTCTTCAGACAGGAACAGAACAGAAGAAGTCGATCATGGAAGATGGTGCTGCACGCGAGCTTTCCTCGACAGACTTATCTCCCAAAATGGGAGGATACATGCATATCATAAGTGAACATGTGAAGCCCTGAGCTTGTTGATCATCTCGTTATCAACTGTGATAGTAGACACAAGTCGCAACACTTGCACGTTAAGAGAGTATACCATAAGGCCGAATGTGTACACTCCTGCCAAAGCCGGAATTGGTATCATGGATGATTCTCTACTCCTGTTTACCTTTTTCAATTTCGTCATAATTGCACGGAGCACGGCGACCCTTTGACTCCACTACACCGAACGAGTAGCATACCTAGATAGACTAGCTCGATGCTCTCTTGATATCACTAGGGCCTTGGGGTTTACACGAGATCATGTCCTTTTTGCTGTATAATAAAACAGCTGCGTATAGCCTCACGACCCTTCATCAAGGATGCGTATCTACCCACACTACTTCCATCCTATACCACAGCCATAAGCGACCACGAGAAACGTAATCGAAATCGATTCTCCACGTCGGAACTCGCACCCGATGATGTACAGATCGTCAATTTTAGTCCATAACCCGCAGTCCTATAGCTGCCCGGATCTGCAGTTAGTCCATAACCCGCGCACATATATCCACAGCAATAGCAACTTCAGCCGCCGGGTCGCGACCCCATTCAGCCCGGGCCATCCTATTGTGTGATGCGACACTGCCCTTATCGGTCGACCCGACGCCAGGATATCGGCGCGCCCGCATGGCTCCCGTGCGCGACGCTCGCGGCAAATATCCAACGAACGAAGAAGAAAACGCAGAAATGTTGTGTGTTGAGCACAAAAGTATCGATCCCGAGGCGGATGAATGTCTAGTGATCCGGGCCTGCACATTGTGGCTTTGGTTCCCATGCATGTTCATGTGCTTTTTTTGTGCGATATCCACAGGCCGTCTGCGGGAATGCCTTCCAGGCCGCTCGAGTGGCTATTTCCGCCTCGTATGGCCATGCAACGTGCTTGCGACGTACCGTGCCCGCGCCCAAGGACCTGTTCCTGCATCCGCACGCCCCACTCCAGACCGCGGGCCAACTTCCTCTTTGTATGCGGTTATTCCGCGCGCTTTAATGCTTTCCATCCATCGCGTGTGTTTAGCGAGGTGGACCTTCTGGAAGGCCGAAGATGTGACGGCACTCTCGCGGTCGCGTGCTTTGTGTTACTGCGCGGGTTTTGGTGCAAGGCATTGTTGAGCGTGGTGGATTTGGCTAGGGCGACATGTGCGGAGGTGCGGAGCCCTTTCGTCTCAATGCGGTTTGGCTGGTGGACCTGTCAGCACGGCAAAACGGTCTTCTCTTGTGGTGCCGCCGCATCAACGGTCATTGGGCGGGCGTTGAGGGGGCTGGTGGTGTCCAGTCCGTGGGTCTCCGCAATGTCAACAAATGTCGGTTGCTGCTGATAGCCCGGACATTTGCGAGTTCCTGTGGCTCGGAATACGGTGGATCTTCCCACAGTTCGTCTGATGCTGTTCGTGAGATGAACACCCTTGCCAAAAAGATTAAGTGACTGCGTTTAACCGGCAGGATCAACCAACTTGTCGGGATCTGAAGCATCAACTGGTCAGCGTCAGTGGCTGCGACATGTAAGCGACAGCTGGAAGAGCCGATTGATTAGCACAAGTGTAGAGGGGCAGTGGATGTACTAAGTATTGATCTTTTTGCTTCTTGATCCGACAGTGTGTTGTCAGGTGGCTAAGATAGTCTAGTCTATGAGAGAGTTCGTAATATATGGAGATATGCGAGTTTCCATGAGAGGTCCTCTCGCTTGGCGAAGCTGACTGCAATCTGTCACTGCAATGCCATTTAATACTTTGATCCGAAACATGGTCGGCACGTCTCATCCTGCTCGACCAGAATGGACTCCTGCATAGAGGATGATATGGAAAAGACCGGAGCCGGAGATCTAGTTCCTTTCTGGTGATGTCATGCTTCTCACTTGCTGGATGAAGCATGTTCTCGTTAGACGAATGGTATTTAGACACGCAGATTATTGGGCCTTCGTCCAAACGATGTCATTGAAGACATAGCGGAGGTGAACTCCGCCATGTCGACAAGGCCCGATGTCGACGTTGATGTGGTGAGATCGAGCATCTGCCAAGTCTGTCACCTTCATGAGGCGCGGAGCACGGCGCGATTACGTACGCACAGATGTTCCGTTCGAGGTCTGTCGCGCTGAGACGTGTTGTTGGCACATGCGAAGGTAGGTTGCGTTTTCGACCACTATTGCATAAGCGCTAGATCTTTTGAGACCTGCAACAGACTGCGGAATAGTTGGTGTTTGGAGGATCAGTTGCAATTCGATTGTTGCTCTGTCTAAGGCTCTGGGCTAGCAAATCAAATCTTGGCGTCGTACTCTGGCGGATGGAATCCGAGGCCTCCCCTAGCGTGTGATGACCGAGGATTCCAGTCGACTTGAGTTGCGGACCGCGACGTGGGTCGCGGAGTCGAGAAGCTCAAGGTCGGGCTGACGTACTCGCGCTGCGTCTCCTTCGTAAAGTAGTCCGGAGTGTCTGATCTGAATTGACCATAGCCGGCGATCTCGGGTGGGGGCGTAAGAACGTTTGCGGGGGATTGTATTGCACCATCTTCGAACTTCTTCAGCTCATAGTTACGAGAATGTTCGGCAAGGTTCCTGGCATCGAGCGAAACAAACTCGCGATTCTTGCTAAACTTGCCCCTGAAGAAATCGATCCAGCCAGTGAACATGCTTCCTCGCGCGAGGAGAACGAAAACCTGGATTCCGGCGATGGAGAGCATCATCAAAATGGCAATGACAGTCGATTCGTTGACTGCAAGATCTTGGCCGAGCTCAAAGCAAGGTGATGGGTCCGTTGGGTTTGCCATAAGGCAAGTTAGGAATGGCATCATTTCCTTCACATTGTCTTGTGCGTGCGATGTGAGGGCGTTCAACCAGATGAAAACGATGGAGAAGAAGATGACGTCGACCAGGATAAAGACGACGATCGTTATGCCACGCCACTGAAGCCAGAGCACTTTGCGCACACGTCGATATACTGCTCGTGCGGAGCGCGTTCGCATACTTGTCGTGTAGGATGGCAGGCCAGCGCTACTCTGTGTCTCGGTTTTGTCGTCGCTGAGCATGTTCTGAAGGTATACTTTAATGCAGTACCCGAAACTATCATCATGTCAATAGTGCGCACTACGTTTATTGGAAGTGAGCTTACGTTGTGATCTGGATGAGCATAGCAGCGCCGGCAATCGCCAGCAAAGGTCCCCAGAAATCGCTCATCGAATGTGCGGAGTTAACGTGGCATACATCGCCGAACCTAAAGGATACACCGGTAATCGTGATGGTGATTGTGAAAAACGTGGCAGCCACAGACCATCCCAAGCCTTGTGCCCAGTAGAAGAACTTCTTGCCAGGTGTGACGTCCCAGCAAATCTGGAGATGCATAGAGAGAGCGCGGATGAAGACTTCAGGTGAGTTAGTACTGTTACAAAAGATTGCACTGAACTGCACTTACTCCAGACTGCCATAGAAAGTCCACCTGAGATGAGGAAAGCACCCGAGAGAGCACAAGAGAGACTCGAGTACATGTCGTTTGGAGTAATTTCGTTGTAGCATTGTTCAGGTCTCGCTCCTAAAGGTATCACGAAGCCGAGCTGGTGGTTGTTAGCTTTATCTTAATGGCAGTGCCTCGAGAAGTCATGAACCTACAGCCATGAATATAGCAGCTATTATCAGACAGTAGCTGAGATAGTGTCGTCTGGTCTTCTCCGCAGGTAAGACAAGGAAAGAGACCAACAGGAAAACAAGCAAGATCAAGCCTGCAACGTTCAATCCCTCAGCAACAGTGTAGTAGGTGTTGAAATCTGACGCGGCTTAGTATCATTAGAGAACGAGCAAAGCATGAAGTTTACCTTGAGGGTAGAGATAGTCGGTCATCGGACATGGTAGACAGCACACGAGGCCTCTGCCAACAGGCGCGCAGAAGCGGCCATCAACAACTATGCTAGTCAGCACATGATCATGACAGATCAATCGATAGACTTACACCCGCCCAAGTCGAAGTTGGAGGCATCGTAAAAAGGTGCGGGGCATGCCCCATGAAGGGGCGATGACTGCGTCCCGTTCGACATGTGCACGCCAGATACCGATTGCAATCCTCAGTCAAAACTCTTGCGATGTTGGGAACATGGGAATGACCACAGCTCCGGCTCGATATGTATAAGGGAAAGATGTTGACAGTCCCCAGCGGTCGGGCCGGCGGAGTGATGACCAGGAGTCAATGGAGCAATGCGTGTGCTCAATAGCTCTTCTTATAATATTGCCAATTGCGACGTTCTATAGCCGTGGTGAAACGTTGACAGCGGGTTCAATTAAGGTTCAGCGTAAGAATCAGCGGTCGGTCGCGGAACAGAAACAGTAGCCGATCTGTTGTGTCGATGCTAGTTCAAACACAAAGATGCAGTGAGAAAGTCGGAAAGGAGTGAAGGGACTTGTAGGTACAGCACAGAGAGAGGGTAATGAGCGACAGTATGCAGCAAACTAAAGAATGATAAACCTGGGGCGGCACGGGAGTCACACCGAAGAAGAGTGCAGGAAAGGCAGAAGCGAAGGCGGCTTCGTGGCTGGGCCACCGGCTTGGTGTCGAGGGCATGCGACGATCAAGGATGACCAGGGCCTCCCTACCCTGCAGCCCTAGTGAGCGCATGCATCCCCGAGGCCTAGCAGGCCAAGACATCAGGTACGAATGCACGAGCGTCCAGGATCGCATTGTGCAAGGATGGCCTTCACGCCGGTCCGGAAAGTAGGCTTAATGTTCGCGACATGGTACTGGCGTGAGGTGGCCAATGGTAGCACAGCGACTCCATGGGAGCAGCTCGTACATGATGATTCGCATCGATGTCTTTGCACTGCCATTTGGGCCTTTCGCACACACTCTTCCGGCGGTAATCGTCATGGAGGGTTCAGATGGGTAGGAGTTGCTTGTCCGCGAGCCCATGAGCTCTCGGTGGATTCGCTAAACAGAGGCGCCGCGTTGATGCGATTACTGTGTAGAATTCGACCGCTCCACGTAATCGCGAAGATCAAAAGCAGTAACAAAGTCGTGGTCAGCTGTGTGCTCTCCACACGCGCGCTCTCAGACCGTAGCAGAAGAATGGCATGATGAGAAAACACGAGTGAGACGCGGGAGCGTCCATCCCGTTGTAGCAGTCCGCGTTCCTCGTGGTGAGTGGTTGAGGAATAGCCGCCTGGTGGTGAACCGCTATCGCTCGGCTTCCAATGAGGGAGCTTCCCGAACGTTTAACAGGGGCCGGCCCAAACCGTTCGTTCTTTTTCAGCTTCAGCTGGACACTCTTCTCATAACTGTGTCAATGTGGGGTGATGATTGGAGAGACATTTGCCCCACCACGTAATCGCCCACAGCAGGGTGTGAAGGAATTTTCTCATGCAGCGGCGTGAGCGCATTCGCATTCGAGGCCCGACGAGCAAAGAGGGTCATCCTGTAACCGGCGAGGTGGGGATATGCCTCCTGTAGTCTTGTGGCCCAACAAACGCGTAAGAGGCGCGCAGGGTAGATTGAGAATTTGTCTTATTGGTTGGAGGGGGCTTGCAGTCGCGGCATTTGAAGTGATGAAACAGAATTCGCGTCTATGTGCCAAGAGCACCAGCCCCTTTGGGCGAATTGCCAAGTGCACGTCCCCAATCTCTCTACCAAGATCATCCTGCCCGTCGATTCTATCATGAACGGGTCAGATACCATCTACACCATCCCTCTTATATCCATGTTTCTCAAAGGAAGCAACCAGGTCGAAATGTGCCTACAGTTTCTAGACATGTCCTGTTAAAAGCTACCATCGACCCTAGCAACATGCAAGGGCAATTCAGGTGAGCTGTCTAACTTCAAGGCAATGTTATCTCTGCGCAGTGTACTAATTAGCTATCTGGTCTTATACATAGGTAGATAAGATGTCATCTGCATTCTCGTAGTGCGTTGAGCTCAAACAGAACGCGCACGAATATTTGCCGCTCCTGGTGTCAGATTACAGGTGCAGGACACATTGCGGCCATCTTTCCTGGCACTGTCGGCCCCTACGATTGGCGGATAATAGAAAGCCACATTCTACCACAACGACACAACACCGACATAACTGATGTGCACCAAAGTTGAAACATCGCATCGAAACAACATCAAGAAGCTGCAGTTTTAGTACCCGACCACTGCAGTCGGCGCATGCAGCTAGAGTAAAACGTCTCATCGCCCGCCCATCCTGAACTAAAATACGCGACTAGACTACGGAAAGCTTCCCGGCCTGAGGGGGTGCGAACCACAGCTTGTGGGAATATTGTTCGCATTTCAGCACCATACAAAGTCTAATGGTATGATATGTCACCTCCAGCTCCGCCTTCACCTGTCGCCCGTCACTTTCGAGACACCCGTGGGATACATGTTTGACTAGGATCCTGACACCACCTTCTGTAAGCAATCCCGCCCAAGTGTCAACGCATGACGGCAAGCACGGACCATGTCAAAAATAGGTAATTCGACAGTGACGTTTATGCGCAACTTCGCCCAGAGATGACATCGCTCGGAGTCCCATTTGGACTTGATTGTCCGTTCATAAAGTGAGGGGGTTTGAAACACGCTGAATGGGATTCTCCTGTTTGTGCAATATGCGACACATTACGGAGTATTCTTCCGCTCTGTTCTTCGAGCAAGGTAAAATGATGGAACAACTCATCTCCACTGCCCTGTATCTTACTCTCAGATAGCGAGCCATGGCCCTTGGCCTCTGAAGATCGAGATTGTCGTAGGGATTGCATGCTTGTCGCGCTCTGCCAATGTTCAACTGATTGTCTTGCTCTCCACAATGGACAGGTACTCCCTACCGACAATCGGCAAATGGAGTATGGGGCGAGGTTACCTTCTCTGCCGTCTGCTCTGACCTTCTATTCAGAGTTTCTAGAAGGCGGACATCGGACTTCATCGGGTAAAGCCATGAGATGAGCTATCTTTGGTCGGCCTCATTTCGCACAAACGGCATCGCGGTCCCAACGCCCAAATTCACAGAACGCTTGCCACGCGACCAAGGGACCGATGCCCGTTTTCGCGGCGACCGTTCGCGAGGCGGCTGGTGCTTACGGAAGAAAAGACTCTGGGGCTGCCGTTGCAACTCCTATCGACACGGCAGTCGTCGCGCCTCTACTACTCTCGTTGCGCATTGCTCCCATGTCATTCGGACGTGTCACGCATTGCTGCACATATTAACTACCGGTATGGACGCGCTACGTAGCCCAGAGAACGCCCAGCGGTGCTGTTCTTCTACACCTCCTTCAACCGGATGGATGCTCCGCGCACAGCAGGACGGGTTCATCACAACGCCAAAATCGCATTGCGTCGCGTCGTTTCGGATCACTCGACCGGCATCCTTCACCGGTGAAACTCCACCACAAGAGCCATTTACCGAAACAAGTTCGACACGATCATCAA
>Ga0265780_10004193_pt1 | contig 18673 bp, 15 predicted proteins | sample P1T30metagenome_FD_192432 | JGI IMG/M metagenome (GOLD analysis project Ga0265780, IMG submission 192432) | Plant litter microbial communities from East Loma Ridge, Irvine, California - P1 T30 | ecosystem: Environmental > Terrestrial > Plant litter > Unclassified | place: USA: California...
AAGCAGCGGAGCCGGTCAATGGCAATGCGGATCATGTCAAGAAGGTGTTTTACCTGGATGAGCGCATGTATACGTGTCGGGCGACGGTGTTGGGGGTGGAGAGTGAGCCGCTGAGGGTGGAAGAGAAGACGAAGAGGAGGCAGAGGCATACGAAGCATGTGAAGAGTAAGATGCGGTATACGGTGTTGAGGGTGAGCGAGTTGGAGGTCAAGAGTTTGGAGGAGTATGAGGGGGTGTTGAAGGGGCAATGAGGTGGATGTTGGGCGTGTACGATATGTATAGACATCATGAGCATTATGGGAGGACGGAATGGAATGGAATGAAACAGGGAGATTTGTACATCATTGTGAGGTGCTTATACATTGATTCAGACTTTGAGTCTGCGTTCTTCCTCAACGCCACTACTTATGCGCATGATGCATTTGTAGCTCAATGAGTCGCTATGCTAAAGTGGTATCGTTTCTCATGCTTTCGTTCAAAGTCGCAGCTTCGTCATGGTGAGTTCGTATTCCGTGAAACACTTGTTCAGAAGACGCTCGTGGTTTCTCCTCAGTGCACCACCTGGGCTGCGTAGAACTCCGGATACGCGAGCTGAATCATCGTAGTGACCTTCTCCACCTCTTCTGCCAGTCCCGCAACATTCGCATCCCACTTCCGCAACTCCTTGCCCACCTGCCGCTCTGCATGTCCTGTCTTACGCTCGCCGCTCGCTTCGCCTTCGAAGAAGATTAAACGGTCGATCTGATCGATGTAACCAGACAGGCGACCCTGCTCCAACATCTTTGCGGCATAGTCCTCTGCCTTTTCCGCATCGACACCCAGCAGCTCGCCTAGCTGGTCGAAGCCGATGTTGTTGTAGAGCTTGGAGGCACCGAGTAAGTTGTGCTCCAGTACGGCCTTGTCTAGTACGGTTGAACCATCCGCCGTTCTCGCCAGGTGGTGTGGCTTTAGTGTGGCGGCGAAGGCTTTGATCTCGGCGGGTGACAATAAGCGGTCCAAGAACATCTTCTCGAGAATCGAGTAGTAGTCCAGACCTGGAGCGCGATCATCCTTGTACAGCTTGGCCAACATCCTTCCTCGCAGCGGACCAGCCGGCGCCAGAACAGCGCATATCAACGCAGCTGCGAGTGCTTGGTCACGCTCCTCCTGGTCAAGCAGAGCTTCTGAACTTATGGTGTAGTAAGCTTGAGCGGCGTCGAGGAACGAGCGCTGTGAGTCGTAGATGCGAGCCTGGTTGAAGTGAAAGTGTAACCGAGTCTCCTTGTTCTGGACGCTGAAGATGATGTTCTTGATCTTGTTGAGATGAGTGAATGCGCTCGTGGGGTCCTCCTCCTCCAAGTAGCACCTGACAATGCGAATCCACACCTCGGCCTTTTCATCTGGTGTTACCGACTTCTGTGTCGACTCGAGGTTGATTGTCGCCAGTGTTTGCGCAGACTTCCTGTAGTCCTGGACCTGATTTGATTCCAACGCATCCGCCATTGCTAGCTTGAGCTGTGTGTCCTGTTCCTCATACTGTCCGGCACCCTTGGACTGAAGCAGACCGATGACCTTCTCTCCAACGTCGATCTTGACATCGGGGTCCTCGACATTTCGGAATGCCTCGACGAAAGCGGCAAGAAGCGGGCGGAGGACGACTATTCCTAGCGAATCATCGAGGAGGGTTTGTGCGTATGCGTTGAGGTCGGAAGTGAGGTTTGTGGAGCTTGCGGAGATGTGCTGGAGGAGTGCCGAGTATTGTGACGGCTTGTCTGCGGCGGAAGCTGCCTCGATTGCCTGCAGTGCCGACGCGACTTCCGGGGAGGCCATGCCAACGAATTGACCGGGGAGTTGGGTGGTTCAGGTGAGAGTGTCGCGAAAGCCGTGGTCAGGATCGGTTATTATGCAGTAGAGTACGCAATCCAAATATTATGTGGTTGTTGACTTGCAACTGGGCTGGTAGAAGGCAGCAGTGGGGCACTTTCAGAGCTCCGTTATCGATAAGCTAGCTCGACACGCTAACGAGTGAACGGTCCATGGTTGTCGCGCCCGATGCGCTTGCGGCTCTGTTGCCTTTGATCTTCCGACACAAACCACGCCCTTTATCACATTCCTTCCTATCACGCTCGCACACCACACATCACGACACATAAGCGCCAGCTATACCTACCCTCACTGCGACACCGTGAAACGCTCCTTCCCCATACGCAACAGACACCACCGTCACGATGAACGGTATCAAGCCCGACCCGGACGTCAAGACGGAGTCGAAAGACCTCTACATGGACGACGAATTCTACGAGGAGGCGGGAGAGCTGAACATGCCGTCAAAAGGCGGCCCGCAAAAGGACGTATGGATAACGCGCATTCCCACCTGGCTATATGACGCAGTCTCGAAATGGGACGACCTGGCCGAAGGCAACGACAACGACCAGATCCAGATCGGAGAAGTCATCGGCTTCCCATCTACGAGTGGTATTGACCAAACAAGGCCGATGCGCGTCTTTTTCAGCGAACGATGGCGGACACAGACCAAACTGCCGTCTGCCTTCCAGCTGGACCCCACGAAAACTGCCGACAACGTACTCCAAAACACATACGTATTCTCAGAGAAAGATTTGCCAGGGTTCAAGCCCGCCGGATATGGCCAGGGCAACCGGGGAGGCTACGGGGCGGTGCAAGATCCAAATTCGCGTATACAGAAGCGCACCAAATACAAGAAAGCGATACCCAAGAAGACAGCTCTTCTCGGCCACGCGACTCGCAACTACATGGCCAGTCCGCTCAATACGTCAGAGTACAAAGCTTTCAGCACCGCCAAGATGAAGACAGCCATCCAGGGCAACCATACCAAAGTCAACATCACCAAGGAGAACGACGTTACCAACTTCAACACCCTCCAGAAGCGCTTCGATTCATTCATCAAACCACCCGTCAAGGGCAAATCGCAACAAAACAAGGCCGCTCGTGTATCAAAGGAGGAACTCATCGATATGCTGCATTCTGCTTTCGACGAGTACCAGTACTGGCCTATGAAGGCACTCAAAGCGCGGACCAAGCAGCCAGAGCAGTATCTCAAGGAGACCCTTGCCGAGATTGCGCAGCTCGTCCGCTCAGGTCCATTCGCTAGCAATTGGCAGCGCCAGCCAATGTTCAACGCTGATCGTCAGCTTAGCCAGCAACAAGCGGCAGCAGCTCCAGAGGGTCCGGGTGGAGACGACTCAGATGGCGAGGAGGAAATGGAGGATGTAGTCTAAGACACTATGACGGTGGGGGCACAGCGTTGGTAGCGAACATCGCGCCGGCGGAGAAGCAAATATTGAGCCGAAGAAGGAGCACGCTGAAGAGGAGAACCCCATGCCAGATATTCAGTAGCAGAAAGTTCTGTCTACTAAGATCTGGCAAATCCGGCATGCGCTCCGGACGGTCAGTGTTTTCCATATTCTTGCCTGGTTATCACCGACCCTCGTAGTGGCACATGTATGAATAAAGATTGAGTACGGCAGTGATACCCAGCAAGGAGAGATAGCAAGGAAACAGAAATAATCAAGTTCACTTGGACACTTTTTTTCCAGTCGACTTGAAAACTGGGCGGAAATAAATAGTCACACTAACCCAACAACGAATCATGACTCGACACAATTCGCCACAGGACATTACCCCAGATTCCATGTTTTTTTCATTCGTACTGTAATCACATACTACATGATTTTTCAATTCTTTTCGTTTTGTTTGCCTGCTTCTAGAATTTCTTGCATGTGAAGGGCGTTGGGCTGACGTCAACATTCTCATCAAATCAATGTCCGCCAAAGAAACCACCCACTGGCTGGACCGCTACGCCAACAACGCCCATGCCTGGAGAACATCCACAACCGGGGATGGGAAGACACTTTTCAAACGCCCAATCGGCATCGTCGAGAGTTTCTTCGACAACGATGGGACGCACTATGGCGGCCGCGCTGACATGACAGCTACTTTCAAACTCGCTATTCGCCATACGCTATCACGGGAGGATTTGAGGAAGAGAATAGCAGCAGCGTGGTGTCTGTTGCGCTTGAACCACGTCCTACTGCAAAGCCACGTCGAAGAGGACGACCAAGGCAAGAAATCCTTCGTCATCAGCGTACCCAGATCTGCCGACGAAGCCATCCAATGCGTCGAAAAAGACACGACATGGCTAGAAGACTCTGGATTCGATGACACGCTGCAAGAGCTGGATTTGCACCACCACGCGCTGAACGTAGCGCGAATCATCCAGCCGGATGAATGTCTGTCAAAGATCCACGTCTTGCCGTTGAAAAAGAGCGAAGAGCAGGATGCAGCGTGCGAACTGCGCTTTTTAATCGTAATCGCGCACCAAATCTCCGACGGCCTAACGGCGTACAATTGGTTCAGTCACTTGATCCACATACTCAACACGCCCATGGCGTCCATTATTTCACAAATCGAAACTGGTATACGGCCGGAAAACATCGAAGCAAGGTTACCCCCCGCGCAGGAGGATTTGTATCCCGTGTTGAGTGGGAATAGGGCGAGACGGCGCTGGTTCTGGGCTGTTATGCGGGTCCTGCGCCATGTGAGGCAGACGATGGCGCCGACGTTTGCGAATCCCTTGAGGCGCGACACGAGACTCCAGGGACCTATCTCTTTGCCGCCGACGTATGGGAGTGTATTCGACTACACGCCTTCATCCCTCCCGCCGCTGTCCAGCGCACACATATCTGTGTCTCTCAGCGCAGCCGCGTCCGCGCGCTTGATCGCGCTGTGCAGAAGTATACACGTCTCGATCGGAGCTGGGTGTTTCGCACTCGCGGGGCTATCGATGATGGCCATGCACGAGTCTCGGTATCCGGATCTCTCGTCTCCAGCCCCAGCAATGGGCGCCTCCTTCCCGCTGAACCCACGCGCCTTTTTCGCCTCAAACCCGCCTGCGGATAGCTGCATGTTGGCGTTCAGCGAGGGGATATTAATGCCGTTCCTGCCCTCCTCGCTGCCGATTGAAGGGCGCTTCAAACTCGTCGCCAGGCATGCGAATCGCGAGTTACGTGTGTACCAGAAGCGGTTGAAAGAGGGGAGTCAGCAGTTGGGCGCTTTTGACAGGTACTCGCCGGCGAGGTTGTTGGCGACGGGGTACATTGCGCAGGTGGAGCGGGTGGAGAGTTGGATGCCGGAGGGGAGGAAGACGGGGGTTTCGCCGCAGGGGACGTTGACGCCGAGGGTGGGAAAGTATGGGGCGACGTGTGGCGTTAGTTCGACGGGGTCGTTGAAGGCGTATTTCAGGCCTGGGGAGTATGATCTGAATGATCCAACGAAGGACTTTGTGGCGGACTATAGAGGCTTGAAGATGGGCGTGAGGGCGAGGGATAATGAGTTTCTCATTGGCAGTTCGACGGATGCTGCTGGCTGTGTTGGGTTCGGGGTGAGCTATGATGAGAATGCGATCAGTCAGGAGGTTGCCCAGCAATGGGCAGATACTATCAGCGGGCTGTTAGAGCCTGCAGACAGCCCAAAACTGTAAATGAGAAGCGAAAAGAATGCAGAACAGAAAGAGATAGATTGCGGCCTTTTCCCAAGCCTTGGGTACTCTCTATTGAACGAGCTTGACTATTGCACAGGTTTATGTAACATGGAACGAACTTGACCAATGGATGTTATAGGACGCCTATGCCTTCTGAGCGACGATCCTCTCGACGTCGGTCACGCTCTGGTCGAGGATCTGCTTGAGGGTCTTGGGGTTCTCAAGCTCCTTCTCGATCTTGGCGATGATGTTCTCGGCAAGCTCCTTCTGTTGCCTCTGCTTGACCTGGCCCTCGTAGCGGACCCACGAGTCGAGAACGGCCTTCGCCTCGTGAGCGATGGCGGTCTTCTGCTCGAGCTCGAAAGCCTGGGCCTCAAGCTGGGCGGTCTCCTATGTGGTTGTTAGCCATCGACTATTCGTCATATTCATCTCCTTCCACTATGCCGTACCTTGGAAACCTCGAAGAGGGTCTTGGTGATGTCAATGACACCGCCGAGGTCCTGGACGCTCTGGATGCGCGACTTGACGGCCGAGGTGTGGTCGGCACGGGCAGCGTTCAAGATGCCGGAGATCTTGTCGGCCTGCTGTTGGGCGTAGTCGCCCCAGGCGGGACCCGCGTACTTGGCGACGGCCCAGAAGATGGTCAGGAGCGAGAGCGCAACAATGGACTCCTCGTTGACGACGTAGAGCTCATTGCTGATGGCGGCCACGCTGAGACCAGCGCCGGCGGAGAGCACAGCGGCCTTGGTGAGGGGGCTGTTTCCGGGCACGGGAATCGCCTCCATCAGCGACTGGGCCTTCTTCTTGGGGTCCTCCTGGGGCACATTGGACTGGTAGCGGGCCTGCGCGGCGATGGATGGGAGGCTGCGGAGAGGGAGCGATGGGCGGAGACGGGCGGCGCCTGTTGCGGGTGAGCTGGGGGTCCAATGGCATTAATACTGCGCTCCAGGGGCTGTACTGACCGACCGCGCTCCTTGCGAGACGAGAAGCCATTGCAAGAGATGAGAGGGGAGAGTTTGGGGTGCTGTCGTCGATGCGGAGCTTCACGAAAACTGCACCTAAGCTCAAGTTGCGCTGCGCCAAGGGAAGAACGAACGGCCCGAAGTTCAACCGGCAACCAGGAACTTTTTTGAGCCGCTGCGAACTTCACCGCGCGAACTCGAGATATACGCAACTTTAGTTTTCGACATACAGGGAACCATGTCAGGTAAAACTGCATCCAGCCATGTGGCTGTGAAAAGGAAAAGAGATCCACGCAAGCCCGAACGCCGCGAATCCAAATCGAAAAGCCGGCGCAAGTCACCCAGCGAAGATGGCGACGACCCGCAAGCCGGAATTCTACAGCTCGAAGCACAGATCCTAGAGTCGCGCAAACACTACAACAACATTGCGACTCTGTTGCAGCTGGCCCGACAGGCAGACGCCGAGAATGAAGCCCCCATACTGGCCGTGGTTGCGCTGTGCCGAGTATTCTCACGACTGCTGGCGACTGGCGACATGGTGAAGAGCAAGGGCATGGGCGAAGCTGAGGCCGTGATTGCGTCGTGGCTGAAGGAGCGATATAAGGAGTTTCTGAGCCTGCTGTTGAAGGATTTCCTGCAAAGTGACCACCCAGCGAAGCAGTCAGTCGCACTCACATTGCTGATGCGCCTGGTGCAAGAAGAATCCAAGGCGGACAAGAACTACAGTGTGAAGAACGGACCACTCTTGAAGCTTGTAGAGACGCTGCTTTTCCTCCCAGCAGACGATCCCAACCGCGACGAGTTTGCAGAAAAGTACTTCAAGCAGTTCGACGACATACGATACCACACCTTCAAGACGATCAAAGCCGTCATGGATTCCGATCTCGAAATGCCCACCAGACACCTCGTGGCAGCCAACTGCCTCTCCCTCCTCTCCACCCTCGAGAGAGTCCCAAAATCCCAATCCGACATCCAAAACTTCCACACACAATCAAAAGCAAAGAGCCCCATACCCTCCCTGCGCGCCTACAAGGAAAAGGCCCAAGAAGCCTGGCTCGCCACCATGCGCGCCGGCCTCTCCAAAGACCAGCGCAAACTCATCCTCTCATCCTTCTCCCACCAAATCGCCCCCTGGTTCCAACAGCCCGAGATGCTCATGGACTTCCTAACCGACTCGTACAACGTCGGCGGCGCAACGTCCCTGCTCGCCCTCTCAGGCTTGTATTACTTGATATCAGAGAAGAACCTCGACTACCCCTCCTTCTACCTCAAACTCTACTCGCTGCTTGATGACGGCTTGCTGCATTCAAAACACCGCTCCCGCTTCTTCCGCCTGCTGGATACATTCATGTCGTCGACGCATCTCCCCGCCGCGCTCGTCGCAAGCTTCATCAAGCGCCTTTCGCGCCTCGCGCTACACGGCCCGCCCGCCGGCGTCGTCGTGGTGATTCCATGGGTGTACAACATGTTCAAGCGCCACCCGGCCTGTACATTCATGATGCACCGCAAACTCCCGGCGTCGCAACTCGCCGCCCTCGACGAGACGGGCATGCACGACCCGTTCAGCATGTCTGAGCCGGATCCCGTGCTGACCGACGCCATCGAGTCGAGCGTGTGGGAGCTGGAAGCCCTGCAAGCACACTACCATCCGAATGTCGCGACGCTGGCGAAGATCATCAGCGAGCAGTTTACGAAGCGGAGCTATAACCTCGAGGACTTTCTGGATCATAGTTATACTGCGCTGTTGGATGGCGAGTTGAATCGGGAGTTGAAGAAGGATCCAGAGGTCGAGTTTGAGATTCCGAAGAGGATTTTCACGGCTGAGGAGGGGGTGGGCGAGATGGGGAGGTTGTTTGGGTTGGTTGTTGAGGCGCGGTAGATGGGCCTTGGAAACCAGGGCAATATGCTTGCATGCTTATAATTCATATCTCGTGCTACGCGTTGTGTAGCTGGACTTGTATATTCATCCCTCATATCGTGCTCACTCCATCTCATCACCACTTGACACCATAGATCAGCTCCTCCATCTTCGCCGTACTCACAAGTCCAGCAGCATGTCGTCTTCGATGTCCTCCCCGAACTCTTCGCCCGCATTCTTGGACGAAGCCGCGTCATTCTCAACCGCCTCCATATCGGAGTCCACGAACTGCGACATATCAAAGTCAGACATGCCCTCATCCTCTGCCTTGGATGAAATCGGGAGACTTGCGCTCGACCCGTCCGTGACAAATTCCACAAGTTCAGTCCCATCCGCTCCCGCATCTGGCGGCGCGACAACACGATGACCAGGCTCAGCAGCTGCGCACATGTCATCGCTAGCATCCCGAAGCCCATCCCTCGCTTCCCCAGGCGCCCGAACAATCCCCACAACATGCACAGTCCTCGCATCCACGCCCCGCTGAATAGCTTCGTGCAGCACCGAGCGCACATCCGCGCCGGGCAACTGCTCAAAGTGCGCGTTCAGTGTCGCATCCAATTCCATCACCCAAGCTACGATCTCGCGCTCAGACACCGGCTCTGCGAAAGCGTCAAACGCGTCTTGTTCGGCAGGATAGGTAAATTCCAGGCTGTTGCGGCGCAGATCTAGCTTGCGAGAGGTCTGGACGATAGACGTGACGCTCAAATGCACAGTCAGCACGATGTCCTGGATGTGGTGGCCATGCGGGACGCGCTCAAGTGGTAGTTTGGAGGACTTTGTTCGCTGTGCTGCGTCTGTGGTGCGGCGGCGCGGGCGGCGGGTCTTGCTTGTGAGTTCGTGGGGTGGAGCGATGCGTGGCTCTTGCCGTTGGATAGAGCTTGCAGGTCCGTTGGTTGAGGCGTTCTCGCGGTCCTGGTATGCCTTAAAGTAGGCGGTCATGTCGCGCGAGTTTTGCGTTGGCTTGTCGTTGCTGTAGAGATCTAGGGCTGTTCGCACGCCGTTGGGGCGGATGGGCATCAGGGGTGGACGCTCACTGCCTGCCGATGAAGGTCGAGGCATGGCAGGTTGGAAACTGTCTTGGTCGTATACGTTGAGTTGTTCGGTCCTGTTACAAAGGCGAGCACTGCTGACGTCTTCGGTATGCATACGCAAGTCATCTCTGGTCTCTTGAGGACCGATCGGGCTTACTCTCGAGGACATGGGCTGCGAATATGGACGCTCTCGTATAGTCAGTGGCCGAAAGGGCTCTTGAACACTCCTTGACATTTGACCTGCTACAGAGGCTTGGGTATTGATTGGAGTGAATGATAGTCCGTTGTTCGGACGAACATTATCTCCCTGCCCAAAGAAGCTGCGGATATCAGTGTTATCTTCGGAATACAGTCGGCCCTCTTCCATGCTCTGAATCGTCGGGGGAATTTGTCTCCGCGGGCTCGATGAAATATCGCTTGCAAACAATGGAGATCCCTGTCCTTTGCGTCGCTTCTGTTGATGAGTTGGTTTTGAAGGCTGAGAGCCGCGCATTGGCTGTCCGAACCACGTATCATCCGGTCCTTCCACTTCATCACCATGTGTATGCTTTCGTTGCCTTCCTCTTGGAGCGGCTGATGTTACCTGGAGAGGAAACCCTCGGCCTCTAGGTTGTCTGACTCTCGGGATACTATTTGGTTGCTCCGCATCAGCCCGCTCAGAAAGTGGTGATTCAGACTGCAATCCACCTTGTCCTGTAATGGCATGTATGTCACGAGACCCGTTCGGCGTCTCATCATCAGGACTGAATCGTGGGAGACGGTCTATACTCTCCCTAAGCCCATTGTCCAGCAGTGACGAAGGATCTTGTCTTGAGGACGTCTGTGGAGTCAGTGGCTCAGATTGGGCTTTTCGAAGCGGCGTCTTCGTGAGTGATGGTGAACTAGGCTGCATGGCTACATCACCACTACTCTTCACCGGACTAAGTAGTTGACCATTCGTGATTGAAACTTTTGGCTTGATGGCAGTGTTCATGCGCGCAATGGTCCAGGGGTTGGAGACATCAGCGGCGCGTCGACCCTCCTCTTCTTCAATGACCAAAGGCTGATCTTCCTGAAGATGCTCCAGGTCGTCCTCGTCAATGCCGTACATGCTAGAACGCCATCTAGGGTCCTTGGATTGCTGGTCCGATCTTGGCTCTCCAACAGTCTCCAGTGTAGGTTCAAGATGCGCAACGTCTGACGCAGCACTCTCACACTCCGCCATCTCGGATTCGGCATGTTGTTGAGCAGATGTCGGCGGCTCGACTTCCATTTCCATAATGGCTTCAGGATAATATGATCTCAGCAACTTATCGACCGCCTCGAGGACAACCTCGCTGTCATCGAACATGACATCGTCCTTGGCAGGTTCGATATTCGGATCGTAGCTGTCAGGCGGGCAGATGATGTTCATGCAGAAGAAAGGATCCTTGACCGCCATGAGGGACTGACTTGATTTTCGCAGTCGCTCCTTGAACGCAGCCACAACCTGTTTGATGGTTCCACGACTGTTGGAAACCGGCCGTGAGTCGATTGAGATGAAAGCACTATAATTGGCAATTTTTGACGCATTTGCAGTAGACTTTGGTAGGAATGCATGGATCTCAAAGCCATCACTTTCCAGGGCTGTCCAGTTGCATTGCAAGGCGCAGTCCTTGCTGATGACTTTCAGGACGGCATCTTCAACATTCGAGGCTGACTTGGGAGCGTAGATGAAATCGCCCTTGTTGTTCTTGGCTTTGAGGACGTGAAGTCTGAAGCGCACGGCAGGTCTGGCAAGTGCATAAGCTTGCATCAGGCGTCGGATTTTCGCAAGACATTTTGCTGCGTTTTTGGTAGCTGTCTGCTTGCGGACCGGGATGTACTCGAAGAAGTGAGTGACCCTGACAGTGGTGCCGACTGGATGTGAGTCGCGTTCAGTGCTGATGAGTATGTTAGTCTCCTATATCAGCATACTGAGTAAAGTCGGACTCACCTTTCGAGCTCACCATTCCGACCATACTTGAGCTTCACGGCGACGGGCTCACCCTCCACCCTAGTGGTGACGGCAAGTGTGCCACTCATCTCAGCCATGCTAGACAGTGCTTCACCACGAAAGCCAAGCCACTTCCCTCCCACCTCTTTCAAGTCGTAGAGATCCCTGATTTTGCTCGTGCAATAGCGGCGACACACAAGAGCGCGATCTTCAGCTGGGATGCCATGGCCGTCGTCCTTGACCTGGATGGAGTCTATGGTGTTCGCGGTGATGTCGACGAAAATGCTTTTGGCCCTGGCATCGAGCGCATTGTCGATGAGCTCCTTGACAAGCGAGCTGGGCTCCACGAGTACTTGACCTGAGCCGATCTGTCTTGCTGTGGTTGGTGGTAGCGCTGCAATCCCAGGCAGCGGAGCGGGCGGTGGATTGCCTGCCATTGCTCAGATGGAACACAACTGCATGCCTTGAGTTGAAGGTGTGAAGAAGTCAAGAAATCGAGTCCCATTGTATTCCGCTGCATCGCATGGTCAGCGGTCCCATCGTGCTTTCCCTCTACGGTCTGTTGAGCTTCTCTGAAGGAAAGAGCCATCGCCTCGCGGTCACGTCGTCATGTGACGGAACCGAAAGTCCTAGAGCGGCACCGTTCTCTGAGACGAAAGCTGCATTTCACAGCGTATCTGTGCAGTGACGTACTGTCATCATCGTATGCGTCGGTAAGACGTTAGGGCGTGCCTTCGAAGCTGCTTCCAATATGACCAATCAGAGTGAACCAGCCGTTAGACTGACGAAAGAGGCTCGGCTTTGTCGGTGAGTTCGTGTATATGATCAGACCTTACCTCTAGCAGTCTTGTCGCAATTGCAGAACTCTCTTGTACGTTTGATAGCCTAGAAATGTTGTTGCAGGTATTACTCTGCAACGTCACCGACCGCAACCCAGCGACCACGATTAGTCACCACACCATCTGAACACAGCGAAACGTACGTCGCGATTTCGCTTGATATAGCACTTTAATATGGCATACACCACCGACGCAACCCGCTGGCGCGCACTCACAATCCGAGATGCACAAGCGAACGGCCACTTCGTCTACTCAGTCCGATCCACCAACATCTACTGCCGCCCTACATGTCCCGCCCGCCTAGCCCGGCGCGCAAACGTCGGCTTCTACGGGACGTACCTGGAAGCAGAATCCGATGGCTTCCGAGCCTGCAAAAGGTGTAAACCCAACACAGTTGCCGAGGACCCGCAGAAACTAGCTGTTGCGAAAGCGTGTGCGCTCATTGACGAAGGAGTCAGGGATGAAGATCCGAAGGCGTTGAGGCTGCAGGATCTTGCGAAGAATGTGGGACTGACGCCGAGGTACTTCCATAAGATTTTCAAGGACAAGATGGGTGTGACGCCGAAGGAGTGGGCGAGGGCGAGGATGTCGCCGCTGAGTAGTCTGACGACGACTCCAGCTATGACTGCGAGCCCGGCAGATGTGGTGGATCATGAGGCTGCCGAGTGGGACTCGTTCGACTTCAATAATTTCAGTGAGCTTGTCGACTTCGACACCGATGCAGGCGCGACGCTGGGGTATAATCTGGCGACGGGCGCGTCCGAGCCGGTCTCAATGGGTCATGGCAACGCAATCGATACGAGCATCATGTATGAGCTGTGGACTTTGGGTCATGAGCCGGTTGCAGGAGATGTCTTGGGAGACGACGACTTCGCCAACGCTCTCCAGGATGCATCAGCCCCTTCGGCGATGTGGACCACGATGGAGAAAATACCCGTCACATCGGCACTTGAACTGGATATAGACGCCTTCTTGCGATACGATAGTTCTTTATTCTGATACAATTCACATTGCATTGTATGCCTCAACTTTGTATTGAACATCATCCTGACTATCTGCCTGCATGTGTGTGCTTGTGGGGGCCGACGTGCTGCACATCGGAGTGCATCGTGATGCCGTGTTGCCAGCCCGATCGTCGCTCGCCCACTGGAGCCTCGTTGCAAACAGAAGGCGCTCGCGTCATCGCGGTCTATCGCCCGTTGGTAACAGCTGTGACTAATCTATGCCTCGATCGTTAGCATCTTCTCCATGCAAGGATTGCAATGCATCGAGTAAAATTTCCGCATCTCAGAGACCAAGTTTATAAGCAGCGACGGCGTAACATATGTCGATGCTAGCCATACCTTTTCCGGCTCTTCCTAAAGTGTGTAATGGTCGATTGACATGTCATCATGTAGCGTTGTTGGTGAAGAAAGAAATGTCGCGACGTACCTATACTTGCGACGGCGCTCGGAGAGTCCTGTTGATTAGTAACTGAGACCAAGGTATTTTCTATATGGGCTGAATGAGCCCTGGGTGAGAACGTGCGGCTGCGATCATATCTGGTGGGCGTTGCGCGTGTTCTTGGTTCGAGAAATGAAGAGCGACAGACAGAAAAGTTCAAGGTCTTCGGAAAGTGCTAGCGGGGCGCTAACCATATTCGGTTTCACATACACCACCTGGGCACTGTTCAACATCGGCCAGGCTAACATAACTTTTGTACCAGTATTATTGGAGTCTCTGAGGACTTGTGCTATTGCGAAGTAGGATGCTCTAACCGAGTTGTCCATACATGTCACCGATACGACAGCTGTCCATCAGATCTACCGAATCGTTCAGCCGTAGCTTGTACGAAGCAGACTAGAGACATCCTGTAGCTGTATTCCACAAAAGGCGCCATGTCGGCCTTAATCGTGTCCACCGATTTTGAGAGCCGACAAAGGTGCCTCCACATGAAGGATCTGGGTACTGCTGTCCCAACGTGTAGATGTAGATGAGATCCGATCTGATCACGTCTTCCAGATGGGTATAAAACCGCGCTTCGCTCGTACCTACTAATCATCCAGAGCTGCCACTCAGCTCAAAGCATCATGTCGCCCGGAGACACATTACCCGGCTTTTGACCAACACACCACTTCACAAGTCATTCGATGAGGACATTCGCGATACCCATCTGGTGTACGACTACGACGCGCAAGATCGGGACGGTAATCCAGAAAAATGGCGGTACGAAATGTGGTTTGTCTCTGACACGGTTGTGATGTACGCAATCCACGGGGGCCCCATGGCTGGTCGACAAAACTACGAACTAGCAACTACCAATGTATCCGCCCTGGTGAGCTCTGGCAGGTCAATTGGCTGGAAGAGACCGGTAGCGTCATTTCAGTCGTGTACGACATAAAAGAGAAGAAGATGACAAGCATGATCGCGTTCTCCGAAGGACGTTGGAAGGAGAATAAACAGGCACATGGAGATAAGAGGAACAGGAGGGATCTCGAGAGGTGGAGAAAGTTGGCAGACATTGGAAATCAGGCTAGTCGGTTCATGTTGAGCGAGCAGGGTACCATTTTGGAGGTGTTCAAAGGCAAGGGTAACTTGAAGCCGATTCCGCAAGAGGATCCGTTGTTTTGAGTCCATGTGTGAAGGGATGGACAATGTTGAAGAGTATTGTTTACCTGTCCATCGGAACTGAAGTGTACACTCGTACCTTCGTACCTTGCATTGCAGTTTGACAGCGAAGCTTGATCGTCGTTCCATGCGATGTAGTGCAAGCGTTGTGTGACACCCAAGCGGTGAGGCCACCTGCCACAGTTCGGCGAGGTGTTTGGCGCTTGGAGGCCGTCGGTAAGGCATGACGTGGCTCAACGTCGCGGTAATCCGGCAGGCGTTTGGTTGGTGTTGAACAAAAGGATGCCTCGGGTCGTCAGTCGCCAAGTCGGATGAGTGTGAGGCAGACTTGCGAAGTGTCCCCGGAGACTGCATCAGACTGGCCCAGGAGGCATCACGGTCACAAACATTACACAAGACGACGCGAGGCGCAGGAACGTTGCGCGTGGCTCACCAGCGGACGCGTGAAAGCGCTGTCTGTGATTGGACTGATGCCTCTTCCGACCGATCGGATTGGGTATCTTCTAGTATGGGCAAGAGCAAATAAGGGCTAATGTGTCCAGGATGCACGCTTGGGAAGGAGGCTGACTGTGTCCCAAGACCGAGCGCCATAGAGTACGGCGTGATGGAGAAGCCAATTGGCAGCACACTCGTTGATAATTTCCCAACTGTGTGCCAGTTGTGCATTAGGAGAGTTTAAAGGAGCCGCAGCCTGTGGACAGTTTCGATCCGAGCTTCAATGATATCGCCGTCAGTTGGCCAAGATTGCGCAATGACGGTGGACAAAGTGTATCGGGTTCCGTGGCGTTAAGCTGACTGGTTGTGCTGCTTGTACCTGATGGTGCGGTGGCATGGGCGCATGGGCGAGTATTGACATGCCTCCCAGTTGTTCGTCAACACGAACGCCCGGCGACTGGCTCCCGTTGGCTAGCTCATCTAGATCTACCCGACTAGCGAGCGGTCGTCATCAGCCCTACACATTCCGCCGAATGCCTCACACCGCCAGGTCGAGGAATCCCTCGCAGACAACGTGAGTGCCGGTGGAATGGACAGGCGATGCGTCATCCTCCTTGCTCCGGCGTAGACGAAGCGGATAGGTAGGTGCCGGCGGAGCGAGTAGTGGAGGAATCTGCCGGCACAAGTGCTGACTGTGTCTACGCATGATGGATGAAGTCTCATCACGACCAGCGGCGGATGACAGGCAGAGAGGCGTCAGGCTCCTGCAGGTGCTGTCGGTTGGCTGAGGAAACAAATTGCGCTATGCGGGCTGTGGGCAGATTCAAGAGCTTCTCGAAGCCGTCGGGAGGTTTCCACGCAAGGGTCCTGGGGCAGTTGGTGGGTCGAACGCTAGCGCTCGGTCTCCGGGTGGAGATGCAGTGGAGAGGCAGTTCAGTTTGGGGTCCGTGATGGGTGAAGGTGCATTTGCATCACTGCATCACTGCATCACTGCATCGCATCACATTGGTGTCGCTGCGCCCAGCCGGGGCCACACCAACACTGAAGGTTCGGGCCACCTACTCAGTCAGCGAGTGCAGCGGTGGAGTGAAAGGAGGCTCGGCCAGCCCTACCCACAATTCCCCTCACACAGATGCAAAAGCAATGCAAAAGCAATGCAAAAGCTATGCAAAAGCAATGCGCTTCATCTCGCGACTCGGTGTCCTGTTCCAGACATGCGACGGGTCGCTGCAATCGCCTTGTCCGATGCAGCCGGTAGCCACATGCGCCTAGCGCAGTCCACCGGTGTAGGCCAAATTGATTGTCCATGGCCGTTCCCGGCGTAGTCGACGACAGGGACGCCGCGCTCCCACACCGCAGGAACCGCCCGTGCCCCCGCTGGGGTATGGTTCATCGTCAGCTGCTACAACACGGCCCTGCCGCTGCCTGACATATCAGCCTGCCCGCCCGTCTGCCTCACCCATGCATATTCCTCCGTCCCCGTCCCCGTCCCCGTCCCCGTCCCCGTCCCGTCACCCCGCCTGCTTCCTCTGCGAAGGACACTGGCCGCCCATCTCCAGCACTCGCTCAGCAACAACACCACCACCCACCCCCACTTGAACACACAGCAAACACGCGACAAATGCCCGGCATGGCCAGCACACAGCTCCTCTCCCGCGAGCATCTCGAGATGATGCGGAGCTCAGCCTTCGAGTCGGAGCATGCCTGGCTCTACGACGCGTCTTACCAGCAACACAAGGCTGCAGCCTTGGCCCTGGAGCACCAGATCGAACAGTCGCTCGCCAGCATATCACCTGACGAGAACTTGGATGAGCAGCTGCGCATCATCAAAACACAGATCAGCATCCACAGGGAGCGGCAACGAGCGCTACGGCCCCACCTCGAGAGCGGAAGTGACCAGATCGACGAGTATGGCAACGAGTGCATCTTCGTGCCAGCACCCAACCAGTGGGGAGCGAATGGAGACCTCGACGAGGAGAGCGAGAGCCTCTCAGCAGTGCGTATCCCTCTTCATCTCCGTGCCACGCATAGCCTAACATTCCCAGGTGCAAAACCTCCTGACATGGCAAGCCTCGTACTCGCCCATCTCCTACACCCCCCTCTACGACGAGCTTCCCTCACCCGGCATTCCTTACCACTCACTGCTCGACCCGAACAAGCCCACCACCACATACCACCTCCACCGCACACGAGAATGGACCGGCTCTTCCGGACAGCGGAAGTACATCTACACAGCGCGCGAGTACTCGGACAAGTACGCTCTCTACATGCTCGAGACCTCACACCGAGGAGACACGCAGGTAAACGCCGCAGACTTCTTCCGGGTTGCCGAATACCCCAACCATTGCATCTCAATCCTGTTCTCCGGAATCGACAAGAAGCGCATCACAACCGACTCCTCCAAGGACGCCGCCTACAAGTCGCGGTCTATCCACCTGCGAGGTCCATTCTCACAGCCAGTCAAAGAGTACCCAGATCGGAAGCACAAGATCCCGTGGTCGCCGCGGCGCTTCACTTATGGCGGACGGCGGTTCGTGTGGAAGGCTGGAGACCCAGATGACGACACTATGCCAGAGACCCTGTACGAGTACCAGAAGGACTGGGCAAAGCCAGGCAGCCGCACAGGCAAGCGAGTCGACGACGCGAGACCGATGACGAAGCTCGTATGGGGAGAGAAGAAGAAGCAGGGCAAGCTCGACAGCTACACGATTCACTTCAAGGGCGGCATGGACCAGGTGTTCAGAGAGCTGCTCCTAGCCAGTCAGATGGCGAGGCAGGTGTGCTTATTCACTGCCGTGGATTGAGGACAAAATAGATGGGAGGACTAGGACGACAACTCTGTATTATTGGACGATTATTATGACGGCGCGCACTTGGCATTATGGCATAGCGAGGATACCACTGGCGTTTATGCAGGATGCATATTTCGATACCACTGTAGCAGGACTACTTGCGCTTATGAAGGCGCCACGATCTAGTCTGCACCTTTCTTTCAGATCAGACACAGATCATCACAAATTCAACCACAATATCATACAACATTTAATCATGATTTCTCGTCTCTTTACAATCAATCATCACGTGCTCCTCACTCCCCAACCGCCTCCCACGCACTCAACGGGTCCGCCCAAATCTCCCAATGCCCAATCCTCCCCTCGCCATCAAACCCACTAAACCGATATACAAACGTCTCATCCCACCCCTTCCCCGTCTTGCGACTCGTAAACCGCCCCTTGCCCACCACACTCACCATCCCCGCATCCGCATCCACGATAAACGCCCCGTCATCGAAAGCATCCCCCGCCAACGCCATGTCCAGCACGCCCGCCAAGAGCGCGAAATACTCGACGCATTCATCATAGCCCGAGAATGTTTTGCCGAGAAGGGCAGGCGCGCGCGCGACCAGCCGGGGCCGTGTTCGGTGATGCAC
>Ga0265780_10004196_pt1 | contig 18669 bp, 18 predicted proteins | sample P1T30metagenome_FD_192432 | JGI IMG/M metagenome (GOLD analysis project Ga0265780, IMG submission 192432) | Plant litter microbial communities from East Loma Ridge, Irvine, California - P1 T30 | ecosystem: Environmental > Terrestrial > Plant litter > Unclassified | place: USA: California...
CCGCCAAGTGGCGGGCTTTTCCGATTCAGGGAGCGCCCATGCTATCTGCGTGGTGCGCGCCTTTTTCAACGTGTCGCGATCAGATCGCGCAGATATTTCCGGCCTTTTCGCCTTTTGGACCAGCCGAGCGCACGAATGATACGCGCTGGTTTTCAGCAAGGCTTTTAAAACCCTGCGATTGAATATCCTGGAAATGGGCGAACAAATCGCCGCCGCCTGCGTCAGGCGTAATGAAGCCGAAGCCTTTGGAGTCGTTGAACCATTTTACGGTGCCGGTTTGGGTAGTCATGATTGAATCCTTTTTTAAATTTGCATGGGCATGCGCCCGAATTGCACATTCGACCAAGAGAGAGTGTAACGGAGGGAATCAAACGGGACTGCCAAGAGGCAGGACAGGAAAGAAAGGCCAACAATAACAAAGACTTGATGTGGTGCGAGATGAAAGATACAGGGCTTTCCGCGCTTTACCTAATTATTTCGGATTTATTTTCTCCAGTGTGCATTTATTTTCATTTCTAGCGTGTGGAGCAAGGAGTGTTATGATGGGGTAACCCATTTGCGCTGAATCTCAGTGGATTGGGATATATAAAGGTTGCAACATGCCAGCGCACCGATTAAACGGCTTCATCCATAATAATATGGAGCTGATTCTGCAGGCCTGGGAAGATTTTGCGCGCACGATCGAACCACCCGCCCTGACCATGGACGACACCGAACTGCGCGACCATGCCCGCCAGATGCTGCAGGCGATCAGCGCCGACCTTGCTGTGCCGCAGTCCGCGCAGGAGCGCTCCGCGAAGTCGCGTGGCCTCGGCAAGCGCGGGGCGGGTGACACGGCCGCCGAAACCCATGCCGAGGCGCGCCTGCTGTCGGGCTATACCGTCGTCCAGCTGGTCTCCGAGTACCGCGCCCTGCGTTCGAGCGTGCTGACCCTGTGGGTAGCCGCCCTTGCCGGCGACGCGCCATCGACCCACATGGAGGACGTGACGCGTTTCAATGAAGCCATCGACCAGGCACTGGCCGAGTCGGTTGCGCGCTACGAGCTCATGGTCAAGCAGACCCAGAACATGTTCTTGGCCATCCTCGGCCACGATCTGCGCAACCCGCTCGGCACGATAGTGACCGGATCGAGTTTCCTGATGCAGGCGCTCGACATTCCACCAAAATACGTCTTGGTGGCGACACGCATGTTCAACAGCGCCCGGCGCATGAGTAAGCTGATCAACGACCTGCTCGACTTCACGCGTACCCACCTGGGACCGGGTATTCCAATCCGGGTCAGGCAGGGCAGCCTCGTCGCCGTTTGCGAAGAGGTGGTCAACGAGTTGCGCACTTCACATCCTGAGCAATTAATCGAGCTGACGACGCCGCCATGGCTGGATGCGATTTTCGACGAAGGGCGAATTGCCCAGGTCTTGTCCAACTTGATCGGCAATGCCATCCAGTATGGCAGCCTCGAGACGCCGGTGAGGGTCGGCATGCGCGCCAGTGGGGCCGATGTGATTATCGAAGTCAACAACCACGGAGTGCCTGTCGCGCCCGGGAAACTGGCGGCCGTGTTCGATCCAATGGTGCGCATCGCTGCTGGCGCCCATGCAGATAGCGATTCGGCTATGCCCAGCAGCAATTATATCGAGCGAACCAGCCTGGGCATCGGCCTCTACATCTCGCGCCAGATCGTCCAGGCTCATGGCGGGACGATTTCCCTCGTCTCCACCGAGGCCGAGGGCACCACCTTCACCGTGGCGATGCCGCGCCTGCCCAGCGGTTTCAGCGATGCCGGCATGCCCGTCTCCCAGCAATGAAAGCCGCCATGCTCACGTCAACCGTGCACCGCCGGCAGCGCGTCGCCGACCCCTCCTTTCCGCCTGCCGGATGGTCCGCGATGCCGGACGACGGCCCGGCGCCAGCGCCCGCTTCCACCCGGCGCAAAGTCCTGGTGATCGATGACGAGCCCGACCTGGCCGACCTGACCGGAGCACTGCTCTGCAGCCACGGGCTGGACGCCAGAGTCGCCTATTCGGGGCTGGAAGCGCTTGCGGTCCTCGAGGCCGATCCAGAGATCGACGCCATCTTTTCCGATGTGATGATGCCCGGAATGAACGGCTTGCAACTGGCGGAAGTGGTTGGGCGTCTTTACCCGAACGTACGTATCGTGCTGGCCACGGGTTTCACCGCGCCTTCGCTGATGGAAACGCGCGGCCAGCCCCATCCATGCATCGCCAAGCCTTATCGCATCGAAACGGTGATCGCGTTGCTCGCGTCTCGAACCGGCCGCCTGGCGGACAGCTGACGCTGTTCAGTGCCCGGCGCTTTTGGAAAACAGGTTAATCATGAGGACCCCCGCAATGATCAGGCCGAGACCGAACAGCGCCGGCAGATCCAGGCTTTGCTTATACACCACCCAGCTGACAACGGAAATCAGCACCATGCCCACGCCCGACCAGATTGCATACGCTATCCCCGTGGGCAACACCTTCAATGCAAAGGTCAGCAGGTAGAACGAAGCCGCATAACAGACCACCGTGAGCAGGCTCGGCCATAGTCGCGTGAAGTTGTCGGTGGCTTTCAGGGCCGTGGTGCCGATCACCTCGACCACGATGGCGAGGGCGAGGAACAGATAGCTTTGGGTCAGGGTCATCGTGTTTCAGTCATGAAAAAAGCGGCCCGCAGGCCGCTTCGGATAAAACAATATCAGCTTACTGTTCGCGCTGCCAGACCTGGGAGCGGCCGAACATCGGTGCGCCGATGTAGCCGCGCACTTCGAGTTGCCTGCCGCCTTCGCGCAGGGTGGCCTTGCTCTTGTAGACCTTGCCCTTTTTCGGGTCCAGGATTTCGCCGCCGGTGTAGTCGTTGCCGTCCTTTTTCAGGCCCGAGACGATGGTCATGCCGACGATCGGCTGGTTCTTGCGCGAGTCGTCGCAGGCCACGCATTTCGGGTTCTGGTCCACGTTCGGTTCCAGGAACAGCTTTTCGATCTTGCCTTGCAGGGCGCCGTTTTCCTCGGTGATGCGGACCAGGGCTTTCGGCTTGCCGGTTTCGTCGTCGATGGTTTTCCACAGGCCGACCGCCGAAGGCGCCTGGGCCCAGGCGGCGGACGTGCACAGCATGGCGGCCAGCAGGCCGGCTTTGATCAGGGTACGCATAGTGGGTCTCCGTTATTGGTGTGCTTGCGGGCAGTGTAGCAAACTGTGCGCGGGAGCTGCCAGCAAAAGCGTTGCCGGATGTTTCAAAGGTTCAGCGCGCACTTTGAAACACATCAATATACGGCGTGACGCTCGTCCATATGCTGGAAGCTGAAACACCAAGTGTTGCGTATTCTCAACCCACCATTGAGGAAATCCCATGGACGCGTTCAAACTCCTAAGACGGCTGGCCCTGGCGGCGGCATTCCTGTTCGGCGCCGGCGCCGCATCGGCCGCCATCATCGTGATCGACTTCGACGAGATCGAGGGCATCTACATCGATTCGTACAGCGAGTCGGGCTACATCTTCACCTCGCTCGAAACCCTGCCCGGCGGCGGCCACCTGCACCCCGGCGCCAGCAGCCTGTGGCTGCACAGCCAGTTCGGCTCCTCGCCCTACCAGATCCGGCGCGAGGACAACGCGAATTTCGACCTGCTCGGCTTCGAATACGAAGGCGGCACGTCGACCTTCATTGCCGATAATGGCGCGACCTTCAACATCGTGGGCGAGGTGCCGCTGACCTTCGTCGAGCTGCCGGCCAGCTTCCAGAACGTAAACTACGTGAACTGGTACATGACCACGCCCGACCCGGACGATATCTTTGGCGAGGATTGGGCGAGCATCGACAACGTGGTGACGCGGGTGCCGCCAGTGCCGGAACCGGCGCATGCGGGCATGCTGGGGCTGGGCCTGGCAGCGGTCATGGCGGCCACCCGGCGCGCACGCCGCAAGCAGGGCTGAAAACGCAGGGCGAAAAAAAAGCGGCATGGTGCATTGCGCACCATGCCGCCCGCTGACTTAGCCTCAGGCTGCCTGCAGCTTGGCCAATTGCTCGCGCATCTTCTCGACCGTCGCCGAGAAGTTCGCCAGGCGTTCCTGCTCCTGCGCGACCACCGCTGCCGGTGCGCGCGCGACGAAGCTTTCGCTGGACAGCTTGCCGCTGGCCTTGGCGATCTCGCCTTCCAGGCGGGTGATCTCTTTCGAGAGGCGCTCGCGTTCGGCGGCGACGTCGATCTCGACCTTCAGCATCAGCTTGGTGGTGCCGACGATCGACACGGCGGCCGGCGATTCCGGCAGGGCGTCGACGATCTGCACTTCGGCGAGTTTGCCGAGCGACTGGATGAAGGGCGCAAAGCCGGCCATGTTGGCGCGGTCGGCGTCATTGCCCGGTTCGACGATCAGCGGCACGCGCACCGATGGCGACAGCTTCATCTCGCCGCGCAGGTTACGCGTGGCGTTGGTCAGGTCCTTCAGCTGGGCCATCCAGGCTTCGGCCGATTCGCTGATCAGGGCTTCGTTGGCGATCGGGTAGGGCTGCAGCATGATGGAATCGCGGTTTTCGCCCAATCCTTTGCCGGCCAGCGGCGCAATCGCCTGCCACAGCGCTTCGGTCACGAACGGAATGACCGGATGCGCCAGGCGCAGGATCACTTCCAGCACGCGCAGGAGCGTGTGGCGGGTGGCGCGCTGCTGCGCTTCCGTGCCTTGCTGGACCGTGACCTTGGCCACTTCCAGGTACCAGTCGCAGTACTCGTCCCAGACGAACTTGTAGATGGCCGATGCGATGTTGTCGAAGCGGTAGTCCTCGAAACCTTTCGCCACGTCCAGCTCGGCGCGGTTCATCAGCGAGATGATCCACTTGTCGGCCTGCGACAGGTCGGCTTCATCCGGCTGGCCGCAGTCCTTGCCTTCGGTGTTCATCATCACGAAGCGCGTCGCATTCCACAGCTTGTTGCAGAAGTTGCGGTAGCCTTCGGCGCGGCCGAGGTCGAAGTTGATGTTGCGGCCCAGGGACGCGTAGCTGGCCATGGTGAAGCGTACGGCGTCGGTGCCGAACGATGGAATCCCGGCCGGGAATTCCTTGCGCGTGGCCTTGGCGATCTTCTCGGCGGCGCGCGGGTCCATCAGGCCGGCGGTGCGCTTGGCCACCAGCGACTCGACGTCGATGCCGTCGATCAGGTCGATCGGGTCCAGCGTGTTGCCCTTCGACTTGGACATCTTCTGGCCCTGCGAATCGCGTACCAGGCCGTGCACGTAGACGGTCTCGAACGGCACCTTGCCGGTGAAGTGCGCGGTCATCATGACCATGCGCGCCACCCAGAAGAAGATGATGTCGAAGCCGGTGACCAAGACGGAGGACGGCAGGAACATCTTCATGTCCGGCGTGTCTTCCGGCCAGCCCATGGTCGAGAAGGGGACGAGAGCCGACGAGAACCAGGTGTCGAGCACGTCTTCGTCGCGGCGCAGTTCGCCGGTGATGCCCTGTGCCGCCGCCTTGGCTTTCGCTTCGGCTTCGTCGCGGGCGACGATGATGTTGCCGGCCTCGTCGAACCAGGCCGGAATGCGGTGGCCCCACCACAGCTGGCGCGAGATGCACCAGTCCTGGATGTTGCCCAGCCACTGGTTGTAGGTCGTGGACCAGTTCTCGGGCACGAACTTGATCTCGCCGTTCGCGACCTTTTCCAGCGCCACGTCGGTGATCGACTTGCCCGGATTGAAGCTGCCTTCCGGGGCCGGCTTGGTCATGGCGACGAACCACTGGTCGGTGAGCATCGGCTCGATGACCACGCCGGTGCGGTCGCCGCGCGGCACCATCAGCTTGTGCGGCTTGACCTGTTCCAGCAGGCCGAGCGCTTCAAGGTCGGCGACGATCTGCTTGCGCGCCTTGAAGCGGTCCAGGCCCTGGTACTGGGCCGGGGCGTTCTCGTTGATCTTGGCGTCGAGCGTCATGATCGTGATCGGCGCCAGGCCCGCGCGCTGGCCGACGGCGTAGTCGTTGAAGTCGTGCGCCGGCGTGATCTTCACGCAGCCGGTGCCGAATTCCTTGTCGACGTAGCTGTCGGCAATGATCGGGATCTCGCGGTCCGTCAGCGGCAGCTTCAGCATCTTGCCGTGCAGGTGGAGGTAGCGCTCGTCGGTCGGATCGACCGCCACGGCGACGTCGCCGAGCATGGTTTCAGGACGGGTGGTGGCCACCGTCAACGTGCCGGAACCGTCGGCCAGCGGGTACTGGATGTACCACATCGAGCCGTCTTCCTCGACCGAATCGACTTCCAGGTCGGAGACGGCGGTGCCCAGCACCGGGTCCCAGTTGACCAGGCGCTTGCCGCGGTAGATCAGGCCTTGCTCGTACAGGCGCACGAAGACTTCGGACACGGTCTTCGAACGCGTTTCGTCCATCGTGAAGTATTCGCGCTGCCAGTCCGGCGAGGCGCCCAGGCGGCGCATCTGGCCGGTGATGGTGTTGCCCGACTTTTCCTTCCACTCCCAGACCTTCTTGATGAATTCATCGCGGCCGAGGTCGTGGCGCGAGATCTTCTGGGCGTCGAGCTGGCGCTCGACCACGATCTGCGTGGCGATGCCGGCGTGGTCGGTGCCGGGAATCCAGGCGGTGTTATAGCCGCGCATGCGGTAGTAGCGCGTCAGGCCATCCATCACGGTCTGGTTGAACGCATGGCCCATGTGCAGCGTGCCCGTCACGTTCGGCGGCGGCAGCTGGATGCTGAACGATGGCTTGTCGGCGTCGAGGGTGGCGGCGAAGTACCCGCGCTGCTCCCACTCGGCGCGCCAGTATTGCTCGATGTCGGCGGGCTCGAAAGACTTGGCTAATTCCATGATGTGTGGCGGTGTGTTTGGCGAAAAGGGTCATTATAGAGGAGGAGGGCGGCGATGCGGTCGGCCGTCGGAGCGATTTCGACACGGTATGCAGCCGTTTGTGGCGCTGTTGCGTGCGCCGTTATCGGTGTTCTTGATCCGCGTGGGCTCGAGAGCCCACCCTACGTCACCGCTACCGGCGAGTTCATACGAAACCCGGATACGCAGCGTATCCCGTAGGGTTGGCACCCATGCCTACGCGGATTCAACACACCGCAAACGGCACACGCAACAGCGCCACGCACGCCGAATCACTCTCACCAAACAACCCGCTCAATATTTATTTGCCGATCCCACACCGCACGCTATAATCCGCCGGCTGCCACAAGGCAGCACCGCTAGGGGTCCTGCGCCAAACGGCGCGGGTGAGAAATACCCTCTGAACCTGATCTGGATAATGCCAGCGAAGGGAAGCTTCCGAGAGTCCGGTCGTGCGCCTGCACGCGCCTATCTTCGGCCTCCTTTGCTGGCTCCTCACGCAAAGGAGCCACATGAACGCCCGCCTGCAATTCGACGCCGCCACCGCCCAGGTAGACAGCGCCGCCATCGCCCCCTTCCCGAACTCGACCAAGGTCTTCATCGAAGGCAGCCGCCCCGACATCCGCGTACCGATGCGCGCGGTCGCGCAAAGCGACACTCCCGCCAGCTTCGGCGGTGAACCGAACCCGCCGGTGTATATCTACGACACTTCCGGCCCCTACACCGATCCGGCGGCCCAGATCGACATCCGCCGCGGCTTGAGCGCACTGCGCCGCACCTGGATAGCAGAACGCGCCGACACCGAGGAACTCCCCGGCCCAAGCTCGATCTACGGCCAGCAACGCCTGGCCGACCAGGACCTCGACGCCCTGCGCTTCGAACTCACCCGCAAGCCGCGCCGCGCGAAAGACGGCGCGAATGTCACCCAAATGCACTACGCGCGGAAAGGCATCATCACCCCTGAAATGGAATTCATCGCCCTGCGCGAAAACCTGCACCGCAAGGAGTACCTGGCCGCGCTGGAAGCCAGTGGCCCGATGGGCGAGCGCACCGCCGCACTGCTGGGCCGCCAGCACCCCGGCCAGTCCTTCGGCGCCGCCATCCCGCACGAGATCACGCCCGAATTCGTGCGCGAGGAAGTGGCGCGCGGCCGCGCCATCATCCCCTGCAACATCAACCACCCGGAAAGCGAACCGATGATCATCGGCCGCAACTTCCTGGTGAAGATCAACGCCAACATCGGCAACTCCGCCGTCACCTCCTCGATCGGGGAAGAGGTGGAAAAAATGACCTGGGCGATCCGCTGGGGCGCCGACAACGTGATGGATCTCTCGACCGGCAAGCATATCCACGAAACGCGCGAATGGATCATCCGTAACAGCCCGGTCCCGATCGGCACCGTGCCCCTGTACCAGGCGCTGGAAAAAGTGCACGGCAAGGCCGAAGACCTGACCTGGGAAATCTACCGCGATACCTTGATCGAACAGGCCGAGCAGGGCGTCGACTACTTCACCATCCACGCCGGCGTGCGCCTCGCCTACGTACCGATGACGGCGAAGCGCCTGACGGGGATCGTGTCGCGCGGCGGCTCGATCATGGCCAAGTGGTGCCTGGCGCACCACCAGGAGTCCTTTCTCTACACCCATTTCGAGGACATCTGCGCCATCATGAAGCAGTATGACGTCGCCTTCAGCCTGGGCGACGGCCTGCGTCCGGGTTCGATCTACGACGCCAACGACGAGGCCCAGCTGGCCGAGCTGAAGACGCTGGGCGAACTCACGCAAATCGCCTGGCGGCACGACGTGCAGGTGATGATCGAGGGACCGGGACACGTGCCGCTGCACCTGATCCGCGAGAACATGCGGCTGCAGCTGGAACAGTGCGACGAAGCGCCGTTCTACACGCTCGGGCCCCTGACCACCGATATCGCGCCCGGCTACGACCACATCACCTCCGGCATCGGCGCCGCCCACATCGGCTGGTACGGCACCGCCATGCTGTGCTACGTCACGCCCAAGGAGCACCTCGGCCTGCCCGACAAGAACGATGTGAAAGACGGGATCATCACCTACAAGATCGCCGCCCACGCGGCCGACCTGGCCAAGGGCCATCCCGGCGCCCAGATCCGCGACAACGCCCTGTCGAAAGCGCGCTTCGAGTTCCGCTGGGAAGACCAGTTCAATCTCGGCCTCGACCCCGACAAGGCGCGCTCCTTCCACGACGAGACCCTGCCCAGGGATTCGGCCAAGGTCGCCCATTTCTGCTCGATGTGCGGCCCGCATTTCTGCTCGATGAAGATCACGCAGGAAGTGCGCGAGTACGCGGCCACGAATAATCTCAACGCCGACAAGGCCCTGGCCCGCGGCATGCAGGAAAAGGCGATCGAGTTCGTGCGCGGCGGCGCCAAGCTGTACCGCGAGGTGTGAGCATGCTCGACATCGAACTCAATGGCGAGGCCTACCGCCTGCCCTCGGGCCAGACGCTCGCCGACCTGGTGCTGGCGCTCGGCGTCGGCAAGCAGGCCGTGGCGCTGGCCGTGAACCGGCAAGTGGTGCCGCGCCAGCAGTGGAACGAACGCCTGCTGCAAGCGCAGGACCGAATAGACATCGTGCGCGCCATCGGTGGCGGCTGAAAGGACAACCATGAACGACGACCTTCTTACCATCGCAGGAAACCAATACCGCTCGCGCCTGCTGGTCGGCAGCGGCAAGTACCGCGACCTGGACGAAACCCGCGACGCCACGCTGGCCGCCGGGGCCGAGATCGTGACCGTGGCGATCCGCCGCGTGAACATCGGCCAGGACCCGAACGCACCGAGTCTGCTCGACGTGCTGCCGCCGAGGGACTTCACCATCCTGCCGAATACGGCCGGCTGCTACAGCGCGCAGGACGCCGTCTACACGCTGCAGATGGCGCGCGAGCTGCTGGACGGGCACAAGCTGGTCAAGCTCGAAGTGCTGGGCGACGAACGCACCCTGTTCCCGCACATGCCGGAAACCCTGAAAGCGGCCGAGACCCTGGTGCGCGACGGCTTCGACGTGATGGTCTACTGCAGCGACGATCCGATCCAGGCCCGCATCCTGCAGGAGATCGGCGTCGCCGCGGTGATGCCGCTGGCCTCGCTGATCGGCTCGGGCATGGGCATCCTGAACCCCTGGAACCTGTCGCTGATCATCGAGCAGGCGAGCGTGCCGGTGCTGGTCGACGCCGGCGTCGGCACCGCGTCGGATGCGGCGATCGCCATGGAGCTCGGCTGCGACGGCGTGCTGATGAACACGGCGATTGCCGCCGCGCGCGAGCCGGTGCGCATGGCGCGCGCGATGAAGCTGGCGGTGCAGGCCGGACGCGAAGCCTACCTGGCCGGCCGCATGCCGAAGCGCTTCGCCGCCTCGCCGTCGTCGCCGCGCGAAGGGCGGGTCATATGACACGCCGCGTGCGCAGCGAGTCCGTGCCGGCGGTGCTGGTTTTCGCCGGGCTCGACCCCTGCGGCGGCGCCGGCCTGGCGGCCGACGTGCTGGCGATCGCCGCGCAAGGCGCGCATGCGCTGCCGGTGGCCACCGCGCTCACGGTGCAGGACAACAACCGCGTGCGCGCCGTGCGGGCGGTCGATGCCGCCTTTGTGCTGGCCCAGGCGCAGGCGCTGGTCGACAGCGTCGACATCCGTGCGGTGAAGCTCGGCATCGCGGGCAGCCGCGCCAATGCGCGTGCGATTGCCGGCCTGCTGCGCGGCCTGCGCGCACGCGATCCGGCGCTGCCGATCGTGCTCGACCCGGTGCTGGCCAGCGGCCATGGCGACCCATTGGCCGACGACGACCCGGTCGCCATCGTGAACGAACTGCTGCCGCTGGCCAGCATCGCGCTGCCAAACGAACCGGAAGCGCGCGCGATCGGCGGCTTCCCCTGCGCGCACCTGCTGCTCACTGGCGGCCACGGCGACGGCAGCGTCGTTGAAAACCGCTGGACCACCCGCGGCCAGCGAGTGCGCAGCTGGCGCTGGCCGCGCCTGCCCGGCGGCTTCCACGGCAGCGGCTGCACGCTGGCGGCAGCGCTGGCGGGCCGTCTGGCGCACGGCGAGACGATGGAAGCAGCGCTCGACGCGGCCCAGGCCTACTGCCACGACGCACTGGCGGCATCGTTCGCCATCGCGCCGGGCCAGCGCATTCCGCGCCGCTTTCTCTCACCCACCGTTTGAAGGAACACCATGCGAGGCCTGTATCTCGTCACCCCCAACTGGAACGACACCGAACGCCTGCTGGCCGCCACCGAAGCGGCCCTGCGCGGCGGCGCGGCGCTGGTGCAGTACCGCCACAAGGATGCCGATGCCGCGCTGCGGATCGAGCAGGGCGCCGCACTGCTGGCGCTGTGCCGCCGGCATGGCAAGCCGCTGGTGATCAACGACCACCTCGACCTGTGCCTGGATCTGGACGCCGACGGCATCCACCTGGGCGGCGCCGACCTCGCCATCGGTCACGCGCGGCGCCTGCTGGGGCCGGGCAAGATCATCGGCGCGTCCTGCTACGGCGAGCTGGCGCTGGCGCGCGCGGCGCAGGCGGCCGGCGCCAGCTATGCGGCCTTCGGCGGCTTTTATCCGTCGCCGGTGAAGCAGTACGACTTCGTCACCGAGCCGGCGCTGCTGACCCGGGCGCGTGCCGAACTGGCGCTGCCGCTCGTCGTCATCGGCGGCATGACGCCCGCGAATGCGGCGCCGCTGGTGGCGCGCGGCGCGGACATGGTGGCGGCGATCACCAGCGTTTATGCCGAGGCCGAGCCGGAAGGCGCGGCGCGGCGTTTTGCTGGCGTGTTCCGGCGCCATGCTGGTGACGACATCGAGAACGATGGTTAGCCGCCGGAACAGCCAAGGGGTAGAATCGTCCGCAAGCCGCCCTGGAAGCGGGTTTCGCCGCCTACCAATAGTTGCAGCGGCGAGACACGAAGGCCAGCGGAAATGCATCCAAGGTTTATTGCCGCAAGGCAAAAATATATAATGCCGGGGACTTTATCTACTCACTGGACAGTAAAATGGACAATTCCTTGATGAACGATGGCGTGCTGGAAGCACTGGCGTTCAAGCTTGGCAACGAAGAGTACGGCATCAAGATCCTCAAGGTGCAGGAAATCCGCGGCTACGAATCCGTCACCCGCATCGCCAGCGCACCCGAGCACGTGAAGGGTGTGGTCAACCTGCGCGGCACCATCGTGCCGATCGTCGACATGCGCATCAAGTTCAACCTGGGCACGCCGACCTACGACCAGTTCACCGTCGTCATCATCCTGAACATCCGGGACCGCGTGGTCGGCATGGTGGTCGACTCGGTGTCGGACGTGATCACCCTCACAGCCGAGCAGATCAAGCCGGCTCCCGACATGGGCGGCGCGCTGAACACGGACTACCTGATCGGCCTGGGCACGGTCGACGAGCGCATGATCATCCTGGTCGACATCGACCGCCTGATGTCGTCGGAAGAGATGGGCGTGATTGACACCATCGTGTCCTGATCGCCCGACCGGTTCCGCGTGCTATGCCCACCCTGCATCGGTAACGCCGCGGGCCAAAGCAGCGAGCCGGGCACCGCCACCGCGCACGCTGTCACATCGTGCCGGCATCCGCCCGCGCTTTGCATACAATAGGCGCATTCCGACTTTCACAAAGAAGCCGATGCGCCTGCTCCGCATGCTTGCCCATACCCGGCGCCACCCGTCCGGCATCCTGCTGCTGGCCCAGCTGGTCGGGATGGCGGTCTACCCCTTCCTCGAACGCACCCAGTTCGGCCACGTGGCCTTCAACGCCTTCGGCATCGTCATCCTCACCTTTACCACCAACATGGTGCGACGCACGCCCGGCCATACCTGGTTCAGCGTGCTGATGGCCGTGCCGATCATCGCGCTGCTGTCGGCGCAGATGCTGTTCGGGCTGGAGCACCTGCAGCCCTGGTCCTCGGGCCTGGAAGCGGTGTTCTACTTCTATGCGGCCGGCAGCCTGATCGCCTACATGATGGAAGACCGCAAGGTCACGCGCGACGAGCTGTATGCCGGCGGCGCCACCTTCACCCTGATCGCCTGGGGCTTCACCCACCTGTACATCGTGGTGCAGGCGCTGGTGCCGGGCTCGTTCGCCTCGGCCGTGAACAGCGATTTGCCGCGCACCTGGACCGAACTGAATTACCTCAGCTTCGCGCTGCTGTCGAGCACCGGGATTGGCGACGTGATCCCGGTGACCGTGCATGCGCGCGCCTTCACCAGCATCGAAATGTTCGTCGGCGTGATGTACCTGGCGTCGGTGGTGGCGCGCCTGATCGGCCTGACGATGCAGCCTTCGTCGAAATAGAAGAGGGCGCGGCAAGCTTCGCCCCGGCTTGGTATGATGGCAAAATTCTGTTCATAGACATAGGAAGCAGCACATGAAAACCAAGGCAGCGATTGCATGGAAAGCGGGTCAGCCGCTGACGATCGAGGAAGTCGAGCTCGACGGCCCGCGCGCGGGCGAGGTACTGGTCGAAGTCAAGGCCACCGGCATCTGCCACACCGACTACTACACCCTGTCGGGCGCCGATCCGGAAGGCCTGTTCCCGGCCATCCTCGGCCATGAAGGCGCGGGCGTGGTGGTCGATGTCGGCCCGGGCGTTACCAGCGTCAGGAAAGACGACCACGTCATTCCGCTGTACACGCCGGAATGCCGCCAGTGCAAATTCTGCCTTTCGCAAAAGACCAACCTGTGCCAGGCGATCCGCTCGACGCAAGGCCGCGGCCTGATGCCCGACGCCACCTCGCGCTTCTCGCTCGACGGCCAGCCGATCTACCACTACATGGGCACCTCGACCTTCTCGAACTACATCGTGGTTCCGGAAATCGCGCTGGCCAAGGTGCGTTCGGACGCACCGTTCGACAAGATCTGCTACATCGGCTGCGGCGTGACCACCGGCATCGGCGCCGTGATCTTCACGGCCAAGGTGGAAGCGGGCGCCAACGTGGTCGTGTTCGGCCTGGGCGGCATCGGCCTGAACGTGATCCAGGCGGCCAGGATGGTGGGCGCGGACAAGATCATCGGCGTCGATTTGAACCCGGCGCGCGAAGCCATGGCGCGCAAGTTCGGCATGACCCACTTCATCAACCCGAGCCAGGTCGAGAACGTGGTCGACGCCATCGTGCAGCTGACCGACGGCGGCGCCGACTACAGTTTTGAATGCATCGGCAACGTCCACACCATGCGCCAGGCGCTCGAGTGCTGCCACAAGGGCTGGGGCCAGTCGATCATCATCGGCGTGGCCGAAGCCGGCGCCGAGATCTCGACCCGTCCGTTCCAGCTGGTGACGGGCCGCGAGTGGAAGGGCTCGGCCTTCGGCGGCGCACGCGGCCGCACCGACGTGCCGAAGATCGTCGACTGGTACATGGAAAACAAGATCAACATCGACGACCTGATCACCCACCACCTGCCGCTGGACCGCATCAACGAAGGTTTCGACTTGATGAAGTCGGGCGAGTCGATCCGCTCGGTGGTCGTGTACTGATCCTGCTGCAAATCTGACGCCTGTTCCGCGAAAGCGACCGTTCGTCGCAGAACGCGGGCAGGCGCCAGCCGCCTGCTTTACGCTTACTCCATTGCTCGTTCACTCATGGAGAAAGACATGTCCCGCTCAGCTTTCCGTTCCGCTTCCGTTTCCCTGAAACAGCCGCTGCTGCTGGCGGTGCTGGCCTGCGCCTGCGCCCTGCCTTTGTTGCCGGCGCAGGCCGGTGACAGCAACAGCTGGACCGTCAACCGCACCATGACCGTCCGCGACGGCGGCCAGCCGTTCGCGCTGATGCGCGATGGCGGTAACCTGATCACGGGCAACGACGCCGACCAGAAGCGTGTGAAGGAACTCAGCCGCAACGTGAAGGGCGATTTCCTCTGGTTCCGCGATAGCGGCAAGGAATACATCGTGCAGGACCGCGCCACCCTGCAGCGCATGGATGCGGCCTGGGCGCCGATGCGGGAACTGGGCGCGAAGATGGGCGAGCATGGCGCCGAGATGGGCCGCCAGGGCGGGTCGATGGGCGCGCTGGGCGCCCGGATGGCGCTGGCCGCGGTGACCTTCAATGCCGAGAAAATCGAAGCGATCGGCAAGGAAATGGAAGACGCCGGCAAGCCGATGGAAGCGACCGGCAAGAAGATGGAAGAGATCGGGAAGAAGATGGAGGCCGTGCAGAAGGAGGCCGAACGCACGGCGCGCGGCGTGATTCGCGACTCCTTGCAGAATGGGACGGCGAAGCCGATGGCGACGCGCGGGTGATGAGGGCGGGTTGACAGTAAAACGCCGGGAATGCTCGCGCATCCCCGGCGTTTTTTCGGCCTCGGGCTCGACCCGTACGGTGGGCGCCCCGTGCCACCGTACGGGATACGCTCCGTGCCATAAGGCGGCCGCGGGTACGCTTATTTCCGCATCGCCGGCACAAACTCTTCCATCACCGCCTTGCGCAGCAGCGCCGGCGGCACCAGCCCCTGGGCCAGCACGAAGTCGTTGAACTTCTGGCGATCGAACTTGTCGCGCAGCGTCACTTCCGCCGCCTGGCGGGTTTCCATCAAACGCTGGTAGCCGTAGAAGTACGACGTGGCCTGGCCCGGCGCGCGGAAGGTGTAGCGCTGCATCTCCTGGGTCGCCATGCCTTCCGACAAACCCACATCCGACATCAGGAAAGCCTTCACGCCGTCCGGAGTGATTTCGCCCAGGTTGACCATCGGGTCGAGGAAGGCGCGCGCGGCGCGCATGGCGCGGGCTTGCAGGGCGAACAATTGGCCGTCGAGCGGTTCATACGGCTGCATTTCCGCTTCCGCGTACAGGGCCCAGCCCTCGACGTTGACGCTGTTGAAGGCGAACACCGCGCGCGCGGTCGAGACGCCGGTCTCGATCATCTTCGCGAATTGCAGTTCGTGGCCGGGACGCGCTTCGTGCGCCGTGATCGACCAGGTGCCGGCTTCGTGGGTGAAGTCGTCGAACACCATGGTTTTGCCGGCCGCATCCGGCGCCATGCCGGTGGTCAGCACGAACTCGCCGTATTCGCCGGTATTCCCGATCAGGCGCGGCGGGCTCATGTGCGGCGCCGGCTGCTGGGCGTTCTCGGCGGCAGTAGCCAGGCGGATTACGGCCTTGCGCTGCGGCAGGGTCACGATGTGCTGTTCGCGCGCGGCTTTTTCCAGCGAGGCCAGGCGCTGGGCATAGATCGGCATGACTTTATCCAGCGGGATCTGGTCTTTTTTTAACTGCAGCATCACCGCACGGTAGTCGGCATCCTTGTAGCCGCGTTCCTTGGCGATCAGGCCGGCCGTGATCTGCATCTGGTTGCGGATCTCGGCAAACGAGGTCAGCGACTTGGCGATCAGCTCCTGCGGGCTGATGTCGACGCCGAACTCGCGCAGGTTGTTGGCGTACACCTCGGGCGGCAGGCGGTGGTCGGTACGGGCGCGCGGCAGCAGTTCCGCCTTCAGGCGCGCGTTATACGCGGTCAATTGCTTTTCCAGGGTCTCGAAGCGCGGTTCCCAGCCTTGCAGGCCGCTTTTTGCCAGCAGCTCGCGCATGCCCTTGAGCAAGGTCGGGGCATCGTTCAGCGACTGCTCGATCTCGGCTTTATAAGGGCCGAGCAAGTTCTTGTTGGCCTTCAGGCGTTCCTGCAGGCGCTCGTGCGCCAGGTCGGTGACCGGGCGGTAGCCCTTGGCCAGGCCGGCATACTTGTCCAGGCGCACCAGCAGCGCCTGCTGGCGTTCCTTTGGAATACGCGGGTCGAGCGTGGCGCGCATCACGCCGAACATCATGCCGGTCAGGTCGATGAAGGGCATGAAGTACTTGCGGTCGAGGGCGGCGGTGCGGATCTGGTCGTTGGCCTTGCCGATCAGGATTTCCAGGTCCTGCTTCACCTTCGGGTCGGACTCGGCCTTCAGGCGCTTCTGGTATTCGGCGATCGCCGCGCGCAGGTCCTTGTTGTTGGCCTCGAACTGGTCGCGCGACATGTCGGTGATCTGTTCGTCATAGCCATCCACGCCCAGGCTGCTCGCGCTTTCCGGCGAGTACTTGGCCAGCACGTTCAGCAAGACCTTGGCGTTGTCGTTGCTCTTGGTAACCCAGGCCGGCTCGGCGGCGCTGGCGCAGAAGGCGGGGAGGGCGAGGGCGGTGGCGAGCAGGCTGCTCAGGACGGTACGGACCAGCGGACGGGTAGACAACGTTGACTCCTTGGACTGATTGGTTCGGAAGTGCTGCGAAAAATCCTAGTATGCCTGCTTCCGTTGAATTATTGCGTGTATGCATGTTCAAAAAACAAAAAGTTGTCTGTTGTGCAAACACGTCAGCTGCGCAATCGAACATGGCAAAAAGGCACAACTCCGTATAATCGATTTGATCACGGCATGCCAATGGCATCCGCGCCTCCACTGCTGCGGCTACCGAATCTCCTCTCTGGAGCGGCTGGCCGCGCTGCCGCGACCATGGCCGGAGGCGCTGTCCATATCGCCGTAGAGATGGCACATAAATACATCTAGGAAATCAAATGACAAAGAATATCGCCATTGTCGGCGCGGGGTTTTCCGGGGCGGTCATCGCCAACCAGCTCGCTGCAGCCGGTCACAAAGTCACCATCTTCGAATCGCGTCCCCATATCGCGGGCAACTGCCATTCCGAACGTGATGCCGAAACCGGCGTCATGGTGCACGTCTACGGCCCCCACATCTTCCACACCGATAACGAACGCGCCTGGGAATTCGTGAACCGCTATGCCGAGTTCAAGCCCTACGTCAACCGCGTCAAGGCCATCACCAACAAGCAAGTCTTCACGCTGCCGATCAACCTGCTGACCATCAACCAGTTCTTCGGCAAGACCCTGCGTCCGAAAGAAGCCCAGGAATTCCTGGCCGAACTGGGCGACAAGACCATCGACGATCCGCAAACCTTCGAAGACCAGGCCCTGCGTTTCGTCGGCCGCGAGCTGTACGAAGCCTTCTTCAAGACCTATACCGTCAAGCAATGGGGCCTGGAGCCGTCGGAACTGCCGGCCAGCATCCTGAAGCGCCTGCCGGTGCGCTTCAACTACGACGACAACTACTTCAACCACAAGTACCAGGGCATGCCGGCCGATGGCTACACCGCGCTGGTGGAAAACATCCTGAAGGTCGACAACGTCACCGTGCACCTGAACACCCGTTTCGACCCGGCCCAGAAGTCCGAGTACGACCACGTGTTCTACAGCGGCCCGATCGACGCCTGGTTCGGCCACGTGGAAGGCCGCCTGCCTTACCGCACCCTGGACTTCGAAATGTTCCGCGACACCGGCGACTACCAGGGCAATGCCGTCGTCAACTACTGCGACGACGACCAGCCTTATACCCGCATCACCGAGCACAAGCACTTCTCGCCGTGGGAACAGCACGAAGGCACCGTGCTGTACAAGGAATTCAGCCGCCAGTGCGGCGAAGACGACATTCCTTACTATCCGATCCGCATGGCGCGCGACAAGGAACAGCTCGAGCGTTACGTCAAGCTGGCGCAAAACGAGCCGAACGTCACCTTCGTCGGCCGCCTGGGCACCTACCGCTACCTCGACATGGACGTCACCATCAACGAAGCCCTGATGACCTCGGATAAATTCCTGGAAACGGCAAATGGCGCGGGCAAGATGCCGGCCTTCGTGATCGATCCGCTGGCCTGATCAGCCGCTGTAGCACCGCATCGGCTTCGCAGCATTGCCGATATGAGGCCGCTGCCCGCAAGGGTGGCGGCTTTTTTCATGGCGCTGTCACCGTTGACTGTAGATGGGGCCGATAGCAAGGCGAAACAATTGATCAGCAGAAGTGACTTTCCCGCCATCGAGCATCCGGCGCCAGCCCAGGTA
>Ga0265780_10004197_pt1 | contig 18665 bp, 17 predicted proteins | sample P1T30metagenome_FD_192432 | JGI IMG/M metagenome (GOLD analysis project Ga0265780, IMG submission 192432) | Plant litter microbial communities from East Loma Ridge, Irvine, California - P1 T30 | ecosystem: Environmental > Terrestrial > Plant litter > Unclassified | place: USA: California...
CTTCTTCATGGTGCGGTCATGAAGGTCGTCAAGAAGGTCGTTGAGAGCCAAAGTCATTGCAATTACCTCGTAATCGGTTCGGAACAGCGTAGGTAGCGACCTGAAGGCGGCGCACTGCGTCAGCCCCTCGTGCCCCAAGCTGATTATGTCTCGTGACTCCCCAAGTTCTCGACTTCTGCTAGCTGAATTTCCCGCTCCTCTGGATGGCGCGATACACCGTGGAGCGGGCGATACCGAAGAGTTCGGCGATCTCGCTCGTCGTGTGGGCGCCGGTGCGGTGCAGCTGCACAAGGTGCTTCTCTTGCGAGGCGGTGAGCTTGGGCTTTAGTCCACGGAGCTTGCCCGCTGCCTTCGCGATCGCCATGCCCTCACGCGTGCGAGCACGGATGAGGTCGGCCTCGAAGTCGGCCACCATACCGAGGACGTTGAACAAGAGCCGGCCGACCGGGTCGGTCGGGTCGTAGACCGCTACCCCCAGATTCAGAGCGACACCCTTCCTCGTCCGCAACGTCCGTCGCGTCGCGTAGCGACCGGGCGAGCCGATCGAGCTTCGTGACGACTAGGACGTCGCCAGCCCTGCACGCAGCCAGCGCCTCCCGGAGGCCCGGTCGCGCTCAAGTCGTACCGGAGAGACCGTGATCAACATGCACGTGTTGATCATCAACACCCAGTGCTGCAAGGCCATTGCGCTGTGCTGCTAGATCTTGTCCCGAGGTCGACACACGGGCGTATCCGATGAGCATCAATGTCTGTAGCGTTTAAACCCCCATCACCGGGCATATTTGCGGGACGGTCATACGCGAATCCGCAGGCCAGGCGCCACCTGCCCTCGACGAGCCGAGAACAGCTCGAGAAGGTGTCCCGATGAACGACCGTTGATCGGACGCCGCAGATCCAAGACTCTGCCCGTTTAACTGCAGGTCAGAATGTCGTCTTTCGTCGAAGGCAACGATCTAGGCAGCATTTCGACGAACTAACTCGCAGACGACAATTGTCAACGACAACGGCAGATGGTCCGGAAACGGGCACCTATTCCGGTCTCCGCCACCATCTCGTCTGCGATTTCCGCCAACTAGATCGTCCGACTTCGCGGGCCCGTGGCCGCTAGACGTCGGGCCCGACGCGGCGAGTCGAAAAGATGTATCGCACGCCGCCGCTCCTACGGTTATGGCAAGCTGACCTGCTCGTGGTGCACCCTACGTTCGGCCGCGACATCACGCACGTACGCGCGCGTCTAGCGCCGCGTTCGCGTCAGGCCTTTGACCCGGAAGGTTTGTCATCCGAGCGAGCATTGACGAAGACGAGGTTCGGTCCCTCTTCAATGCCGAGGCTCGTGCACGCGCGATCGAGCTTCGCTCGCTCTTCAGCGGAGTAGAAGATGACCATCGTGACTGCATTCTTGGTCTTGTTCGCCTTTTTGTAGACCGGAACTTGCTTTTCGAGGTTCCTGCGTAGCGCGCTGTTGGAGGCGAGCTTGATTTCGAGCAGGGTGGTGTCGGCTGATCCGCGGCTGACCTTGAAGTCCACGGGTCCGCGACCGTTGTTCACCTCTGCATTCACGTCAAACACGCTCGCCTGCATGGTGAGCGCCACGAGTCGCTGGACATCCTTCTCGGATGCGTGGCTCTTTGCGTAATTGAGGCTTTTGTAACCGTCCTGATCCTCTACCCAGTTCTTGAAGACCAAGGCGCGGTGCCGGACCTCTTCGAGACTGTTGGCCTTTGGCCGCGACATCAACGCGGGCATCGACCAAAACGAATCAAGGATGGACTTAAAGATGGTGTTGAAGATCTCGGTGATCTTCTCGATCTCCGCGTCACTGACCGCGACGGCACCATCACCGTCGTCCTCCCGCATCTTGATGTACGTGTCGAGAAGGGTCGGGAAGTACGCGAGTGTTCGTTCGCGGGCGCGTCGCAGTTCCTTCGACGTGGGTGAGTCGTCGCCTGCAAGTTGTTGCTGGAAGTACGCGTCGACGCGCGCGCGTTGGACGTCGTCATCGACGGCGGCGACGATCTGCGGGTACTGCCTGACCATGTCCGCATGGTTGATCCACACCTGGTCGTGGACGAGCATGTCGACGGGAGTGAGCAGAACGTAGTCGCCGTTGAAGACGGGCAGATACCGCACCTCGTCAACCCAAGTGCGGGTGTCGTAACTGAACCGGACTCGTCGGACGCCGATGTTGGCGCAGCGGGACGGGTCGATGTGCTCTCGGGCGAATCGCTCGGTGTAATCGACCAGGTAGTCCTTGATCAGATTCGTGGTGAAGTCGCTGATGTTGTCGAGGCCGACACCGGGGCGGATCAGCGACACCTTCTCGAGGTGGCTGCCCCTCGTTTCGGTCTCCTCACCGAAGTTGCTGAGTGCGCGGCCGAGTGCCTCCCGCATGGCGATCGCAAACTCACGCCCAAGTCCTCGGCCGTCATTTCCAAGCTCGCAGTACCCGAACCAGTTCTGCCTCACCTCCTGGAACCGAAAGAGGTCCTTGACGATCGCGTCGGACAGATCGTCTCCAGCGATACTCCGGAGGAAGCGCAGGTACCGAATGATGTTTGCATGCAGAGCCTGGTACTCCGGCTTACTGCTATTGAAGAGCAGGAACGGGTCGACGAAGAGCTGGACGTCGGCGAGCAGATTGATGTCGAACGCGCCATGGGCGTCGAGCGTCTGTCGCGAGACCTCGAACTGATCACTGAAGAAAATGCGAGGGGTGCTCACCGAGCTAGTCTGTCTGACTCCAGCGCGCCGCATCGCTGCGCCACGCTGACGCTGGCGCGAGAAGGCGCCACTCGTCGTCTCAGCCGAACGGGCCTCGTGACCCTAGGGCGCTCGCACCACTATCGGACCAGAAGAGCTGCAAATCTGGTCCGGAACACGGTGGGGCCATCTCTGAATCCCTCGGATCGGTCTTCAGCGGGTCAGCGTCTGCGCGCCCCATCCGGTCTCGCCTGTACCTCAGGGCAGCTTGTCAGTCTTCCGCTTTAAGCCAAGCCCCTCGAGCGTCCTGCAGTTCCCTCCAGTGGCCCTCCAGCCCTGTCAGCGAGGGACTGACATTCATGCTCGCGAGCGGCTGCGAATGCCCGTCGATGTAGCGACATGCCTCCTCGAACACTCGGTGCACGACCTCGATAGCCGCCGGCAATGCGGCCGTCTTAATATTTGGGAGATTTGTCATCCGGACGTTCGGCTGATAGCGCTGAGTTACTCCCTGGAGGAGTTCATTCTCGGTGAAAACCTCGCACCAGGAGCGGATCCAGTCGTATCCCGTGCGAATGAGAGCGGCACGCGCGTTGCCCTCCTCCGACCTCGCGGCCTGGATCGTTTCGTTGATCTGCGCCTTGATGTTGTTAAGGGTGTCCCAGCGCGGGCCGGTCGCCCGCGTGACGTGCCCTTTGCCGTCTTCGTCCGTGATCTGAAAATACGAGCACCGTTTGGTGGACGCCATGAGGTTCAGCAGCGTGGTCGCAAAGAAAATGTCATGAGTGAAGACAATGACCTGGGTCGCGTCGGCTAGGGACGCGATGCGCTGCGCTACCTCGTTGATGCGACGATGGTCGAGGCTCGACACGGGGTCATCGAAAATCACCGGAGCGCTGATCCCTGCCAGCCGCGCCTCGGCGAGGAAGTCCGCCATGGCGAGGACTTTCTGCTCTCCTTCGGACAGCACTGCGGATGGCCTGTGCTTACCGGTCAAGACCTTCCGACGATGCGCTTTACCCCGACGGCCGATGTATTCAACCCGCATGTTGGGCGCCCTTAGAGCTGCGCGCTCCGCCGCAAATAGAGCGTCGAAGCTTTCGTTGATCATCTGGTCGCTCGCGTCCTTCGACAAAGCCGTCAAGTTTCGCTGCAGGTTTGGCATGGGCTTCGCCAAGAGCGCTAGTCGATCTGCCTGCTTCGCATCGCGCACGTGCAGCTCAATCTCGCTCCACGACTTGCTCAACTCGGCCGCAGCTTCAAGTTCCACGAGGCTTTTCCGTTTCGCTTCGAGCGTCTCCTCGCGGGTTGCCGCCTGTTGACGCAACTCGGTGAGGCGGTCACTGGAAGATGTGGCCGCGTCGGACAGCGTAAGCGCGTCGGTCTGAGCTGCTTGGATGCTCTGCACGTCGACGCTGGTTGCAGCGACTGCCTCAGAATCGACGTTGCTGGCTTCTCCACTCTCGTTGTTTTCGTTCGCCCTGCACGCGTCTATGAGCGTCGCATGCGTCGACACTGTGCGCTCCAATGCAGTGTGGTAGCTCAGTCGTGGATCCTCGTCCGCATGGTCCCGCAAGAAGGCTCCGATATCTGCGACTTCCGCGGCCAAGAGCGGGGCGCCGAGAGCCGCGAGTCGGCTCTTCGAGACCGTGATTCCGTCAGCGATCGTGTCTTCGAGATACTCCGAATACTTTCCGACGAGGACTGCTGCTGGGCCGACGAGAGGTTGTCTGCAGTACAAGCAGCGTTCTGCATCGTGTACGTCCAGGTCTGAGAGGTGCGCTTTGTACCGTTCACCCGCTTGCACGAAGCTGTTCCAAGTTTCGTCAGGTTCGGCCGGCAGGTCAGCTGCCTCGAAGAGGGCAGCGCGGAACAGTCGATAGTCGTTCTGCAGGTCAGCGAGTTTGTCGCGCTCGCCCGAGAATGCATTGCCGTCGAAGCCCGCAACGGTCGTCGCCAGAGCGGCCGCCTGCTTGAGAGCCCGCTCGGTGCGGGCAAGGGCGGTGATCTCCGAGCTGATCATGTCGGCTTCGAGGGCGGCGACGGTTCGGCGCAGTTCGCCGATTCGAGTTACGACGTCCGCGTCGAAGTCCGCTTTCGACTTGAGGTCCTCAAGGTCAGTGGAGGCGCCGAGAGTCTCGATGAGTGGGTAGACAGTCGCCGTTCGGCCAAACCGTGACAGCAGGCCAGTTGAGCGAGATCGGAGTTCCGAGATCGAGGCATCGACTTGGGATTGGACTGACTTGATGCCGGCAGCTACGTGGTTGAACAGTGCGAGAGCGGCGGGGACGTAGACGTACTCGAGATCGTCATCAACGTGGAAGCTGACAGACGGGCTGTCGAAGATGGACATGCGGGTGAACGGTGCCACGCCTTGCTGGCCGCTCCACATGTAGGTCTTCGGCTCGGCTCCAAGCGAGTAGCTGATCGTGGCAGATTGCGGCTGCGGCGACGCGACGGATATGTCGCTGAGGATCTCGTCGGCGGTCCGACTTGCGGCCAGAGCCTTGAAGATTCGCGAGTACCCAGTCTTGCCTGTGCCATTTTCGCCAAAGAGGATCGTGAGGCCCTCATGCGGTTCGATGATGCCGCCGGTCTCGAGAGCGTTGACGCCCTCGACGCTCGACAGGGAGGTCAGCGTCAGGGGTTCGAGGGCTTCATCCTCTCGCTCGATGAGTACGAGCGGCTCCTCGGTGGGGAATGTACGAACGTCGAGGGCCTTCTCCTGACGGAACAATGCGAATGCTTGTTCCTGTGCGTCGATGTCGAGGGGCTGTCCGGATGCGAGTACCTGTCGAACGATGAATCGCGTCCATTCGTCGGATCCGTTGGCCCAGTTGCTCAGCAGCTCTCGAGGATCCGTTCGCGTGCTCGGCGATTCCGCTGCCCCCATGATTTGCCCCCGCCTCAAGAAACCGACGTCTGGTCACGTCTGTGGCTGATTTTAGCGGTCGCACGCGACGTCATTGAGGATTCGTGGCGCTATCTCTTGGCGCACGTCCTCCCGCAGCTCGCCGAAGACTTCATCCATGGCGGACACTTCGTCGAGGACCTCGACCATCGAAAACCAGTCGCCGACTTCCTGGTCCCAGATCGCTCCAAAATTCTCGACTGCGGTAAAGACTTCGTGGAATCGGTCGAGCATCCCGGTCATCGCGGGTAGTCCAATCGGGTTCTCCTCGACGAACTCGGACTTGCCGCTGTCGTTGAGAATCAGGAGCGCGAGTCGAGTAGGGCAAGCGGACGAGCTGCCCCAGCTGACCAAGGCCCCCTGTCGCGCTCTAGGACACTTCTTAGACGCATCAATAGCCTGCCCTAGCAAGCAGTGGCGCGAGTCACGGGGCTCGGGGTGATGGCGTCACTCTCACAGTGCGAATTCGTTCTGGTAGGTCGTCGAGAATCACCGCCCAGTCGATGGTTTGAGTCATCCGGCCGGTGGAGAGCGGGTACTCGAAGATGGCCCATTGGACGTGCCGGGTGCTGCGGTCGAGCACAGCTGCCATCCTGCGGACACTCGCTTCGCCGCCGAGTCGAAGCGCGTTGAGAGTGTCAACGTCAATGTCTTCCAGTTCGCGGCCGAGATCTGCCCCCCTCGGCCGTGAACGCGGGGGGGCCCATGTTACTGGGCTCGAGCGCGTCTGTGTTGCAGTCTTAAATCGCGCCAACCAGGCCGATAGGTAGGTGTCGATGCCGTGCTTAAGCTCCGCACTCATGGTGAGCAGGAATTCGCTGTAGTCGGCGGCGTCAGGTGCGGACTTTCGGAACCGGAGACGCTGAGGCAGCTGCGCAGGGGAGGTCGCGGTGACGCGCATGAAGGCGTATCGCTGGGCATTCATGAGCCGACGTTCGAGACCGGGTGGTTCTCCGATCGAGTCGGTCAGGGTCCGCCAATGCTCGAGGAGGAGCAGTTGGGTGAAGTCGAGCTTTCGACGCGCGTCGTAGTCAATTGGTCCAGGCGAGGCGCGCAGCACGATGGCAAGGTCGCAGAGTTGCCGCAAGATGGACCGAGTTTGGGATGGGGTTCCCAACATGTCCGGCCGAAGTCGTCTTCCGACTCCTGCGATCTCGTCGTAGTCGGGGTAGGCCCCGGTGCCCGCGACGCGGAGGGCTGCTGCGTGGGCACGTTGCAGCGCGTAGCCACCGATGTGGTCATTGATTCCGAGAGGGTTCGACCACGACGACCACATCAGCGTGGGGACTGCTGTGCTCCCCCAGCTAGCGCTCGTCGGTGAGTCGGGTGAATTCATGAGTGCCAGAAGCGCGCCGGGGCGTTCGGGTCTGTTCTCTGCGTCTCGGCGGAGGCGTGCATAGCCTTCCGCCACGTTTCTTGAGGTGACGGATCCGTGGACCAGTCGCTGGATGGGGCTTAGGTCTCCGTCAAGGGCTCGAAGCACGCGGCGGCGAAGCGAGGCATCGACGCCGGGCCAGGTATCGAGGAAGTTGCGGGCACTCCACGGCGCCGACGCGTACTGGTCCGTCCGGGATGAGCGCTCATAGGTGACCTCGCGAATAACAGGAGCGATTAGGTCTTCGTCATCGGAGATGATCCGGTACGCCGCCCCAAGCAGGGCCCCCATGGCGTACGCGTCCTTCGGAGGCGTGGTCCCAATGCGGGCACTCAGGTCGAACAGACCCTCTAAACCATCTTTGGCAACGCTGGCAAGGTCTGCAACACGGTCGATGTCGCCGGCGCCCAGGAGCGCGATGGCCACTCCTCGAAACGTCGACGCAGGAATGTCCACTGATGTCCTCGAGGCCTGCGCCCAAGAAGATGACAGGCACTGCTGCGCAAGAAACAGAGGTGACGACTCGTCGACGGCTGGTTCTGACCAGGACCGGTCAAGCGGGTGCATGCACGCTCCACCGTCAGCGGCATCGACCCAGCACAGAGACGGATCGCGAATCAACATCTCCCGGGGCGTCGCTTCGACGAGCTCGCCCTGACAACTCGGACATACGTCACGAAGGACCGTCTTGTGCCGCTCGCACAGGAAGCACCACCAGAGCCGCCAGTAGGTGTAGAACACTCCGGGGTTCTCGTGGAGGCAGTCGGGGCAATAACGCGTGCCGCTGCCGCGCGTCCAGTTCTTTGACTGCGCCACGGTCCCATTGGCGCGCAAGGCAACGAGGTCTACCGGGAGATAGGACATCACCATCGTCGGAACCATGTCGGCGTCAATTCCGAGGCCCGCTTGCAGATGCTGCGCCATGTCACCGGTCACGAAGTTGGCGATCGAGGGTTTGTGACGCACTAATTGCGGCAGTTCACACCAGTTCATGATGTCGTTGGCTGAGGCGCCGGCGGCGTAGCCCACACGGCGCAAGGCTGCTGGGAGCCATTCAAATGGCAGAAACGTCACCTGAGCGCCGAGCTTCCTTACCCCCTCGAGGGCTACCGATCTTGTCTCTTGGGTCATGAGCTTGAGGGGGCGTCCGTTGCCCAGTTGAAGCGGCGTTCACGCCAGCTGTCCAAGCGGAATTCGCGGTTTCGGGCGACTCGTTCGTTGAGGCGGATTGAGTCGATGATCTTCGCGGTGATGCGTTGTGTTTTGGTTCGGGACGCGGTCAGGCAGGCCCCCGTCAGTAGTGCGGCGAGGGCGTTGACGTAGCCGAGGGTGGTCACCCACAGGTGCTCCTCGAAGTCCTCGCTCAGGACTGAAGTTCCCTCCTCGTGGCCGGCGAGTCGGATGTGTTGTTCTAGGCCGCGAAGGAGGCCGCGCCACTCAGCGATGTCGTTGCTTGTTTCGTGGGGGTACCGGTTGAGGTCCTGGAAGGTCCAACGGGCTATGGACTGGGTTTGGGTGGCGTTTTGCGCGGCTGTCTCTCGTCGGGTGAGCATTTGCCGGACATTGTGGCCTGAGAGGACGACGCGAACGTTCATGTTCTGCAGCGCCTTCAGTGCGTTGTGGAGGTACATGCCGTATTGGCCGTCGAAGTTGATCATCTGGACTTCGTCGATGAAGACGAACTGCACTCCGTGCCTCAGGACAGCGCGCCGAAAAGCCGCTTGGGGGTCGGTCGTCGCGGGGACCGAGAGTTCGTCGCAGAGGTGCGCGAAGAACGCTTTTACGCGGGGGTTGCCGTCGGTGGAGTGGAAGATGACTGGCCGCCAGTCGGGGATAAAGAGTGGGTCGGCGGTGCCGGTCGTCGTTCCGTCGAGGCGCCTTCCCCAGGCTGACCGGGCGAGTGCCGCCACGGCGGCTTGCTTCATGACGGTCGTCTTCCCGGTGCCAGGTGGCCCCGTGATCAGGGGCACGTCCAGCAGGTCATCGTCCATATGTGGCTGGGGTTCGGGCAGCGTGGCGAGATGTCGTTCGATGTCGCGGACTTGGCGGGTGCGAACGAACGGCCAGGATTTGTACCAGTCCTCCAGGCGCCGGAGCCGCCGTTGGCGGTCGTCAGCGCCAGCTTGATGCCATTGCTCGTAGGACATGGTTCCAGGGTCTTCAGCGCTCGGGAGGATGATGCGCCTCGCCCACGCTTGGTCGACGGGGTGTAGCTGGTCCCAGCTCTTCTCGGGATGCTCGTCAGCACCGAATAGGTGACGGAGGGACGGCTCGAGTGGGGTCATCAGTCGAACTCCCCAAAGAGGTCGTCAGTGAACGGGTCGACGTTGTCATCCGGGGGTAGCTGCTCATTAGCGGCCTGAATGGAATCGATGACTTCCTGTCCCACGAAACGGTCCGCGCCGATGAGAGAACCCAGGTCCCTGCGCTGGAGTTCGTCGAGCTGCGACGCGAGGATTTCCTCGGCATTCCTCTTGCCGTTCAGCTGCGCGATGAGGACGACGTCCTCGGTGCTCCACTGTCGAACAAGATCTTGAAGGAGTTGCTGGTGTTCCTTTTTCGACCGCGTTGCCCCTTCCAGACGACCGTTCGCCCAGTCGAGAGTGAAGTCACTGAATGCGGGAGTTTCATCGTTCCGGCAAACCCAGGGCAATTCCCACGCGTTGCCGTCGCGGTCGAAGCAGTAGAGCTGGCGCAGATCGTTTGGGTGCCAGAAGATGCGGACAGTGCCGGTGGGTGCAGCGCCGTCGATGTCGATCATGGCGGCAAGGACTGGCGCGTTGTAAATCATGCGGCGGCGAGAGACTCCGTGGCGATTTAGGACGACGACCTGGTTCGGCAGGTACCTGATCCATTCGTTTTGCCAGGACGGCACTTCTGTGATGCCGTGTTCTTCTGCGAGCTCGATCCACCGTGCCGCTGGGCTGATCATCCTTCCCCCCAGTTGTGCCTTCAACCCGTCGTGCTGGGTGACGTTGTAGGAGTCGATAAACGCCCGGAAGCGCTCGGTGTGCTCGTCAAAAGTGAGGATGACATTCTTCGTCGCGTCACGGCCGCGCTGGTCGATGGCGTGCCCGAGGTAGTTCGGTTGGAGCTGGTCGAAGCCTTTATCGAGGCTGCCGTAAAAACGTTCCTTCGGAGCCTTCCCGCGGGGGTCTTTGACCCGCAATGCCTCGCAGTCGATGCCGAGTCGATGAAGGTTCCACAACGACTGCCTGTTGATAATTTCGGGTCCGTTGTCGCCGATCAGGCGCCGTGGAACGACCGGGAACCGGGAGATGATGCGTGGCAAACCGCTAAAGGGCCGGGGATAGGTGCGGCCTTCGTGCACAATCGCGTCGTGCTCATCCACCATGCCAAGGAACGCGCTAGCTAGGGCCAGTGACGTCGTCAGCGCATTCACGTCCTCCCCGAATGCGTGCCCCACGATGTACCTCGACGCTCCTTCGAGGATGGTTGTGCTTGCTAGGCGATAAGTCCGCACCTTCTCCGTGGTCGAGTACGGGTCACGCAACATGACGTTGGATGCAGTGGAGTCGATCAGCCAAAACTCGCCTAGACGATCGGCGCGACGCCGTTGCGTAGCGACTTTTGGACGCTGCTCGGCGGACGCCAACGTCTTTGTCTTCTGCTCAAGTGACGGATAGCGCGCGTACAGGGTCGTCAGCGCGCGTTCGAATTGACGCTTCGAGGGCGCCTCCTGCTCCCGCTCAGCCCACAACCACCCCTTGAAGAGCGTGTACTTCGACTGTCTAGTAACGCGTGACATGAAGGTGCGGGAGTCGAGAAACTCGTGGACAGCTGTCTCAAGGTCTTTATTTCGGCGCAACGCATCTGGCTTGAGCAGGCGGGGATCGACGAGTCCAGCGTCACCGGCAGCTCCCGCCGCAAGGACTCTGCGAATGGTCGTTTGCGCGCTCGCTACCTTGACGTCGCGGCGTTCGGCCATCACGCGTGCCATGGCCATGATCCGTCCGATCCTGAGGGGGACAAGTTCGGGATCGTGGCAGGGATCGGGTTCTTCCGCATCCGACTGCTCCGGGCGAAGTCCAAGGTCGTACCAGCGCAGGATGGCTCGCCTCTCCTCGAACTTGGCCTTGGCCTCGTCCGACATCCGCGCCTCGAGAGCATCTAGGTCTTGCGTGATAGGTGGTGGAGCCTCTTCGCCCATGACCAGTAACGCAAGCTCGCGAAGGGGCATCCGTCGCGTGCTGCCGTCTGGGGCGAGGAGTGACGCCCACTGACTGTCAAGGCGATCAATGATGTACGCAACACCATCGACCTCGACGATTTCACCCGCAGCGATACGGCGTCGCGGCCGAGGCTCAGACATCGCCGCGCTCCACGATGGATCTGCTGTCGTAGACAGCGAACATGTTCGTGTGGAGCCGTCGACGCCAGAGCAGGCGCCTAATGAGTGTCAGCGCCCACCCACGCTGGTAGCCGGCCTCATCGAGTCGATCTGCGAGCTCGGACGCGGTCATCGGCGCTGAGCACAGCTGCACTGCTATGTCGGACCAACGCTTGTACGAGGCATCTGGAAGTCGAGCATCGGTGAAGTTCTCTAGGTTGAGCCGGAACGGCCGCGACATACCCGTCCAGACGACATACCCCATACCCATCCGTGCAACCGCCTCGGCGACCAGAGGCGCTCTCTCGACCCATGCCGGCTTTCGGCTCTCCTTGGGCGTCTTGACGTCGACAATGAGCGGTGGTGTGCCCGTACCGGTGAAAGCTACGTCGGGGGTGTGGGACTTGATCGGCGACCCATCCGGCCAGACCAGAGTGAAAGGTTGGCCAGCGATGTGATGCACGGCGGGATGGTGGTCCCCGAGGGTCATCAAGGTTCGTTCGTGGTGTGACTCTGTATTGACGTGGTGCCCTGTCGTGTAAAGCCACGCAGCGACCGGCTTGTTCGCCTGCTCGAGGCGCCGAAAGAACTCGCGCGTTGGAAATGCGGTCCTCAGCAGCTCAAAGTCGAACTCATCTAACCGGCAGGACCTAGTCAGCACCCCGTCCATCGAATACGCCACGACTGGTCCGTCTCCCCGTGCTGGCTTGACGACCGGAAGACGCCGCGATCCGTGCGAAGGGCGAAACATTCGAATTCGCCGAGCGTCAAATCCGTCCGGTGTCGGGTCGAAGAACGGCTTTGTCGAAGCCGCTCCCGATCCGAACCAACCGGTCAAAGGGCTCAGCGGATCGACTCCCTGGAACTCCGGATCGTCACGTCCAACCAACTGCTGCTCCGCAGTGCGCGCGAGCAACACCTCACCTGCCTCTGGGTCGTTAGCTGTCCACGACGGAGGAACACTGACATGCCGGACAGGCGGAGGAGAAGACACGAACGGACCCGCCGCCCTCACTACGTGATTTAAAGCCACACGCCGAGAGTAGCAATAAGTCAGCTGCTAGCTATCAACCATCTTGGGCTATTCGGACTGGGTTTCCGTCGAGCGCGCCGCACGAACCCAGTTTGACGCCGTTACTTGGCTCACGCCGATGGCCTTACCGATCATCGTGGTTGTCATCCCGATTTCGGATGCCTTTCGCGCGATCTCGAAGCGCCGTTCCGTCGTCTGCCGGATGAGGGCCTCACCCTGCCTCAGCTCTTCCATGAGCGCCGCAGCCTGAGCCTCGTCGGCGACTGTTTTTCGAGGCTTGCGGGAGCGGCGGGCCGGCTGCGGTGTGTTCACTGGACGATTCCGATCGGAGGAAGGAACGTCGGAACGGCGATTGCAGACGAAGAAGGCATGTGCAAAGATCCGACGCGAAACTCGCTCGAATCTGTTGATCGGTCTTCGGTTTTGACGGGCACGCAACGCGACCGCCAAGTCGCGTCAAAAACGGTCAACGTTGACCGCCGTTTGGTGTGCTCCGAAGTCATATTAGCCATGGGCGTCTCCGCAAGTCACTGGGGCCGCCGTCAAGCCGAGACGGCCTACCAGTTCTACTCGAAAACGAGCAAAACTGCATCTCGACAGCAGATGCGACTAGTCACTCAGCCGGACGAACAACAGGCTCCTAGCCGTCAAGCTCAGAGAGGTGATCCACCGTGGCTCGAGTGATAGTCCATGCCAGCGGACTCGACTTCGGGCTTTGCGACCGCGGGCGACCGCGGACTTGCAGCCTTCTTCCAGATGAGCAGGAGCCCTTTGCCGTCAAGTCCGGGGCGATGACCCGTCAGGAATGGGACGACGCCCAAGCTCAAGTAGCCCGAGGTGACCTGGACCGCTTAGAGCGGCAGACAGAACGGGGAGGGATTGAGAATGCGACCACTGCGCGTGATGTCGCGAGCCGCTTTGGCCTCACTCCAAGAAGCATCGCGGTCTTCCCCGGCGAACTCTTCGCATTCGTAATTGATGGCGAGCTGCGCTACCCGACGTGGCAGTTCATAAACGGTAGAGAAGACTCAGTTCTCCCGCACTTGGCGCAGTTAGTCGAAGCCTTCAGCGACGACATGCATCCTTCGACCATTCTCGGCTTCATGCAGACCCCCCAGGAAGACGCTCGGCTGAACGGAGTCCAGCTGACCCCCGTGGAGTGGCTTGTTCGAGGTGGGGACGTTCAGAGGCTCGTCGATATCCTCGGCAGCTTCCTGATGTCCTGAAGCGGCGATGCTGTTTGCGTGCGTTTCGGCCTCGGTCGATCGCTGAAACGGGACTATACCCCTGCTGCGAATGGCGGACGCCTAGCTCGGGCCGCCGTCATGGACGCCAGGACCACTGAAGAGTGTCGAGACTATTTGCTTGGCTCTTGCGCCTGTAGATGCAGCCGATTCTCAGGAACGTCTCGCGGCGGTGGAGCGCGCGGCTTGCTCGTGACCTAGCTGCTCGTTTATGAGCGGACTCGGGCCACCCGAAGCGACCTCGGCATCCCGCTCCGAGCCAAAGAGCTAGCAAGAGGAACGCGCCTCGAGGGAGGGCGACGGGCCTAGCCATTCATATCTTGGCTGTGCCGTGGCAGCATCTGCCCATGACGGACTCAAGCGCATCAAACGTGCAGCCCTCAGAATCGGATCCCAAGAAAGACTTCCGCGTCGGCGTGGCCTCCGATGACGCCGTGCGTCGACTCGCCCAGGCCATAGAGCGGCTCGGCAACGACGCGGACTACTTCATGGACGCACTGACCGAAAAGCTGCTGTCCATGGAACCCCTGCCGAAGTATGAACCCGATGACGACAGCGACCGGTCCATCCTCATCGACTCAGGAGCATTCACACCGGCCGAGTACGACGCCACCCAACGATCCATCGCACGGGGCGATCTCGAACTGCGGGTCGTCGAGACGTGGTTCTCGAGCCTCGCAGGCACCCTTTCCCTCAAAGCGATTGCCGGATTTCTACGCTGGAGCGAGGACGAGGTCACCACCGCAGTCGCCGACGGCCGGCTCTACGCCGTTGAGATCTCGGGCCGGCTCCGGTTTCCAGAATGGCAGCTCAGCCTGTCGTCGCCCGGCCGGCTCTTGCCTGGACTGGCAGAGGTGATCGCTGCCGACAATCCGAAACGGAGCTGGATCAGTTTGGCCGGCCTCATGGGCACACCCCAACAAGACCTCCATGGCGAGGGACACAAGACCCCCGTTGCTTGGTTGCGAGATGGAGGCGACGTCAGGCGCGTGACGGACGTTGTGATGTCACCGCGGCTCAGCTAGCTAGCCTGCTCGCGACCAGCGAGAAGGTGCAGACGTGCCCGAAAGTCGCGGCCTTCCGAGTTCCCTGACCGAGTACGTCCTGGTGTGGTGCGAGGACCTGCTGCAGGACCTCCCGGCCACTGCCCGAACCGATCTCGCCCGCGCGCTGAGCACCATGTACGAAGGTGGACGGTGGCCGACACGGCTTCGCATCCAGCGCCTCGCTGAACAGATAAGCGGGAACTACGGAGACGCGAACACCTTCGCGGGGGACTTGCACTCCGAACGCCCCGGTTACGTCGCCACGATCACGCAGAAGCTCAGCGAGCCCGACCCGCAAACCCGCGACGAGGCGCTCGAGATGCTCGCCCGACTCCCGGGCTCGCTAGAGCTTGTTCGAGCGCTCGACCGGGCGGTTGAACAGGGCCGCCTTTCTCGTGTTGAGCGAGAAGATGTCCTTCGGCGCGCTCTTGGCAATCCTGTCCTTCCTGCCCCGGCGCCCGCTCCGGATTCCTATCCGGAACTGCCTCGGGACTATCCGGAGTCATACGAGGATCAGAAGCGGCGAGATCCCCCGTACGAACTGTTCCGGCCGACACCCGATCAAACAAGGGTCCTGGTCAAGCTCGACGAAGTGTGAAGGCCGGCCTCCTGGAGGTGCAGGCATACCGTCGTGCCATCTTCGCGATCATGAACGAACAGTCGTCTGCGGCTGACTGAGCCACCGAAGGCGTCACTGACGACTTCCCGATGCTCACCGAGATTAACACTGGAATACCAGACCTTGGATGTGAGAGAATGGCCTCATGCCCATTCCCACCTCAAACCCTGATGCCGCCCCCCGCCGACTCCTCAGGGAAGTTGTGTTCGAGAAGATGCTCGCGGCGATTGTCGACGGCACGCTCGAGCCGGGGGAGCGCCTGAACGACGACCAACTCGTCAAATGGCTCGGCGTCTCACGCACCCCCGTGCGAGAAGCCATCGCTCAACTGCAGACTTACGGTCTGGTCGAAATCGAAGCCAACCGGTTCACTCGGGTCGCCGCCCGAGACGACATCGTTTACGCCGAAGCCGCTCAGTTCCTCGCCGGCCTTCACACGCTGGCACGGGAGTGGGGCTCGGGCAACCTCGACGCCGCAAGGCGCAAAACCCTACTGGGCTCGATCGCCTCCGTGAAGAAGCAACTCAAGGCCCGCGACCTCCACGGGCCAGGAGCCCTTTTGGACGTCCAAGGTGAGCTCGCGAAAGCCTCTGGGAACGCCCTTTTTGTCGGAACCGAGGAACCGCTACGAATCCGCGTCAATTTCCTCCGCCCTCGCGAAGTCGACTCGTACGACTGGGATGCCCTCCTAGCCGTGACGGACGAACTGGCGGAAGCTCTCAAGAACTAGGCAAGGCCTGAATCTGGCCCCTACGGCATCGGTCAAGGCTGATGGGGCAACCCGTCCTGCCGGCAGGCACTCGCGTCCTTTGCCGTGCGGACCAGCTGAACGGCCTGGCCGGTGATTCGTCCAAATCTGAGAGGTAGCCCCATGCGACTGTCGTCGACGGAGCCGCAGACTTATCGCATCTACGCGCTGATCGACCCTGCGACTCGGTTTCCGCACTACGTGGGTCAAACCGCCGACTACCTAGGTCGGCGACTTCGTCAACACGTCAAGAAGCACCAGACCACGAAGAAGGGACTTTGGGTTCGAGCGCTGGTTGATGCTGGCGAATGGCCCGAGATTGTTTTGCTCGAGGAGTTCGTTGGGGATCGACGTCTCGCTTATGAACGCGAGTCGCACTGGATTGCACGCCTGAAAGAGGAAGGATGCCCCTTGCTTAACTAGGTCACCGAAGACCAGGGCCAGCTCCACGCAGTGTCTCTCTGTCCTGGCCCTGCTCAATGAGGCTGACTGGCCCTGGGAGGCGATCAAAGACGATCGATGTCCGGTCAGACCGGATCGGGTTGCCACGAAGGACGATCGTCACTCTCGATGCGGGCAAGGTCCCAGCGACCGTGGTCGTCACTTACGCCGTCATCTGACACGAGTGCTCCTCGGCCGGCACGGGACTCGAGAACGGGCGGCGCGCACGAAGAAGCCCCCGCCCGGCTGGGGGAGCCGGAATGCGGGGGCGGCTGCTGCCTAGCGGGTTAGGGACCGCCGGCAGCTCTCAGCCAGCTTGGGGGGAAGCTGACCGGAACGGGGCTACGCGCGGCCCCTGACGGCTCTCTCGCGCTCAGTAGGGAGCGACCGAGGTCACGATGCGATCCTCAGGGAGCGTGGCGCGCACCTCGTCGATCACGTCGGCCGGCGTCGGGGCGTTCACCTGGACGGCCACGGCCTCGGCGCTCGTGTCGCCCTTGGGGCGGTGCCTGACGAACCAGCTCATGACCGGGCGCTACCCGCGGTCATGATGGCCACTCGTCCGGCTCGGGGTGCAGCCGCCCCGTCAGGGCTGACAGCTCGGCCTCGTGCTGGATCATCCACGCGACGGCGCTGTTCAGGCTGCCCTCTCGGCGTAGCCAGGGTCGGCCGCCGGCATCGTCTCGGCCGTGGGCGTAGCAGTGGTAGGCGATGCCGCCCAGCTCGGGGCGCGAGAGGACGTAGCCAAGGGGGGTAGAGCGCACTCGGCGGACTTGCCAGACACCACGCTGTCCCGGTGCCGGCGGCACCGCGAACGGGTGCGTCGGGATCGGCCGGCGCAGGATGCTGGCTGCTGTCTCACCTGGCCCGCGCACTCCCATGGCTCGAAAGCTACGGCCGACGGCCGACACTGCGGCGAACCTGGACCAGGCGGTCACGCTCAAATTAGCGCGACCGCCTGCCGGGTTTAGAGGATGGCGGGCAAGATAAGCATCAACATCTGAGGCTGGAAGATGGCGAGAAGCACCAATCCTCCGACGATGAAGATGGAGCCGCTTACGTGAACTTGCGTACGTCTACCGCCTGGGGTAGTCTTACTACTGAATTTAAACACTTATCTATTTCTGCTTCCGTGAATGTTGCTGAATGGATATTTCTGGAAATCGCGCGGGAACGCGATTCGCCCACAACGCCTTTGGAGTAAATCTCTAGGGGCGTTTTTGTGTGTGCGTGGGGCAACTGCCCGACATCTAACTGTAGCACATGTGTAATATGTCTGTCAACACAATCCGCAAATTGTATTTACAGTTACGGATTTGTATCTGTTTTGATTACCACTCACCGAGTGCCTGGATTAGCTTTCGGCAGGACCGGCGCTTTGCCATGGGCCTAGTCTCAGCCCACGATCCGCGCCCGTCAAATGCGATATAACGCGCCAGTAGCGGTGGTTGAGTGAGATCCGAGCGGACCGGTTAATCGTTTACACCTAGGCAGTCGTGCTTTTGCTGCGGGGTAAGTCGGTCATATTGGCGGAGACTATAAGGTAGAACACTCGGACAGCTCGTACGTCGCGTACCTCGCGTATCCCTAGTCTCTCCGCAGCAAGCGTCAGTGAGGTTGATTTTGGTTGTTCCATCGGATTCCCTCGCAGCCATGGCTCGTGCCGTGGAGCGATCGAAGAGGGAAACCAACGTGCGCTTCCCGATCGAATACATCCGCAGGGGAGACGACGTTGACCCGATGGTTGCCCAGCTGCTTCGCGGTGGCCGCGGAGGCGAAGTGAGACTCAAGGTCCACATGACGCTCGCGATGCAGGCAACAAAAGCCCCTTTCACCGTGACTCGACGCCCCTCAGTGACCATGGCCAAAGTGTTGAATCTTGACGGTGAGACAGGGGGCCGACGAGTCACTGAGTCACTTCGATGGCTCGAAGATCACAAACTGATCGAGCCAAGCGAACCGAAGAATGGCCTTCGGCAGCTAAAAATGTTGGATCCAACCGGCTCCGGGGGCGCATGGGGCCCGAATGGAAAGCGGTATCTAGCTGTCCCTCTGACGTTGTGGTCCAGCGGGTGGATCATGCAGATGAGCGGTCGGTCCCTCGCTGTGTTTCTTGCCTTGACTGAGCTGAACGGAGGGAGCTTGAATCCGCTCGGCGAGGTCATGGACGGCTGTCGGAAGCGTCAATACGGCCTAT
>Ga0265780_10004198_pt1 | contig 18662 bp, 13 predicted proteins | sample P1T30metagenome_FD_192432 | JGI IMG/M metagenome (GOLD analysis project Ga0265780, IMG submission 192432) | Plant litter microbial communities from East Loma Ridge, Irvine, California - P1 T30 | ecosystem: Environmental > Terrestrial > Plant litter > Unclassified | place: USA: California...
TGCGCTGCGTGCCGGGAACGCTGAGCGTTAGCCGCATCGTCGCCCCTGCGAAGGCAGGGACCCAATTTATCGCTGCCGCAATGCCGGCAAACTTGGGTTCCTGCCTGCGCAGGAACGACGTAGTGGCTGGGTAGCGCGAGCACAGATACAACGTCGCCCCTGCGAAGGCAGGGGCGGCGTACTGCCAGCCCAATCAGAACATCAAGCGCACCCCCGCCGTCACATTCCTTCCCGCCAGCGGCGCCGCGTTCTTGATGAAGGACGTGTGGCTGAACGCCAGTTCGTTGCCCAGGTTGTTCACCCGCGCATAGAACTGCGCCGGCATGCCGCCGATGCGCGCGGTGTAGTGGGCGCCGAGGTTGACGATGTTGTAGCCGCCGGTCTCGCTCTCGAACTGCGCGGTCTTGTCCTGCTTGCCGACGCGGTAGACCTCGACCATGCCGTGCCACGCCTGCCACTCGCCATCCAGGCGCGCGCCGAGGCGGGCGGCCGGGGTGCGCGGGATATTGCGATTGCCTTCGCCGCCGTCGAAGCGGGCGCGCACGTAGTCGCCGAACAGGGTCGCCTCGAAGACCGGCGAGACCTTGTGGCGCACTTCTCCTTCCAGGCCGGTGAAGACGGCGTCGCGCTGGTCGTAGGCGATCAGCTGGAAGCCTTCATGGTTGTCGAGCGTGTTGGCATAGATGTAGTTGTCGATGCGGTTGTGGAAACCCGTCAGCGAGAAGGTGGTCGCGCCGGAGAACTTGCGCAGCGTGAGATCGAGGTTGTTCGAGGTTTCCTTGCCCAGGTCCTGGTTGCCGACCTCGTAGGTGGCGGTGGCCAGGTGCACGCCGTCGGCGTACAGCTCTTCGGCGGTCGGCAGGCGGTGGCTGCGCGACAGCGAGGCGCCCAGCGAATAGCCCGGCGTGAACTTCCATACCGCGCCGCCCGACACCGAGCTGCCGCTGGCGCTGGTGTCGCGCCGGCTTGCGCTGTCGACGTCGATGTCCTGCCACTCATGGCGCGCGGCCGCCTCGAAGCGCCAGTCGCCCAGGCGGTATTCCTCGGTGACGAAGGCGGCGTGCTTTTTGGTAAGCGTCGGCGGCACATAGGCTTCTTCGCCGGAGGTCGCGAAATCGCGCCGCGTGGTCTGCAGGCCCACCACGCCGCGCCAGCCCCCCAGCGGCTCGTGCTCGGCCTCGACGCGCACGTCGTGCCCCTTGTTGCGGAAGCTGGTGGCGACTTCGCTGCCTTCCAGCTCGTCGTGGCGGTAATCGGTGAAGGCGGCGCGCAGGCGCAGCTTGCTGATGCCGGCCAGCGGCTTGCGGTATTCGCCGCGCACGTCCCAGCGCTCGCTGTCGAGCTTCACGACCGGCACTTCATCGCCATGCTCGTGCTCGTGCTCTTCGCCTTCGTGGTCGTGCCCTTCTTCGGCGTGGCCGTGGCCGCCGCAGTGCAGGTGGTCGCCGTGCGGATGGCAGCCTTCGAATTCATGGCTGTGGCCCGGGATGCCGTATTCGGTGCGCTCCTTGGTATAGGCCGCGCCGAGGTAGCCGCGATCGAAGATCCAGGACAGGCCCACGCTGGCGGTCTCGCTGTCCTTGTAGCTGCCGGCCACGCGGCCGCCTTCGCTCCAGCCCTTGCCGACCTTGTAGGGATCGGCGTTGCGCTTGACGCCCTCGGCGTGGATCGCCACATTGCCGGCGCCGCCGGTCAATTCAAACGCGCCGGCTTTTTCGCGCGCCACCGAATTGGCGCGCAGCTCGACGCTGCCTTCGACCGGCCGGTCCGGCATGACGGTCGGGATCTTGCGGTCGATGATGTTGACCACGCCGCCCACCGCCCCGCCGCCATAGGCCAGCGCCGACGGCCCGCGCAGCACTTCGATGCGCTCGGCCAGCATCGGCTCGAAGGCCACCGCGTGGTCGGGACTGATGGTGGAGGCATCCTGCACTTCCGCGCCGTCCGACAGGATCTTCACGCGCGGACCGTCCATGCCGCGGATGACCGGGCGGCTCGCGCCGGCGCCGAAGTGGCTCGAGGTGATGCCGGGCTGCTTGGCCAGGGTCTCGCCCAGCGTCGATTCGCGCGCCCGCACCAGCGCGCCGCCGGACAGCGAAGTCACCGGCGTCACCATGTCGTCGCCCAGCAGGCCGAGCGCGCTGGCGGAGATGACGACGGTCGGCACGCTGTCCGGATCGCCCTGCAGGCGTTCGGGCGCCGACTGGGCGTTGGCGGCGAGCGGCGCGCCGAAGGCAAACAGGATCGCCAGCGCGAGCGGCGTGCGGGGACAGGTCAGGACAGGCATGGACAACTTCCTTTCGATGGATGAGCGGATGCATATTGCCGTAAAGGCAATGCATTACTTGATAATGATAAGCCATTATCATTAAAGGCTCAACACCGATCGCCATGAAGACCATCATTCAAAAGCCGTAATTGAATGGACAATCCGCTGCTATTCATTACAACAATGAATACACAGCAAGCGCATAATTGCCGCATGACTACTTCGATCTCGAACTCGGCGCTGGCTTACGGTGGCACCAGCGGGCTGTCCGACCTGTACACCTCGGCGACCAAGTCGCTGCTGGCGCAAAACCCGGGCATCAAGACCATCGATGCGCAGCTCAAGCGCGACGACGCGCGCCTGTCCGGCATCGGCAAGCTGGCGCTGGCGCTGGATGCATTCCGCTCCAGCGCCGGCAAGCTGTCCGCCGACAAGCTCGACATGTCGGCCAGCGCCAGCGGCAAGGCCGTCACGGCGCAGCTAGCCGGGTCGAATGCGGCGGCCGGCACCCACAGCGTCGACGTCAAGCAGCTGGCCCAGGGCCAGCAACTGGCGAGCAAGGCCCTGCCCGGCCATGACACGCCGCTCGGCACCGGCTCGGCCACGCTGATCAAGATCGATATGGGTTCCGGCAGCGGCGCCAGCTCCACCACGATCCGCATCGACGAGGGCAACAACACCCTGGACGGCATCGCCAAGGCCATGCGCGACGCCGGCATCGACGCCAAGGTGGTCCAGGACGGCAAGGGATACTCCCTCAGCCTCACCGGCAAGCCGGGCGCCGCCAACGGCATGCGCATCAGCGTCGCCGGCGACCCGGTCATGCAGGGCCTGCTTTCCTACGGCCCTGGCGTAAACAGTGCGATGAGCCAGAAGGCCGCGGCCCAGGATGCCCAGCTGACCGTCGACGGCAAGGCGATCACCTCCGGCACCAACAAGCTCGATAGCGCGATCCCCGGCGTCTCGCTGACCCTGGGCGCGACCGGCAAGAGCGAGGTCGAGGTCAAGCGCGACCCCTCCGCCATCGCCAGCAACGTCAAGGATTTCATCGGCGCCTACAACAAGATGGCGGGCAAGCTGGCCGACCTGAAAAACGGCGACGCCGCCAACAACGCCATGATCGGCCAGGTCCAGTCCCAGCTCGACGGCATCCTCGCCGGCGCCGACGCCAAGGCCCTGGCCGACATGGGCATCACGCGCAAGAACGGCGCCCTGGTGCTGGACGAGACCAGGCTGAATGCCGCCGTCAAGCTCGATGCGGACAAGGTCACGCAGTTGTTCGGCAAGAGCGGCACCGGCCTGGCCTCGCAGCTGTCGGAACGTATCGGCCAGCAGATGACGAAAGGCGGCGTCGTGGCCAACAACGCCGCTTCGGTGCAGGGCGAAGTGGACAGGCTCACCGCGCAGAAGGACAAGGTGGCGGAAACCGTCAACCGCCAGGCCAGCATGCTGGTGCAGCAGTACGCGATGGCCGGCGCGGGTGGCAGTTCGCTGTTCGGGATGTCGAATCCGGGGGCGGGGATGTCGCTGTTCGATTACATGGCCTGACCGTGCGCTGGATACGTCGTCCCTGCCTGCGCAGTGACGACGCTGGTTTGGTCTTGCGGCGTGTTTGCCCTGGCTGCCACGACGATATGCGCACGCGTGCCGTACGCACCGCCTCGCCCACCGGGCCGAATCGGCTATCATGGTCTGAATGACAAGATACCTCATCGGCCCTACATGAACGCATTCTCGCTGCAACAAAAAGTCTTCCTGCTCCTGCTGGCATTGGTCACCATCGGTTTCTGCTGGATCCTGCTGCCCTATTCCGGCGCGGTGTTCTGGGGGGTGGTGCTGGCCATCCTGTTCGCGCCGCTGTACCGGCGCTTCCTGGCCTTCACCCGCAACAAGAAGAGCGGCGTCGAGCGCCGCAACGGCTCGGCCCTGCTTACGCTGCTGGTGATCGTGGTGCTGGTGCTGATTCCGGTGGCGATGATCGCGGTATCCCTGGTCCAGCAGGCGGCCAGCGTGTACACCATGGTCTCCACCGGCCACATCGATTTCGGCGCCTACTTCCGCCAGGTCATGGGCGCCCTGCCCGACTGGGTGATCGGCCTGCTGCAACGCTTCGAGCTGACCAGCCTCGCCACCATCCAGCAAAAGCTGTCGGCCGTCGCGGCCGAGGCCAGCCAGGTGGTGGGCAAGTACGCCTTCAACGTCGGCCGCAATACCCTCGACTTCCTGGTCAGCCTGACCGTCATGCTCTACCTGCTGTTCTTCCTGCTGCGCGACGGCGACGGCCTGGCGCGCAGCATCCGCCAGGCCGCGCCGCTGGGGCGCAAGTACAAGCAGCGCCTGTTCGAGAACTTCACGACCGTGATCCGCGCCACCGTGAAGGGCAATGTGCTGGTGGCCGCGGCGCAGGGCGCGCTGGGCGGCATCGCGTTCTGGTTCCTCGACGTGCAGGCGCCGCTGCTGTGGGCCGTGGTGATGGCCTTCCTGTCGCTGCTGCCCGCGGTCGGCGCGGCGCTGGTGTGGGCGCCGGTGGCGATCTACTTCATGGTCAGCGGTTCGCTGGTCGAAGGCATCGGCCTGGCCGTCTACGGCGTGGTGGTGATCGGCCTGGTCGACAACGTGCTGCGCCCGGTGCTGGTCGGGAAGGACACCAAGATGCCGGACTACGTGGTGCTGCTGTCCACGCTGGGCGGCATGGCCCTGTTCGGCCTGAACGGATTCGTGATCGGACCGGTCGTCGCCGCCCTGTTCATCGCTGCCTGGGACCTGTTCGCGGCGTCCGAGGAGTTTCACTCGGAGTAAGCAGGAATGCACCATGCATGCGCATCGAACGCCTTGCGATAGTGCATGCCATGCGATTAGTTGAAAAGCTGTTGCAGTAATGAGACGAAGTAATTGTTGCACTGAGACTAATTGATTAGGATTCAATTTTTCCCAGGGGAGCACTTACTTGAAACTGTCACCGATTCGCCAGGCGGTCCTGCTTGGTTTGTACGGCGCCGCGGCGTTCGCCCTCGCGCCCAGCGCCTTCGCCCAGGTCCAGAACGCGGTCCCTGCAGCCGGCGATGCCGGCATGCAGAGCGTGAGCATCGTCGGCTCGCGCCGGGTCGGCGCCAACTCGTCGACCGACACCACGGTCCCGGTCGATTACATCCCGATGACCAAGCTGGCCGAGCAAGGCAGCCAGTTCGACCTGGCGCAGACGCTGACCAATATCTCGCCCTCGTTCAACTCGACCCGCCAGAGCGGCGCCGACGGCGCCGACCTGGTCGACTCGGCGGCCCTGCGCGGCCTCGGTTCCGACCAGACCCTGGTGCTCATGAACGGCAAGCGCCGCCACACCACCGCCCTGGTCAACCTGTTCGGCGCGCGCAACCGCGGCAACACCGGCACCGACATGAACGCGATCCCGCTGCTGGCGATCAGCAACGTGCAGGTGCTGCGCGACGGCGCCGCCGCGCAGTACGGCTCGGACGCGATCGCCGGCGTGATGGACATCCAGCTCAAGAAGAGCCTGGGCTGCGAATCGGTGCTCGGCGGCGGCCAGTACACCGAAGGCGACGGCACCAACTGGCTGGCCTCGGCCTACTGCGGCGTGGCCGTCGGCGGCGGCGTGCTGGGCATCACCGGCGAATACCTCGACCGCGGCCGTTCGAACCGCGCCGAGGAAGGCAATCCGCGCATCATCGGCGACTCCAAGGTCAAGAACAAAACCGTTTACCTCAATGGCGAATTCCCGGTCGGCCCGGGCAAGCTGTACCTGACCGCCGGCGCCCAGGACCGCGACGCATCCTCGGCCGCCTTCGCGCGCGGCGGCGTCGGTTCCGACGACATCCCCTCGCGTAACTCGGAAGCCATGTACCCGAACGGCTTCGTGCCCTTCATCGATGCCACCATCGACGACCGCTACGGCACTGTCGGCTACCGCACCCGCATCGGCGAATGGGCCAGCGATTTCTCGCAGACCTACGGCATGAACCGCATGCGCTACAACATCGCGAACACGCTCAACGCCTCGATCGCGAACCTGGACCTGGTGGGCGGCGGCCGCGGCATCAGCCCGACCAGCTTCAATGCCGGCGGCTTCCAGTTCCGCCAGTTGACCACCAACGCCGACTTCAGCCGCTTCTACGACGGCGTGCTGGGCGGCCTGAACGCGGCCTTCGGCTTCGAGTACCGCGCCGAGAACTACAAGATCTTCGCCGGCGAACCGGGCTCCTACATCGACGCCGACGGCGTCGGCTTCGGCGGCAATGCCGGCAGCCAGGGCTTCCCGGGCTTCCAGCCGGGCGACGCCACCGACCGCAAGCGCCACAGCAGCGCCGCCTACCTCGACTTCGAGCTCGATGTCGCCCCGCGCACCAAGCTGCAGGCCGCCGTGCGCCACGAGCGCTATTCGGACTTCGGCTCGACCACCACCGGCAAGCTGGCCGGCTCGTACAAGCCGACGGATGACTTCCTGCTGCGCGCCTCGGCCAGCACCGGCTTCCGCGCGCCTTCGCTGCAGCAGGCCTACTTCTCCTCGACCTTCACCGACTTCGTCAGCGGCGTGCCGCTCGACGTGGTGCTGGCGCCGAACGGCGGCGCGGTCGCCAACGCGGCCGGCATTCCGAAGCTGAAGGAAGAGAAGTCGAAGAGCTTCACGCTGGGCGCGACCTGGACCCCGACCCAGGCAATCTCGGTCACGGCCGACCTGTACCAGATCACCATCGACGACCGCATCGTGCTGTCGGGCCGCTTCGACGCCGACAACTACCCGGCGCTGGGCGCGACCCTGCAATCGCTGGGCGTGGGCCAGGCCCAGTTCTTCGTCAACTCGGTCGACACCCGCACCCGCGGCCTGGACCTGACCGCCTCGCACCGCATGAACCTCGGTCCGGGCAAGCTGAATACCTTCCTCGCCATGAACTTCAGCAAGACCGAAGTGACCGGCGTGCATGCCCCGGCCACGCTGGCGGGCTTCGAAGACGTGCTGCTGTCGGAACGCGAGCGCCTGTTCATCGAACAGGGCGGCCCGCGCCGCAAGGCCACGCTGGACTTCGACTACATCGTGGGCCAGCTGGAAACCGACTTCCGCATCGTCAACTACGGCTCGCAGACCCTGGGCACCTTCTCGGGTCCGCCGGTGCCGAACCAGTACTACAAGTCGAAGACCTCGGCCGACCTGTCGTTCACCTGGGCCTTCACCGAGAAGACCAAGCTGACCGTGGGCGGCACCAACATCTTCAACGTGCATCCGAGCGAGCAGAATCCGGACGAGACCGACAACGGCTTCAAGTACGAGAGCGTGCAGTTCGGCCTGAACGGCGCGGCCTATTTCGCGCGCCTGTCGCACAAGTTCTAAGCCCGGCACGTCGCATTGGGTTCCTGCCTTCGCGGGAACGACGTGCATGAGGCCTGCCGATCCAGCACGTCGCATTGGGTTCCTGCCTGCGCAGGAACGACGTGCATGAGGCCCGCTGATCCAGCACGTCGCCCCTGCGAAGGCAGGGGCCCAAGTTCGCGCCGTCGAAACGCATGCACAACCCGGGTTCCTGCCTTCGCAGGAACGACGTATTATTTGTATCTCGCAAGCATCCTCCCGCAGCACACGGCAACGTGAAATCACCTCCTTTAAGGATGTGTTATGTTGATCGCGCCGACGATCAACCCCATGCCACCATGCCAGCCCAGCTCGCCGACGCCGTCTCCCCCCCTTCCCTTACCCGTCCCGCCGACCACGGCGACACCCTGTCCGCATCGCGCTTCTGGCTGCTGTGCGGCCTGCTTGCCCTGCTGGCCCTGCTGCTGCGCCTGCCCACGCTGTCCAGCCGTTCGCTGTGGCTCGACGAAACCTACAGCGCCTGGTTCGCCGCCGTACCGCTGCGCGAACTGTGGACCAGCGTGCCGCTGTACGAAACCCACCCGCCCTTCTACTACACGCTGCTCAAGGGCTGGACCGCCCTGTTCGGCAAGGGCGAGGCGGCGCTGCGCAGCATGTCGGTGCTGGCCAGCGTGCTCACCGTCTTCCTCATGCCGGCCTGCGCGCGCCTCGCCAGGCTGGGCGCCAGGGCCGAGCGCGTGGCGCTGCTGGCGGCGCTGTTCCTGGCCGTAAACGCCTTCAGCATCAACTTCGCCCAGCAGGCGCGCCCGTACGCGATCCAGGCGCTGAGCGGTTCGCTGGCCGTGTTCTTTTCCTCGATGCTGCTGCTCGAACTGGCGCGCCCGCAAGGCCGGCTGCGCCTGTGGATCGCCGGCCTGGCGCTGTCGGCCGGCGTCACGCTGTGGCTGCACAACACCGGCATGTTCGCCGCCTTCGGCATCTGGACCGGCATGACCGTGGCCCTGCTGGCGGCCACGCCCGGACCGCGCCGCCCGCAGGTGACGGCGGTGGCGCTGGCCGGCATCGGCGCCCTGCTGGTGTGGTCGCCCTTCATCCCGATGCTCATGAAGCAGAGCGCGGCCATGACCAGGCTGTCGTACTGGATCCAGTTCAAGCCAGCGAACACCATCGCCGCCTGGAGCGTGATCAGCGGCGCGCCGATCATGCACTACCCGGTCGCGCTGCTGGTGCTGGCCGGCTTTGCGTGGCTGTGGAAGCACGCGCGCCTGCACTTCTGGCATTGGCTGTGCGTGCTCAGCCTGCCGATCCTGGCGCTGGCCGCCTACAGCCTGCTGGCCAAGCCGGTATTCCTGTCGCGCCTGTTCGAGTGGCTGGCGCCGCTGGGCATGGTGCTGCTGGCGCTGGGCATCCATGCGCTGCGCCCGCGCTGGCGCCTGCCGGCCATCGCCCTCATCCTGGCGCTGTCGGCGTATTCGGTGCTGAATTTCTATCGCTCGCAGACCGAGAACTGGCGCGAGATGCTGTCCGCGCTGGCCCAGGAAAGCCGCCCGGGCGACCTGGTGCTGGCCTTCCCCAACGAGATCCAGATGCCGGTGACCTACTACATGCCGGCCGGCCGCGGGCCGTCGGTCACTTACCTGCCCGGACCGTTCCCGGCGCTGGGCCTGGAGCGCCGCTACACCGGCAATTCCGGCGCGCCCAACATCGCGCCCGATGACATCGAGCGCCTGCGCACCCTGCTGCCGCGCTACCGGCGCGTGTGGCTGGTGGAGCGGCTGGCGAATCTCTACGATCCGGATGACCTGGTGATGAAGGAACTGGGGAGCCGCTACCGGCTGGTGAAGAAGATCGATGGAATCGGCGCGGTGATCCGGCTCTATGAAGCCGCGCCGCAGGGTTGATCGGAAGGCGTCCCACCCGCCCGTCCATCGGACAGGCAGGAAAACGGCGGCGAGGCGCCTGGCACCGGTTTTACATTCCAGGCCGGCAAGGCACCGGACGCTGGTGGTTTTACGGTAGCGCGCACGGCTTCCCGCTGGCCGGAACCGAGGCTTGCCGAAGGCGATGGACGGATGCCGGCGCGGGCGTTCAGGCCGGGAAGATGACGGTGGCTTCGAGCCCTTTCAGGCGGGCCGATTCGCCCAGTTCGAGCCTGGCGCCGTGGCGTTCGGCGATCGACTTGATGATGGCCAGCCCCAGGCCGCTGCCGGCGGCGTCGCTGCCGGGCACGCGGTAGAAGCGGTCGAACACGCGCTCGCGTTCCTCGGGCGGGATGCCGGGGCCGCTGTCCTCGACCCGCAGCCGCACCGTGCCCGCTTCGGCCACCACCGACACGTCGACGGTGCCGCCGTTGGGCGTGTACTTGATGGCGTTGTCGACCAGGTTGCGCGTCAGGATCATCAGCGCGTCCGGCTGGCCCTCGATGGCGGCGCCGTCGGCGCGCTGCAGGCCGAGGTCGATGCACCTGACCTGGGCCAGGCCGGCCAGGTCGGCCACCGCGCGCTTGGCCACGCCGGCCAGGTCGACCGGCTGGCGCGGCGCGCCGCCGGCGGCGCTGGCTTCCTGGCGCGCCAGCACCAGCAGCTGCTCGACCAGGCGCGTGGCGCGCTCGATGCCCGCGGTCAGGCGGCCGACGGCGACCTTGTGCGCTTCCGGATTGCCGTTGGCGCGTTCCAGGCTCTGCACCTGCAGCTTGAGCGCGGCCAGCGGCGTGCGCAGCTCGTGGGCGGCGTCGCCGACGAAATGCTGCTGGGCGTCGAAGGCGGTGCGCACGCGCCCGAACAGCAGATTCAGTTCCTGCACCAGCGGCCGCACCTCGTCGGGCAGGCCGGCTTCGGAAACCGGCGACAGATCGTCGGCCTGGCGCGAGGCCACCTGCTTGCGTACCCGTGCCACCGGTTCCAGCGAGCCGCTCACGACCCACCACACCACCAGCATCAGGATCGGCATCATGACCGCGATCGGCCCGAGCGTGCGCAAGGCCAGGTTGCCGGCCATGCTGCGCCGCACGGCCAGGTCCTGGGCCACCTGCACGGTCTGGCTATTCGACTGGATCGAGAAGATGCGGTAGGTGGTGCCGTTGGCGCGCACATTGGAAAAGCCCAGCACGGCGCGCTGCGGCAGGCGCGCGTGCGAGACGCTCTTGAACACCTGCACGCCGTCGGGCGACCAGACCTGCACCACCAGGTCGTCGTTGCCGGCGACCGGCGTATCGACGTTGGCGGCTTCCTCGGTGTTGGCCAGCGGGACGCGCGAGCGCAGCGACAAGGCCATCTGCTGCATGTGGTAGTCGAAGATCTGGTCGGCGTCCTGCAGCGCGGTGCGGTAGGCGATGGACGCCTGCGCGACCGCCGCGATGGTGATCGCCGCCAGCAGGAACCACAGCAGCCGTCCGCGCAGCGAATGGGTAACCTTGACTTTCATGCCTTGGGGACCATGTAGCCGACCCCGCGTACGTTCTGGATCAGGTCGCTGCCGAGCTTCTTGCGCAGGCCGTGGATATATACCTCGACGGCGTTGCTGCTGACTTCATCGCGCCAGCTGTACAGCTTTTCCTCGAGCTGGGCGCGCGACAGCACCGCGCCCGGACGCGCCACCAGCGCTTCCAGCACGGCCCATTCGCGCGCCGACAGCACCACCGGGGCGCCGTCGACCAGCACTTCGCGCGTGGCGGGGTTGATCGAGATGTTCTTGTATTCGAAGACCGGTTCGCCGCGTCCGGCGGCGCGCCGCAGCAGCGCGCGGATACGCGCCAGCAGTTCGTCGAGATCGTAGGGTTTCAGTACGTAGTCGTCGGCGCCGGCATCCAGCCCGGCGATACGCTGCGACACGGCGTCGCGCGCGGTGGCGACCAGCACCGGGGTGCGGTCCTTGCGCCCCCGCATCGAACGCAGGACTTCGAGACCGTCCTTGCGCGGCAGACCCAGGTCGAGCACGACCAGGTCGTAGTTCTGGTTCTGCATCAGGGCCGTGTCGGCCATCTCGCCGTCCTTGACCCAGTCGACGGCGTAGTGCTCGGCCCTCAGCAGGTCGAGCACTACTTCGCCGATCATCGTATCGTCTTCCACCAGCAGCAGCCGCATTAAATCCCCCGATTCATCGAAACCATGCGGATGGAAGACGCTACCCTGCTGCCTTAACCAATCCGGACGGGAATGAAGATTTTGTCATCCCCGCGCTGGATCAGCAAGGCTACCGACTTGCTGGACTTGCTCACCACGTCGCGCACCTGGGCCACCGAGCTCACCGGCCGGCCGTTGACCGACAACAGCACGTCGCCCGGCTGCACCCCGGCCGCCTGGGCCGCGCCACCCGCATCCTCGATCACCAGGCCGACCGGAATGCCGGACTGGCGGCGCTCGATCGGTTCGAGCGGACGCAGGGCCAGGCCCAGCTTGGCGCCGCCGCCATTGCTGGCCAGGTTGTCGCCATCCGACGGGACCGGCTTGTCGTTGGCATTGCCCAGCGTGGCATTCAGCGCCACCACCTTGCCTTCGCGCCAGACGTCGAGGGCGACCTTCTCGCCCGGCTTGGCCACCGACACGATGGCGGTCAGGTCGCCGCTGGCGATCACGGGCTGGCCGTTGATCTTGCGGATCACGTCGCCCGATTTCAGGCCGGCCTTGTCGGCGGCGCTGCCGCGCACGATGCTCGAGACCAGCGCGCCGTCCGGCGAATCGAGCTTGAACGAATCGGCGAAGCCCTGGTTCACGTCCTGCACCGTCACGCCCAGCACGGCATGCTGCACCTTGCCGGTGGCGACGATCTGGTCCTTGATGCGCACCGCGACGTCGATCGGGATCGCGAACGACAGTCCCTGGTAGCCGCCGGTCTGGCTGTAGATCTGCGAGTTGATGCCGACCACCTCGCCGCGCGTATTGAACAGCGGGCCGCCCGAGTTGCCCGGGTTGACCGCCACGTCGGTCTGGATGAAGGGCACCGAATCGTTCGGCAGCGAGCGCCCTTTCGCGCTCACCACGCCGGCGGTCACGGTGGACTCCAGGCCGTAGGGCGAACCGATCGCCAGCACCCATTCGCCGACCTGCAGGTTGCGGGTATTACCCATCGGGACCACCGGCAGGTTCTTGGCCTCGATCTTCAGCACCGCCACGTCGGTCTTCGGATCGGAGCCGAGGACTTTCGCGCGGTATTCGCGGCGGTCCTGCAGCTTGACCGTGACCTGGTCGGCATCGCGCACCACGTGCGCGTTGGTCAGGATGACGCCGTCCGGGCTCACAATGAAGCCCGATCCGGCGCCACGAACGAGTTCCCGTCCGTTGCCGCCATGCGGTTGCTGCGGTTGCTGCGGCTGGAAACGGCGGAAGAATTCGTAGAAAGGATCGTCCTCGTCGAACTGCTGCGGCCCCTGGCGTTGCGACACCTTGGTGGAACCGATGACCTGGATGTTCACGACGGCCGGGCCGTTGTGCTGGACGATCTTGGTAAAGTCGGGCAATGCCGCCGCGACCGGATTGCCGGCCACCGGCGCCGGGGTCGCGGCCACCGGGGCCGGAGCCTGGACCGTCGCGGCGGCAGCGGCAGCGGCTGCCGCTGCGGTGGCGTTGTTGTGATTGACTGCGACCGCGCCAACCGCGCCGCCAATGACGCCTGCAGCGCACAAGGCCAGCGTGAGACGTTTTGCGGTGATGGCAGTGACTGCACCTTCGGTATGCATGTACGTGCTCCTAGATTGGGAAATTGGTTTGGGTGCTGCTGTTTTCGTTAGGAGTATATTGCTCCGGCAGTCTTAGATCATCCTTAAGTTCCGGGCTTCAAGGCAGCGCCAGAATTAGGCCAGGCTTAAGAAGCTATCCCGGTAGCTGCCGGCGTATTTCCAGCTACGGACGTGAAAAGAGGCGCCGCAGCGCCTCTTTGTCCTACCTACCTGCGATCACGCGATTCAGGCGGCCTGCTGGCTCGGCTGCTCCAGCACCTGCACGTTGTCGGTGTTGCCGTTGGCGTCAGCGATCGCGATCTTGCGCGGCTTGAACGCTTCGGGCACTTCGCGCGCCAGTTCGATGGTCAGCATGCCGTTGTCGAAGCCGGCGCTGACGACCTTCACGTGGTTGGCCAGCTGGAAGCGCTGTTCGAAATCACGCGAGGCGATGCCGCGGTGCAGGAAGGTGCGCTGCGCCTCATCCTTGTTCTTGCGGCCGGCGACATGCAGGGTATCGCGCTCGGAGACGATCTCGATCTCGTCGCGGCTGAAGCCCGCCAGCGCCATCACGATGCGGTATTTGTCTTCCGAGACCAGCTCGATGTTGTAGGGCGGGTAGCTCGGCGCCGATTCGGCGCGCTGTTCCAGCATGTTGACCAGGCGGTCGAAGCCGATGGCGGAACGGTACAGGGGGGACAGGTCAAAAGTACGCATGGTAAATATCCTTTAAAGAATTCAAGCGATAAGTTTCCGGACCTCATCTTGAGCATCCGTTGGAACCAATCTATGTCCCGTCCCACGGTTTTCAAGGCATACAAAATATGGATTTTATGCATGGATAATGAATTTTATTTGCATTACTGCATGATAGAAACTCGATGACTTTTTGATTAATACCCCATGCTAAACTCGTTCGTTTATGTCTTGAATTCACAGATTCCCGCCATGACCGCACGCTCCTCTTCGCGTCTCAGGACGCTCGCCACCCGCTCCGCTTCCACCGTCGCCCTCGCCCTCGCGCTGGCCTTCCCGGCCCAGGCCGAGGTGCCGGCGGCGGTCGACCAGCCCTACCCCGGCACCATCGTCCTGAACGTCGATGCGACCAACCTGTCGCAGCAGATCTTCCAGATGCGCATGCGCATCCCGGTCAAGCCGGGTCCGCTGACCCTGCTGTATCCGCAGTGGCTGCCGGCCAACCACGGCCCGAACGGCCCGATCACCCAGCTCGCCGGCCTGAAGTTCACGGCGAACGGCAAGCCGGTCGAATGGACCCGCGATCCGGTGCAGGTGTTCGCCTTCCACCTCACCGTGCCGGAAGGCGCGAGCGTGCTGGAAGCCGAGTACCAGTACCTGTCGCCGCTCGACACCGCCCAGGGCCGCATCACGATGAGCGACGAGATCCTCGGCGTGCAGTGGCCCTCGGTGACCCTGTACCCGGCCGGCTACGTGGCGCGCCGCATCACGGTGCAGCCGAACCTCAAGCTCCCCGCCGGCTGGCAGTTCGCCAGCGCACTGGAGACCGACAGCCGCCAGGGCGACGAAGTGCGCTTCAAGCCGCACGACCTGGAAACCCTGATCGACTCGCCGCTGTTCGCCGGCCGCTACAGCAAGGTCATCGACCTCGATCCGGGCGCGAAGGTGCCGGTGCGCCTGAACGTCTTCGCCGACAAGCCGGAGAGCCTGGAAGCCAAGCCGGAGCAGATCGCCGCCCACCGCAACATGGTGAAACAAGCGTATAAACTGTTTGGCTCGCACCACTACGGCCACTACGATTTCCTGTTCGCCCTGTCCGACGACTTCGGCGGCATCGGCCGCGAGCACCACCAGTCGAGCGAGAACGGCGTCAAGCCGGGCTACTTCACCGACTGGGCCAAGACCGAAGCCGGCCGCGACCTGCTGCCGCACGAGTACACCCACTCGTGGAACGGCAAGTTCCGCCGTCCCGCCGGCCAGGACGTCCCCAACTTCAACACGCCGCTGCAGAACGCCCTGCTGTGGGTCTACGAAGGCCAGACCCAGTACTGGGGCAATGTGCTGGCCGCGCGTTCCGGCCTGGTCTCGGCGAACGGCGCACGCGACGCGCTGGCCGCCACCGCGGCGCGCTACGACAGCATCGCCGGCCGCGCCTGGCGCGCGGTGCAGGACACCGTCAACGATCCGATCCTGAACGCCCGCCGTCCGCTCGGCTGGGCCAACTGGCAGCGCAGCGAGGACTATTATTCGGAAGGCCAGCTGATCTGGCTGGACGTGGACACCCGCATCCGCGAGCTGTCCGGCGACAAGCGCTCGCTGGACGACTTCGCGCGCGCCTTCTTCGGCATTAACGATGGCAGCTTCCTGCCGGCCTTCTACACCTTCGAGGACGTGGTCGCGGCCCTGAACAAGGTCCAGCCCTACGACTGGGCCGGTTTCCTGCGCTCGAAGCTGGACGGCCACGGCCCGGGCGCCCCGCTCGACGGCCTGGCGCGCGCCGGCTGGAAGCTGGTCTACACCGATACCCCGACCGAGCTGGCCAAGGCCGCCGACGAGCGCAGCAAGGCGACCGACCTGAGCTACTCGCTCGGCTTTACCGTGGCCCAGGACGGCGCCATCCGCAACGTGATCTGGGACGGCGTCGCCTTCCGCGCCGGCCTGGCCGGCAACTCGACCATCATGGCCGTCAACGACCGCGTCTACAAGCCGGAACTGCTGAAGGCCGCGATCAAGGAAGCCAGGGACGGCAAGCCGATCGCGCTGCTGGTCAAGAAGGGCAATGTGCTGCGCACCGTGTCGATCGACTACCGCGACGGCCTGCGCTATCCGCGCCTGGAGCGCATTCCGGGCACCAGGGATCGCCTGGAGGGGATCTATTCGGCGCTGAAGTAAGCTGGTCGATGCCGGCATGACGGGGCGTCCTTGCGGACGCCTTTTTTACGCCGCCTGCCTCAGCGCATGATCTGTTCCAGCTCGCGTCCCACCTGCTGCGCCAGCAGGTGGATGTGGTAGCCGTCGACGAAGCCGTGATGCGCCTGCACCGAGAACGGCAGTTGCAGCCGGCCGCCCGGCGCATCCCGGAAGCGCCCCCAGGCCAGCGAGGGAATGTCGGGCGCCGCCAGTGACATCGCCGGATGCTGGATCGCGGTGAAGTCGAGCCAGGGCATGCAGGTCACGAAGACCTGGTCCTTGGCCTCGCGCGGCGACATGGTGCGGTATTTCAGGTTCAGCTCGACCATGTTGGCCGCTTGCTCGCCCGCCGCCTTGCCGCGCGCGACGAATTCGCGCACGTCGTCGCTCCAGTCGAACTGGGCGAAATTCAGGTCGCCGTGCTGGTTCTTCACGGTGAAGGACGGCACCAGGCGCTCGATGCGCATCACCTCGCCCTCATGGACGCGATAGCGGAAGTTCTCCACTTTCAGCACCGCGCGCAGCACCGCGAACAGCATCACGTGGAAGGGCGCCAGGCCCTGCGCCTTGCACCAGGGCCGGAAGTCGGGCAGCTCCATGCCGAAGCACAGGTTCACCGCCGGGCTTTGCATGCGGTCGAAGAAGTCGTAGCGGTCGCGCCGCCGTTCAAAGTTCTGCATAGGCTGCTCCATGGTAGGGGCGGCATTGTCGCACATTGCGGGGGCCGGTTTGGCGTGAGAAGATGGCCGTCCACCACCCCATTGAAGGCCGCACGACATGCTGATCCGCCTCACCGAAGAAAGCGATTGGGAAGTCCTGAAAACCATCCGCCTCGCCGCCCTGCGCGATGCCCCCACCGCCTTCGGCGTGAGCCACCAGCAGGCCGCCACCCACAGCGAGCAGGAATGGCGGCAGCGCGCCTCCAGCGCCACGCTGCCGCGCTTCTGGCTGGCCCTCGACGGCCTGGAGGCGGTCGGCCTGGCCGGCGGCGGCGTCGACAAGCTGGGGCGCTACAACCTGATCGCCATGTGGGTCGCGCCGGCCCAACGCGGCACCGACGCGGCGCGGCGCCTGGTCGATGCGGTCAAGGCCCACGCCGCCGACATCGGCCATGCGCGCGTGGTGCTCGACGTCGCCCCGGAAAACGCCCGCGCGGCCCGCTTCTACCAGCGCGAAGGCTTCGTCTTCGTCGACGAATGGGAGCCGCTGGCGAGCCATCCCGGGATCAGCGTGCAGCGCATGGCGTGGCTGGCGCCTCAGTCCAGGTAACGTCCGCTCCAGGCCGCGATGATGCCGGCGACGTAGGCGGCGTCCTCGCGCCCCGTGATCAGGTGGTCGATGCCGTCGAGCGAGACGAAGCTTTTCGGGTGCCGGGCCAGCTCGAAGATGCGGGTGGCGTTGTCCATACCGACGGTGTCGTCCTGCGGCGCGTGCATGACCAGCAGCGGGCGTCCCAGCGTGGCGATGCGTTCGTGCATCCGGTGCTGCGCCGCGTCCTCGACGAAGTGCTGGCGGATGTTGAAGTTGCGGCCCGCCAGGCGCACCCGCGCTTCTCCCAGCTTGGCGATGGTATCGAGGTGCTCGGACAGCAGGCTGTCGACCACGTAGTGCGGGTCGCTGGGCGCGGCGATGGTGACCACCGCCCGCGCTTCCGGCACCCGCTGGACCGCCGCCAGCACCGCCGCGCCGCCCAGGCTGTGGCCGATCAGCAGCTTCGGCGCGGCGAATTTCTCGCGCAGGAAATCGGCGGCCGTGACCAGGTCTTCGACGTTGGACGAAAAATTGGTGTCGGCGAAATCGCCCGCGCTGGCGCCTAGGCCGGCGAAGTCGAAGCGCAGCACGGCCACGCCGAGTGCGGCCAGTCCCTGCGAGATGCGGGTGGCGGCCAGCACGTCCTTGCTGCAGGTGAAGCAGTGGGCAAAGATGGCGTAGGCGCGCGCTGCGCCGTCGGGTGCGTCCAGCTTGGCGGAGATCTTGCCGTGCGGGCCGGGGAAGTCGATGCGTTGGGTGAGCATGGTGTCTGGTGCGATTGCCTTGGATGATGCCGCCATGCTACCGCGTCTCGCGGATTTTGGCCGGAATGCCGCACATGCCCGCGGGCGTTCCTGCGGGGATGCCGATTGCCGGCGCCGGCTTCGGGCGCGCTTCTTGCCTGCCAGTTGCCGATGACGGCATCGAAGCCGGTGGGCGCGCAAGCAGGGGTGCAAGTGCCATGTCGACTCCTGAGCGGTCGTTGCAATCTTGCTATATTTGCACACGATGATGTGGAAAGCCGTTCGCTCGATCAGCCTCGACATCGTCCGGCATCCCGCCGCCGGTGCCGCACGCCACCCTGCACACCACCGGATTATCCCCATCCCGGCTCCATTCGCACCAGCCGCCGTCATACACGGCGATGCGCTCCCAGCCCATCAGCCAGGCGTAAAAGAAGGCCAGCGAGGCGCGCCAGCCGGTGCCGCAATAGAACACCGCCTGGCGGCCGGCGTGGATGCCGGCCGCCTGCCACATGGCGCGGATGTCCGCCGCCGGCTTCA
>Ga0265780_10004199_pt1 | contig 18659 bp, 26 predicted proteins | sample P1T30metagenome_FD_192432 | JGI IMG/M metagenome (GOLD analysis project Ga0265780, IMG submission 192432) | Plant litter microbial communities from East Loma Ridge, Irvine, California - P1 T30 | ecosystem: Environmental > Terrestrial > Plant litter > Unclassified | place: USA: California...
GCGCTCTTGTCCCCAGGCCGGATCCAATCCGCAGTGAATTCCGGGGTCATGGCAAGCGGGATGCGGTCATGCAGCTCGCCGAGTTCGGTGAGCACGTCGTCGTCGGCTTTCTGCTGGTCGTTCTTCTCAGGTGAGGGACCGGTGAGCACGGTGCAGGAGAGAATCCACGAGTCCGGCTCCCCCCTTGCTTCGGCGTCTTTGTCCTTCCACCACTCATAGAGGCCGGCGAAGACCAGCGGGGAGCCGTCGGCCGAATGGATGGCGTGCGGACGCTTCTTCGCTCCCCCGGCTTTCCACTCGTAGTACGCCTCGGCGGGGACCGCACAGCGTCGAGACTTCGCAGCCGAACGGAAGCTCGGCTTCGAGGCGACGGTTTCAGACCGGGCGTTGAAGGTGCGGGAGCTGAACGTCATGTCCTTGGCCCAGATCGGAAGCAGGCCCCAGCGGGCTGGATGGAGTTCGCGGACCAGCTCTCCGGTCTCGTCATAGCGCTCCACCAGCACCGGGACGGTCGAGGTCGGGGCGATGTTCCAGTTGGGCGCGAGTTGAAAGGCGGGAGGCTGAACGGGGCCCAGACGGGCACGGTTGAGTTCATCGGCCAGGTCGCCGGTGTCCTTGGCCATGACATAGCGTCCACACATGTGCCGAGCTTTGCAGATGCGGCGTTATAGGGCAATTACCTTTACCAAGTCCAGTCATGTGGATAGCACTCGTAATAAGTAGGGGGTGAAGGAGCAGGGCAGCGAAAGTACCGCCATCAATGAAGCGTTCGACGCACGGGACCTTCCGTTGCTCCATGAGCTGGGCAGCATCCAAGTCAAGACGCTGTGGAGTTGGGGACGGGTGCACCGTCGTCGTCAGCGATTGGAAGACCAGTTACCCCAAGAGCCGTGAGCCGCTGCCTTTACATTGTGACGATAACCCTGGAGTCGGATGCGACGGGAAAGCGCAGGCGGACGGCAAAGTGAACACAACAGCGGCGCCGAGTCGGCGGACAGGACAGCCTGCGTCACGAAGAACGCCGTCTTCAGGCGATGAAGAATGACTCGGCGAAGTGGTCACTCTCGGCCGCTGTCCATCACAATTCTGTGGACTGGCCTACCCGGAGGATGTTCGTAATAAGACAGGCCCGTTCAGCCGCCGAAGTAGTGCAGACGGCTCCTAGCCCTTCTGTGCGTTGAGCGATCGGCCTACGGCAGTCTTCTGGCAGTCTGTCGTTCCATTTCAAATTGCTCGATGTGGTTCCGACAGGATGTGAGTCGCATCCACCGCCATCGTCAGCCAAGCTGCGACATGGTCTCTACTCGCCGTGCTGACGATAGCTGCAGGAGGAATCAGGTGTCATCCCCAGGTGCAGGTTCCTTGTATCGCTTCTTCTTGTGGCCACGAATAATCAGGGCCACCCAGACCACGCCGAGGACTGCTCCGACTCCGGCGCCTATCAGGGCCCCTTGAACAGCAACTTCAGCTAGTCCGTCACCCACCACCTCGAAAGTGACCTCGAACTGGAGCAGTCCGCGGCCGAAGTATGCCGAATAGATGATGGCTGCCAACGTAAGTAGCAGGACGACTGCGAAACTTACCGCCGATGTCAGCCCACTCCGGTAAGAGCCGCGAGAGAGAAGCTCCAGCGTGTTGACTCCGCGTCGGTTCGCAAACCACAGGGTTCCATAGGAGGGAATCATCGCCACGGAGATCAACACAACAGGTAGCAGTATCTGGCCGAAGATGGCGAAGACGAGCGATGCGAAAAAGCATCCCCAGATGCCCAGAGTCATCCCAAATGTCGAAGCTTCCATGTAGATAGCGCGTTCACGCTCATCGCCGTGGCTGACGTTGTCGATGTCTATGAGGCGTTCAGCGGCCCTGTCTAAGGTGCTGTGTTTGTGGTTCATGCTCCGATTCCCCGATCCTCTGGTTCTTTGACTTCGGCATCGCCGAAGAGCTCCTCAACTGTGGCCCCTAAGGCTCGACCGAGACCTAGTGCCAGGAAAACTGACGGCGCATAATCGCCTTGCTCGACCGCGACGATCGTCTGCCGACTTACCCCAACTGTCTTGGCCAACTCCGCTTGAGTGATGCGCAGTTCCTTTCGCCGGTGCCGAACCGGGTTGTCATGCGCACTGTCTCTGTTCCCCATAAGTCAATGACAACTTAACTTGACTTGAAATGTCAAGCATTGTTGTCATGAAGGGTGTACCGGAGCAATTGCCAGCTCAGCGGAGATCGTGTCCTGCCGGCCTCAATAGATCTCGCGACGCCGCGTAGGGGTGTTCTGATGTGGCTGTTGCGTGCCCCGAGGGGTCGCCTGATCCGGTCGCTGACCGATCCCTAAGCGTGCACATCGTCCTGTAGCGGTTCGCCAGTGTCCGCAGAACCACCGGCTAGCGGGCACTCTGCGTCCCTTCATCGAGCGGGCCCATAACTACGATTGCGGCATGGCGATTTCCGCAGTAGAACTCACACGTCCTGCCCTCATCGTTATCGACGTCCAGAAGGGCTTCGACAATTCCGAATTCTGGGGACCGCGGGACAACCTCATATGTGAAACCAACATCGCGAACCTTTTGGAGCATTGGAGAATCAGGGAGTGGCCACTGGTGTTCGTGCAACACAAGTCAGACAACCCAGAGTCGCCACTTGCGTCGGGATCCCCTGGCGGGGAGTTCAAAGACCTCATCACCGGCGCCCCGGATCTTCTCGTGCACAAGAAGGTGAACTCGAGCTTCTACGGCACCCCGGACCTGGATGCGTGGCTGCGAGCAGAGCGAATAGGTCAGGTGTTGATCTGCGGGATCACCACGAACCACTGCTGTGAGACGACTGCTCGTATGGCTGGGAATCTTGGCTACGAAACCTATTTCGCGATCGATGCGACACATACCTTTGACCGCAGCCATCCTGACGGGTCTATCGTGTCGGCGGCGACGCTGTCGATGGTGACCTCGACGAACTTGGATGGCGAGTTCGCCACGGTCATAGACACCGCTTCACTGCTCCAGAGCTGAATTACTGGAGCGCGGGGTTGATGTCTTAAGGTCCGCTCGCTAGACCATTGCTTATCGGACAGGACCTGCAGTTACCGCGCTTCTGGAGAGTACCTCGTCCACGACTTCGTTTAGTGGAGCAGTCGCATCAATCCAGACTCCCTTTTCGGGAGTGTCTTCCCTGGTGCGATGAAGTTGGAGTATGAGTTCCCGTTCCTCGTGCCGACCTCGCCCACCCCACTCGCCATCTGCGCGCTCATCCAACCTCCGAGTCAAGGTTCCGGCGTCGACCTCGAGCACAAAGATGCCTTCGAACAGATCTGCGAACTTTATGAGATTGCGGGAGCCACCGCAGAAGAAGGTCACCAGTTCGCGCTGATCGGTAATGAGCGCTTCGAGCTTGTCGACGCGCCAAATGTGATGGTGATGTACTGCCAGGCCTGAGACTTCAACTGGGTCACCGGTGATCGGATCGCCTTGGTATGCCAGTTCTCGGTCACCGTGAATGGCCTGGTAGCCGCGCCGGATCAACTCCTCACACACCGAGGTTTTGCCTGTTCCGGAACCGCCTTCTATGAGGAAGTTTCTTCTGCCCATGTGTCCGACGGTATCTACACGCGGGAGCACCGCCCGGTAGCCGATCCCTCTGCGGGCGTCGAAACCTCAACTGGACGATGAATGCGCGTAAGACATCCGGCTTACGGGCACACACGTCGGGACGCTCATCGGATCAGACGAGCAGCCAGTCTCTTTCGGGATGTTCACACTCGTCCGGTCCGTAGGGCACGCGCTACGTCGTATCGTCCATTCGATTCCGCAGTCAACGCAGCAGATTCCCAGTCATACGCGATGAGCCGGAATTCCGTCTCCCACCTGCCATTCGCGTCATCTAGCACTGCGTAACTGGCGTGGGCGGTGCCGGACTCCATCACATGGGGGTAAGGGGTATCCCCGTCATAGGCAGGCCAACCGACGCTGCCGGGGTTCACAATGAGAGGACCCCTTGAGAGGTCCATTGATCGAGGAAGGTGGGTATGTCCACATAACACCACGGACCAATCTGTGTGCTCACCAAGCCGTTCCCGTACTTCTTCTTCGGTGGCAGGCCTGACCCGGTCTGGTTCAACAGTTTCCAGGAGGTAGGTGAGGTCATCATCGGGGGAACCGTGACAAGCAAGTACCCCATTCGCGATTTCCGCTGTTGAGGGTAGGGAAGCCATCCAGGCGCGCTGAGAAGGCGAAATGTCCTCGATAGCGAAGCGATCCGAGGCCCCCATGAGTTCTGAGCTCAGCGTGAGCAGCTGACGTTCATGATTGCCAGCGATCGTAATCATCTCTGTCTGCATTAGCCGCTCTGCGGTAAGTCGGGGTTGTAATCCACCGGAGAGTAGATCGCCAAGGTTCACACACTGATCGATGGACTGATTGTCGATATCAGTCAAGACGGCGTTCAGAGCCAAGAGGTTTCCATGGACGTCAGATATCACTGCGAGTCTCATCGGCTCATCCTAGTCAGACGTTCTCTACCGCCTAAGTTTCGGAGTTTCTCTGGTGACAACGTGCGAGGTAATTCCCCACCTTTCCTTTCGAGCAGATCAGACGTTCCCGACAGACTCTGCCAACAGTCGATGGCCTTCAGCTGTGGGATGGAGTCCGTCGCTGAATAGGGCCGGGCGGTCAGCCAGGACATCCCAGGTGTCCAGAAAGTCCCGAAAGGTCCGCTCGCACCACGACCGCAAGGTCTCCCTCAAGTCCAGGATCTCTCCGAGCTGGAGGCCGGGAAATACGGTGGTGTCCACCCAGTTTGGGCTCATCACCACAACGCGGCGTCCCTTAGACTCCATGGCTTCGCAGAAGAACTCCAATTGGGCGACAGCATTCTGGCCCACTTGAGCCCCATTTCGTCCACCAGCGTGGATAAGGTCGTTGATGCCGGCCGCCACGAGGATGGTGTCGGCACGGCGGGCGGCCACCTCGGCCTCGGCGGCGTCCAGGATCTCAAGCATGGTGGCCCCGGGCCATGCCAGGTTGAAGAACCGATTGTTCTCCTCGTCGCGGATGATGTGTCGCGAGGCGACCCGTGCGGCCCAGCCGCCGTCCTGGGTGCAGCGCCCGTAGGCGATACTGTCGCCGATCAGCGCAATCCGTTCAGCCACGTCCAGAGGGTCGGCTGAAACGTAGCACCAGGCCTGTCCGTTGGTGATAGTGGGCACGCGGCGGCGGGCATAGGTGTCGACCTCGTAAGCGTCTGCTGCGGCCAGTTCGTCGGGAGTAAGAGCCAGCAACCCGCCAGAAACGGTGTCCCCTTCACGGCGGACTAGGCCGAGGTGAACCTTCTTGCCACTTTTGGCAATCACATCTGCGTCGGTGATGACAACGTCTGTGGTTCCGTGTCCGACCAGGGAGTCTGCCACCATCTCGACCCGGTGGCCGAACAGCGACTGTTGCACTTTCTCGTCCAGCAAAGTCCCGAAAGAGAAGACCAGCTCAGTCGGGGCAGAGGCTGAAATGGGTTCGACGTTGGCCACAGTGGTACTCCTTTGGCTGAGGGTTCATGCCTTCCGCGCATCGCTTGCGGATGTGACCAGGAAGAATGCGTGTGTTCGAGTAAGAGTCAGGCTCTATCAGCGGTTTCTACGGAATAGCACGAGCAGACGTTGACCCACGTCAGTTCTCCATCTGGCTCCATGCGGCTAGCATCGCATGCTTGCGAATGTACGGAATAAATCCGGAACGCGAGTCAGTCTGCTATACCGCGAACCGGGGTGCGGGCAACTCGCAGAATCCGTGGCCCAGGCGAGATGAGTCCATGCCTCTCGCACCACGCATTCTACGATCCAGCTTCCTATCGTCGCTCGGAGTCACAAGCGATGATTCAGGTCATCATGTCAGCGCTAGGTGTGGCAGACCCCTTTGGGCGCCTAAGTGCAGAGCTTGCTCGAAGGGGTCGCCTGATGTTGGTCTTGCGGGTTTGAACGTGCGGACCTATTCGGATCCATTGGTCTTCTTGCGGAAGAAGCTCAAGGACTCCACGGAACCGGTCAAGCCTTCCGATCGGCTCTATGGCTTATCCCCATCAATCGCTCCGGCGTTCCACGGAACATCCTCAGGCTGGACCGAACATGATTCATGCCGGGGTCATCCCCGCCAACCGAGCCAGCGGCCGTCCTCCAGTGCTCAGTGTGGGTCTAGCGCTGCACCATTTTTAGATGTTGGCTCACGACCACGTGTGACCAGGACGGAGGTTCTGGATAAAGCCTGGACTGTCGGGTCGAAACATGGAACCACCAATTCTGATCCTCGTTGGCAGTCTGGTGTGCGTCGGGGGTGTTCTTGGGCTGAGGCATTACAAGAAGGTCCACAAGATGTTCACCGGTAGCCCGTTCCAAGACGCTCCTGCTGAACTCCTCTTCATGCCGCTAGGGGCAGCAGTCGGGATGGGAGCCCTGTTCGTCTTCCTCGGGTTCGACCGGATCTAATACTTCTTCAGCGACCTATCCACCCGCGGGGCATCATCGCCGACCTCTTCGTCGCATCCGATCGGGCTAGGGTGGCCAAATGGATGAACCCAATTGGCTGCTCCACGTCGGCTTCACGGTCGCGTTCTTTGGCGGAATAGTGGGATCAATCTATTACAAAAAGGTCCACAAGATGTTCACGGGAAGCCCGTTAGAAGACGCTCCCTCAGAACTTCTTCTACTGCCTCTTTGGGGGATGACTGCGCTAGGCGCCGGTTACCTTCTCACAGAAGTTGTCCTGGCTTGAGCAGGGTCGCTCTTCAACCCTTCCCCCTATAGGAAGCACAAGTATTATTGAAGGGGCCAGTCCAGCCGGATTCAACTGAACTGTCCCCTTGGTAGGTCTAGAACGTGTGGCCCCGTCGATGCTTTCCAGAGCATCGGCGGGGTGTTCTATTGCGCTGCTTGACCAGCTCAATAACCGCTACTGCCAGATTCACAACGGCGGTAGCGAGTCCTAGACCGGCAAGGACGATAGCGGCAACCATTTCTGGCACGACCTCGTCCTTTCGTACGCCGAATCTCAGTGGCTTGCGCTCCTTGTTGTGGAGCATTCCCCTGACCAGTCGGTCCGGGGGTGGGCTGTCCAGGACGAAGAGTCCCAGCAGATTCAGTGTTCCCGGCGAGGGGTAAACGCTTTGGCGCGAGATAAGGGAGCTTGCGACCGCGCGCCCGGAGTTTTCGCCTCTTAGGGACCGAGGCACGAGGTCCTGAATCTGGCGGGACATGCCTTGACAGGTCGGGGTCCGGACTCGACCTCGCTTAGGTGACTCAACAGCGACCCCAGGTGACCACACGGGGGTTTCTGGTCGGGGTTCCGCGCAGCGAGACACCTACACCAGCACTGCCGGCCGATAGGCCGCCCTATTGACCTGCTCTAAGCGTGTTTGAATCGTCGGATGGACACTGCCCCCCCTCGACTACCTCTATTTGGTGGCACTGATCGCCTCCTTGGTAGTAACGACGATCTCCGCCATGCGGACTCTCTCGGGCTCGCAAGTGAAGGGCCTACATAAGAGCCTCAGCCGAGACGCCGAGCTGCTTCCATCGCTGGCGGAAGGGCCGAAAGAAGAGCTTGCTCAGGATCTCGAAGTTCGTTCCTACCGAATGCTGGCAACGATCAAGTACCCGTTCGTGAGAACTCACGACGTTCTAGCCCTGGCGATAGCAGCGGCGTTCGTTTTGAGTCTCTACGCCTTCGTCCGGGAGCTACGAGCTGTGCAGGTGATGGGCTACTTTTCGGAGCCTCTTGTGTGGGGTGTTGGTCTGTTCGTGAGCACTTTGTTCGCGGTGGTGATCTTCTCTCGGGTCTGGATATCAGTAATGGATCGAGCAGCAGGTCACATTGAATACTTATACGAGCGAGTAGGCGATGAGGAAGCCAAACAGCGCACGCAGATACTGGCTTTTCAAGTCTTCGGTGGCGCAATGCTCTTTGCCCTGCCCCTACTTGGACTGCTGCTTTGGAATTTGGGCATTCTGGGGGATATCCACGGGTGGGGAGGCTGGCTCTCCTTGGGAGCGATACCAATTCTTGGCGTTGTCGGTGTCGTCGGGGCGGTGACCATGAGTCATCGGATCACCGAAATCACGGGTTTCTACGGTGGGGTGTTCTCCCAGGGGGCGCATCCACGCTTGAGACCCGAAAAGCTGGGACAGACTCAAGAGGATCTAGATCACTTCCTTAAGGAAATGGGCCCCCTAGTTGAGAGGATTCAACAAGCTCCAGGGTCTCTGTAGCGCTGGAATGCTCCTTGGCGAGAAATTCCGAGCGCATCACCAATTAACTGCCAACTAGCTCCACGGTCTCGTGCACGCTGGACAGCCGCATGAAGGACGTGGTCAGACGCCGCACGAATCGCCAACGCGTCAACGATCAGTTCCTGAGCGCTGCTTTCCCTGGAGGAAGAGTCTGCAACCAACTTCCGAACATGCGTCTGGCAGATTTCTAAGGCATTTTCGAGTCCCATATCCATATGTCAATACTATGTTTACGTCCAATGAAACCCAAGGCTTGCAAACCTTGTGTGTGCCTCAGAGGACTCTCCAGTGAGAAAACACTCACCCCGACACTTCAAGCTTCCATACCGGACGGAGCGGATAAACACCTGCGCGTACTCTGGACATTCAGCCTGCACCACCCCTAAACGTCCAGAAATTATATTACCGAGAGAGTAATGAGTATCAGTACTAAACGAACTTAAACGGCATCCCTCGAGCGAAGAGCGGACGCTTTTTGTCCTGACACTGAAAGTGCACATGTGGTTCTGTTGAGTTACCGGAATTTCCACATTTTGCCAACTCTTGTCCATCCTGGACGTAGTCTCCAATAGTTACAATGCTTGACTTTCGCTGTAGATGAGCTAACAGAACGTACTCAGTATTGGTCTTTTCGATAATTATATAATTCCCAAATAATGCCCGCGGACCCATGAAAGCACGCACGACACCTTCAATGTGGAACCACAACCTTGCCATGCCCCCTAAGCGACATCGGTGATCCCGAGCACCGTCAACCTGAACCACGACTCGACCGCTGACAGGCGCTCGTACCGCTTGGCCAAAAGCTAAAAAACTCTCAGGCCTGGCAAATCCTCCTCCAGAACCTAGAACTGAGGCTTGATCTGGATGTCCCGGTCGCCAGAAATCCACTGCATAAGCCTGCCCCCAGGCGTGAGTCCCATGACTAGGCACCCGGTGGCGGGGATCGTTCAATGTTCCCCAATCCGTCGAAACAGGTCGCCTTGCAACAACCGCCAAGGAAGTGCGGGCGGCAGGACCGAACGCAGAACCGATCACGCCGCTAACGATGCTGAAAGCCGCAATAGTTATTCCTACATTTATTAATGGGCGCGGTGCGTCTAACACCCCTAGAACTACAGACGTTAGAACCAACGCCGTCCCTAAATATATTGCGGACAACGAGAGCCGGGAACTCACTACATCCATGCTGGGCGCTCCTCATTAGTTCGATACAGATCATAATGTGATCCACTCTTACCACGCGGACGGAGCTGACATTTGTGTGTAGAGAACTGGGACGCCATAACTAGGAACCAAGAGGACGGGGATCAATCCAAGCGGGCTAGTCTGCCCCGTCAGACCGTGCCGACAGCTACAAAGCGTGTCCAACATTGCCTTAGCCGACTTCAAATACAGGACCCCTCGTACTTCTCTGGAGCAGAGTCGCGGTCTAGAGATTACTCCCAAAGATTCTGAAGATAACTCTGGAATCTGACAGAACGGTCATGCTAGGTTCTGTGCCGAGGGCAACTAACGGCCTCAAAATGAATATATAACCTAAAGTCCATACAACACAGTGAGAGGACAGTCCAATGCATCTCTTGGACCTCGTAAACAACGATCCCACCCTGGCAGAGTTCCACGGGGGAAATGCTTCAGGCTCGCAGCTGCCGGTCCTAGCATGCCCTTCTTCCGCAGCAGCTCCCGCAGTAGCGCCAGCAGCAGCTGGTGCTGCCAAGGCAGCTGGCGCAGTAGTTGGAGCCGCCGCCGCCTCCGTGGCGGGATGGCTTGGCTACCAGGCCGTCGCCGGTTAAAACAGTCAAAACACTGGGACCTATCTACACGAATTAGCGGAGGCGTTAGTTATGACTGGAACTCACCGGCTACTCGAGAAAGTTCAGCAAGACTTTAAGATTTCAAATATCTCCACTCCCGGGCTCCAAGCCCCGGTTCTAGCGGCTCCCGGAATTTTGGCAACGGCCGCCGCGTTTGGAGCTGGACTCGGCAAGGGCGCCGCGGTGAGCGCAGCTGCATGGGGTGCCGCGGCAGCGGGGGCCGCAGTCGCCAATGCCACAAACGGCTGATCTGAGCGAAGAAGAACAACTTCGAAGAGAGTCCATGGAGAAGTATCAGATGCGTACCGGAGTTAGCTGCTCTCGCATTGTTTAGAGATCGGTAGTGAGTTGATACGTAAGTCTGGTATATCTGAAGCGGAGCGCCCTCTAAGTGGAGCGTTCTCAGACGATCCCAACGCCATACTTGGTTTTAGCGAGCGATGTTGTGCAGTTGTTCAAATAATCAGCTCGTTAGAGTACATAGTGATGCGAGAGGATCGGCGCGAGGGCGGGATAAACGACTGGGTCTACCTATCTGCACAGTTCAGTCAAGAACCGGAGCGGTTGCAGGATTTTCGGCGATTCATTTCCCAGGAGCCCGTGTACAGCGGCCTTCAATGGGGACGCGTTGTCGCTTCGATTGTGCTTCTAATCTCGGCTTCTGATTCTCAAAAGCTGCGGAGTCTCAGTAACGCCTATCTCGTGCTGAGTTCCAGCCTTCTCTACCCGCATCATCTTTTTGGCACCGATGGCTCTGATCAAGTGTGTTTCCTGACTCATGCCTCGGGGGCACTCGGCCGCTGTTCTGGATCTGAGCGCAGCGTGTCGAGTGCTTGTGATTTTCTCGCGGCTCAGACGTCGCTGAGCTACGTTGCCGGGGGCCTCACCAAATTAGCCGGTCAAGATTGGAGAAACGGTGAGGCCATGCGCAAGGTCATGGGCACTGAAACGTATGGCCACCAAGGCTTGTACGAGTTTCTCCAAGAACACCCAAAGCTCAGCAACCTAGCGTCCAAAATTGTGGTGACATGGGAGACTACTTTTCCTTTGCTGCTTAGTCACAGAACAACCGCCAAACTGGCGCTCGTATCCGGAGCGGCCTTCCATATTGCCAACGCAAAATTCATGGGTCTCGGACGATTTGTGCTTCCGTTCATCGGAACGTACCCAGCAATATGGCGGCGAGTTCCAGGTGTGATTCGTTGAGAAATCGCGTCCTACCAAAAGCGCTCATGCTGGGAAGCGCTACTCTCGCAACAGGCCTTGCCGCTAGCGCGACTGCCAATTACCTCACTGCAGCGCGGTATCCGGGGTACCGCGAAGTCGTCACAGCGTGTGCATCCCAGAATGTCATTCATTCCCACATTGCGGGTCCCGATCCCCAGACTGACTTGGTTGTCGTCTTACCTGGACTCTTCTCGTCGGTCTCGACAGTGGCTGACTTCTGTAGTCACCTGTCGCAAACCGCCGATACGAGCCTGTTGATGCACAACCGAGCTGGATACGGCGCCTCCATAGTGGGATCACCAAAGCCATTCAGCATCCACGAGGCCATCACCGACTTGAGGCAAACCATTGAGTCAGTAACACAAGATCGCGATGTTCGGGTACACCTCGTGGGCCACTCGTTCGGTGGTTATCTCGCATTCAAATACGCCGAGCTCTCCGATACCGGAACAGTATCAAGTCTCAGTTTGATTGACCCGACACACCCAGGTGAACTTCGATCTAGTGCCGCACAAGCATTAGGTGCGGAGGGCGTCAACACACTTCTAGAATTAGGACCCCAAACCTTAGCACTGGGGGGCGGTTTGCTTCTCGATAAATCGTCGATCGATTACCGAAAGCAATCGGCATATCGTAAAAGAATTTGGGCTGATGCTATGAGCTCTAAGGTCATGTATGCAGGTCGTAGAGAGTGGAGAACCCTCTACCCCTCCATGCTCGACTGGCGAGGCACATTAGGAAAAATAGATTGCTCGCTTAGGGTTGTAGCTGCTTCAGCAACGCTGTCTGATATTCCCGAGCAACGCCATTTATACGAGGAGTACGTCGATGCTTCCCCTGCTGGCAGCTTCATCTCGATCTCAGAAGCGAATCACCAGGAGCTGATGGTCGTGCCTAAGTACTTCAAACAGTGGAGTACTTCCATAATCGATGAAAATCCTCGTTCACCGAGTACAGAACCAGGTGATGTGGCACAGTGATCGCAGTTAAAGGAAAACTTGACTATTGCCTCGAGTCGTTATTCGCCATCTGGTTGGTCTTGAGTGTCTTGGGGCAGCACCCAGAACGCAGTTTCGACAGAGTCCGCAACCTCGACGCAATCATCGGGAACGCCGCCATACCGAACTGGCGATTCTTCGCACCTAGGCCCGCGGTACATGACGTCCATTTTCTCTACAGACTCACCACCTCAGACCAAAGCGATACCACCGATTGGCGAGCCCTGCAGCAGATTTCCGAACGAAAGCTGGGCTACATCTTTTGGGCCCCGCACCGACGAAGTGAAAAAGCTGTTTTTGATGTCGCCAGTGCTATCAGAACCTCAAATCCCAATGGAACCCTTGCGCAACGAAACGCGCGTAAAGCCACTATAGGACTTATCCACAATTTCGCCCGGACACGAATAACCGATACGTCCCATTACACGCACTTCCAGCTCCTCATAGTCCGTTTTGCAGGCCACGACAAGGACGCTCAGCCAGACTATGACTATCTCTTCGAACCAGAACCGTTATGAGGAAACGTCATATGTCACACACTGAAGCATCGTTCGCGCTGCGTGATCCCCGATCCAGCACCACTTATGACTTGATCATGAACCGCCTAACACCCAGTGACGCGGACCTTAGTTTTCTAGGACCGCTTCTATCCAGCTCCCAGGAGGTTCTGGACGTTGGTTGCGGCACAGGCAGGGTGGGACGACATCTGGCCACACACGTCAATAAACTTGTCGGGTTTGATCGGTCCCCTGAAATGCTGGACAGGTACCGAGACCAAGGGGTCCCCGACAACGTAGATTTAATCTTGGGATCCGTCGCCGACCGGGCCGCATTTGAAGTCAATCGTTTCGACGCCGCGATTGCCATTCTAGGCTCCCTCAATTACGTCGAGGACACCCTTCAGTTCACCGAGCAACTCAAGAACGTCGCAACCTGGGTAGCACCAAATGGGGTAGTCGTCTTAGACGTATTTTCAACAGAATCATACTCAACCATGGAAGGTCACCATAAAGTACCTATCGACATCGACGGAACACTCTACGATCTAACGTTAGATGTGACTTTTGACGGTAAGACCTGCACCTGTGTGACAAATTTATCCACTGGCGACGAGACTAGCTCGGGTTTCACCGAAACCTTTCTCCCCCTAACGAAGGACGAGCTAGAACGAGCTGTTCTCAGATCAGGATTATCCTTGCATGAGGCAGGTCCATTTGATTTGCATCCTGGATTCCACTGTGTAGTGGCCTACCAAGGCTGATCGAACCGAAGATAAAGGAGCAAACATGGGGATATTCTCTAAATCTCTAATCTGTGCCGCATTGTTTTTTAGTGCTTCCATACTGATCCTAGGAATAATAAACTTTAGTATTTTGGTTGACTGGATCGGCGCCCTTTTGGCCTTCTCTGCAGCTGCAGGACTTTCTGCCTATTACATCTTTGAAGACCATGATAAGAAACGAATGGCAGCATCACGAGCCGAGTCGCATGAGAACTGCTGAGCTTCACCGGCTGGGTCTTGCAGGTCAGTACGGTCTCTACTCTTTGGCGATAATTGCCGGTCTTACTTCTTCCTTGACTACCCTCGCGCAACCTATTGTGGTCGGTCTCGTTATCTCCTCAATGATGGAGCAGAATCCATACGGAGGATTAGTAGCCCTTCTTATCAGTGTTTTCCTAGTCGGCATGGTCGTTTCCGTCGCTTCCCAGCTGGCCTTGGGTCGAGTCAGTGAGCGATACGTAATGAACCTACGTAACGCCATCGCCCTGAAGGTGATGTACGCGGATTGGCGCTCACTTCACAGGTACGACAAGGGTGACGTCATTTCTCGCGTCGCAGTTGACACAGCCCTAGCGAGAGGATGGTTAGTAGGAGCCGTCCCGCAACTTACTTCAGCTGTCCTTCTTGTTTTGGGTTGCGCTATAGGAATGGCAGTGATAAGTCTGCCCTTGTTCCTTGCGTCTTTCACTTGTATCGCGGTTTTTGGTGGTCTATCTATATTTTTCTCGAGAGGCGTCAAGACAGCAACTGTGAAGAACCAGGAAGATACGGCTGTCTTCATCGAATCTTTACACCGCGTCATAACCAACATAGTTGTCCTTAAGACGGCCGTTCTGGAGAAGATTGCGTTAGGGCGAGTTGCTGATGGAAGTGAGATGGCCAGGCGGAGTGGCGTACGAGCGATAGATAGATCCGCTCTTCTAGGGCCCACCATGAACATCGGTACACAGGCTGCGATAGCACTTACTGTTGTGTTGGGTGGGGCGCTAGCCGCGACTGACACTCTGTCCGCCGCGGCCTTAGTCACTTACTTTATGTATTTGCTCTACATTGTGGCCCCCCTCATCGGTGCAGCCTCAGCGTTTGGTGAGATTGCGAGCTCACGCGCGGCCCTACAGCGTCTACGGGAGATATCTGATGTCCCTCAAGAGCTGGAAGGCGAGAAACGTGTCGAGAAGCAGTGCGTTAGCAGGTTGGACCTACGTGACGTCGGCATCGAGATTGATGGGCAACCCATACTCGACGAGATTTCTATTGTGCTATCTGGTCCAGGTTTGATAGCGCTAACCGGACCAAACGGTTCAGGAAAAAGTACACTCTTATGGACTTTGAATGGTCTTTACAGACCTGATCATGGTTCGATTAATTATAATGGACTTGATATTAATCAGATATCGACTACTGAGCTTCGCAAGGATATCTGTCTGATCCCCCAGAATCCCGCGCCACTTATCGGAACAGTGAGAGATAACCTCCAAACAGGTGAATCGCTTATCTCAGATGAGGATCGATGGCATGCTCTGCGAACAGTAGGGCTAGAGAATAGGGTCCGTAGCCTGCCAGGCGGGCTGAGTTGCGCCCTTGGGGAGGGTGGCGTCGAACTCTCGGGAGGACAACGTCAGTTGCTAGCCCTCGCTAGAGGTCTCCTCGGCGACCCTTCAATCTTCCTTCTTGATGAATTTACTGCTTATGTGGACAAAGAGGGTGAGATGGCACTGAACTCAGTCGCGATTGAACTTGCTAAGACCAAATTAGTCGTCGTTGTGAGTCACCGGGAAGAGATAGTCCACATGTCCGATCGCATTTTGCAGCTTGGCGAGGGCCGCATGGTGACTACTGGCAGTTCGGGATTGAGCCGGTCTGGCCCATTTAAGTAGATGTTCGTTTATTTGAAGGTGCCATCTTTTATCCGGCGCCAATTGCGATCAGCCCTGGGCTGATCTTGGCGTGAAATCGTCCGACCATCAGCAGTCCACCCCCATAAGAATGACCAGCAGCGGCACGGTTCTGGCCGTCGGGACCTCGTACCGACTACTACCCAGTGATGTCACCCAACCGGCTGCGACCAACTGGCGTAAGTGGTGGTACACCTGGCCGCTGGTACCGAAGTCACCTGCCTTGCGGATCTCCTCCACCGTGGAGGCATCCGTTAGTAACCGCTGTAAGAGCTGAAGTCGCACTGGGTGGGCAAGAGCCGACAATGAATCTGCTCGTGCCGCGAAGTCTGTCTCGAATAGCTCCTTTGTCGAGATCTGCATCTGCCGCTGCGCGCGGTTACCCATGGGGGCCGTGATTGCGCCGGCCAGTAGAACACTCCCAGCGGGGTGTTGTCCACGCTGCTCGAGTCTTTCCAGGGTTCTGGAGATGTCGTCTTGATCAACGGGCGGAAGTTCGGGACTGGTAGTGAATTCAAGGGCGGTGAGACGATTCTCGACCCGTTGAAGGCGTTCGGAGAGTTCAGGAAGGTTCTCAGCACTAGTCATCGCCTCAGGGTACTGCAATTACGTAATTACATTATCTAAGACGCTAGTTATTGAGGTGGATGCTCCCAACATGCGCGTAAGCCGGTCGCCCACCGGGCGTGGCTCTTTGAGTCGAAACCGGCGGCCCCGGCACGACGGCGATGCCCGTTTACCCCGCCCGAAGAAAATGCACGCAGGGGTGCCCAACCTGACACACTCATGACAGCTGAAACAGGAACCATTTCACTCAGGTCCATTGCTCCTCACTGCTCTGCTGCATCTTCCACATGTTCAACTGTGCCCCTCAGCAAGTCCCCTGAATGCCACAGAACTGTGAAAAGAGCTCAAGGTTCTCAGCGGTGTTGCTCAAGGCTTCCCCGACGATGATCCGATCCGAGTCGGCATCCATCACCTCAGAGCCCATGAGACGATCTCGCCCGGGCCTTAATCGCTTGTATGACCTCCGTCTTGGCCGCGGCATAGTCATTCATGTCCTCCCACCGCTGAGTCATGAGGGTTCGCTTCGTGCGCTCGTACAGAGCACGATCCCGCGCATCACGGCGGAGGTGATCGCGCAGAAGCAGATACTCCTCGATCGCGACATCCCCGCGGTGATAGATGTGCACGTGAACATCGCGCTCTGGCGTGCGGACGAGGCGATGTCCGCGTTCACGCACTCGCAGCTCATACCCAATAGCCAGAAGCTGGTCGAGGTAGTCCTCTTCGGCAGTGACGTCATCCACACCTACAACGACGTCGACGATCGGCTTGGCTGCCAGTCCGGGGACCGAGGTGGAACCGATGTGTTCGATCAGGACGTCTTGCCCTGCCATCGCCTCGCGGATTCTTCCGCGATGATGGAGAAAGATGTCTGCCCATGCTTCGTCATAACTGCACAGCTTCACCTCTAGGGCTTCTGGTCCGCCGATCAGCTCAAGTGAGGTGACATCTGGACGGCGCGGCTCGCGGTTGATTTCCACGCCATCATCTTCGCAGAGGCAGTCACTTCTCTGGACCGCGAAGACACAAAGATGATTACCTGGGTACATGTCCGTGCTGATCAGTGTTGTGTTCATCGTTATAGGAACGGGCCTGTGGGCGGCATCGTTGCTGATCGCCTCACGTGCAAACCAGGGCATCCATATGCCCTTCTGGAGAAAGCCGCAACACCATCGCGGACTCTCGGTGGCCTATCGCGCCTTCGGGGCGGGAGCCATGGTTTTCGGCACGTCGTTTCTCGCTCCTCACTTGAGTCATTGGGGCACCGCGCCCCTCATACTGTTCGCCGCCATGGGGCTTCCGCTCTTGATCATCCCGCTCCATAACCATTCAGTCAGGAAAAGTGATGAACACCGTCATAGTCTCGACCACTGAACTGGTCATTGAGCCTCGTGGCTTGAACAAGATATGGGGGTTCCGACGCGAACTCAGGGTCCCGCTCTCACACGTCGACCGAGCAACCGCAGACCACAGTATTGGGGGTAATCCTCCGATGCTTCGCCTACTCGGCCTCTCGCTCCCTGGGAAGCATGTCGGTACGTTCTCTCACAACGGTGCAGTCAGCTACTGGAATATCAGCAACCGTGAGGAGAACGTCGTCGTCGAATTCAGTCACGAAGGCTTCGCTCGGGCAGTCCTGACGGTGGACAACCCCTCCGAAGTCGCCCGGACGATCAACCACGCCATCGAGAGTTCAGGCCCTTCAGCAAATCAGTAGGCGCTCAGTCCTGATTGCCGCGCGCCGCATCCGGATCCTGCGGCGAAGCAGCCCGACGTCGCTGCACCAGTTCCTTGGTACGGACCAGCCTGAGGACCGTCACCAACATGATGCCGCCGAGGATATTGAACAACAGCGTGTAGCTGAACCAGCTGATCCAGTCCACGAAGGAGATGTCCGCCCCGGACTGTACAGCGCCGAAGATCAACAGCGAGTCCAGAATCGAGTGGAAGAGCTGCAATCCGGCGAGCAAGAATCCACCCCCGATTGCGGCGGCAATCCGGGCGGGGTCCGAATCGGTGCCCTGCTGCATCCGCGTCATAAGCGTGATGGTGCTGCCACCCAGAATTGCCAGGCAGATTGTCTGCATCGAGAAGGGCGCATCGACAAAGTGGAAAGCAGCTTCATGCACGGTCGATTCCCACTCAGGGAAGGCCTGCATCACCAACCACATGAAGATCCAACCACCAGCGAGGTTCGCCACCAAGGTCCCGCCCCAGAGTTTGCCAAGCTGCCCGATGCTGCCCTCGCGGGAGACCACGGCAGCAACCGGCATCAGGAAGTCTTCGGTGAAGAGCTCACTGTGCGCAAGCAGGATGGCAATCAGTCCCACGCTGAAAGCCAACCCAGCAAGCAGGTGGTTACCGGTCTCATGGAGCACGGCTAGGTAAGCCATCACGCCGAGGCCGACTTCCATGCCCCCGAAGAGGCCGGTGATGATCATGGCCCGGAAAGTCCTTTGGAGCCGCTCGGCCCCTTCGGTCACGGTGTTGTCGAAAGAATCCTGTAGTGCTTCTTCAACAGGAGTGTCATTATCGCCAAGTTCCCTGCGCCGTTACTCGCTCATGTGCCTACACTCCGGGATCATGGGTTCCTGCGGCTGATTTCAG
>Ga0265780_10004200_pt1 | contig 18649 bp, 13 predicted proteins | sample P1T30metagenome_FD_192432 | JGI IMG/M metagenome (GOLD analysis project Ga0265780, IMG submission 192432) | Plant litter microbial communities from East Loma Ridge, Irvine, California - P1 T30 | ecosystem: Environmental > Terrestrial > Plant litter > Unclassified | place: USA: California...
CGTGAGGCGGTGGTAATGCACGCGCTGCCGGGTGGCGTGGGTGGTGAGGCCCCAGCCGGCGAGCAGGCGCACGGCCCGCGCGCCCGAGCGCGGCCCCACGCCGCCCGCCGCGTGCAAGGTGGCAGTGTCGGCTTCGGGCTGGGCCAGCAGCCAGAGTAGCATCTGGGCCAGGCAGTTGCGGCGCAAGGAGTTGCGCTGCTGGTGCGCGGTGCGCAGCCACTGGTCGAGGCGGGCGGCCACGGCCGCCGCCGACTGGTCGGGCACCACCGGGGCGTCGCGTCGGGCTATGCGCTCGCTCAGCAGCGTGGCCAGGGTAGGGGTGGGCAGGTCGTCGGCAGGGGTAGTAGACATGAGCAGCGCAGGAGTAGCCAGTTAGCCAAAGATAGCTGCAAGTAGGTCAGTCTTTTATCCTGAGCTGTTATTCCTTGGGCATGAGTTGTCATTCTTTGAGCGTAAGCTGTCATTCTTTTGCTATAAGTTGTTATTCTTTGAAAACAAGTTGTCATTCTTTAGGCATAATAAGTCGTTCTTTTATAATTGGTTGTCATTAATTAATAGTGAGTTGCTACTCTTTATCTGTAAGCTGTTATTAATCACGTCTGAGTAGCCATTAACAGCAAATAAGTAGCCATATAATACGCGTAACTGCCATAGAGTAAGTCTAAGTAGCGCAAGTAGCCGCGTATCGGCGGCCCATCGGTAGCAGTTGGCCAGAAGCAAACGCACAAAGCCCTGGCGGGGCGACCCATGCGCGTAAAGGGGCCGCCCCGCTGGGGCGCTACTTCGGTGGAAGGACTGCTTTACTACCGCCGGGTAGCCGCGCTGCGGCTACTCCACAGCTTGGGTTATGTAGTCACAAACCTTTTGAGCCAGCGGGGGCGGTAGTGGTTGAGTGGGCACTGGAGCACCGGTTTTGGCCAGTATCCGCGGTTACTTTTGCCGCGGGTAGCCATTGCCCCCGCCCCGCCCATGAAAGCAGCCGTGCTCGCGCACTACGGCTCCGCGCAAGCCTTCCGCATCAACGACATTGCCGCGCCCACGCTGCGGGCCGGGCAGCTGCTGGTGCGCAACTACGCCTCGTCGGTAAACCCGGTGGATGTGCTAGCACGGCGCGGCTGGCTGCGCGTGGCCTCGGGCCTGTGGCGCCCGCCGGTGCTGGGTAGCGATTTTTGCGGCGTGGTAACGGCTACCCGCAGTAGTCGCTTTCGGGTGGGCGACGAGGTTTGGGGCTTTGTGTCGCCGGCCACGGGCCACGCCTACGCCGAGCAAGTGGCCGTGCCCGAGCGCGAGGCCGCCCACAAGCCCGCCGGACTGAGCTACACGGAAGCGGCGGCGCTGCCGCTGGCGGGCCTCACCGCCTACCAGGCGCTCGTGCGGCTGGGCCGCCTAAAAGCCGGCCAGCGCGTGCTCATCAATGGCTGCACGGGCGGCGTGGGCACGGCGGCCGTGCAAATCGCCAGGGCGCTGGGCGCGCACGTCACGGGTACTTGCCGGGGCCAGCGCCGGGCCGTGGCCCACGCGCTGGGCTGCCACGAGGTGCTCGATTACCAAACCCAACCCCTGCCGCAAAACCAGTCATTCGACCTCATGTTGGACACCGCCGCCCAGCTCACCCTGTCCAGCGTAGCGCGTAGCCTGACCGCCACTGGGCTGCTCGCAACGGCCAAGCCCAACTACGAAAACGTAGCCCGCGCCCTCACCTCGGCCCTTGACCTGCTGCACCCGCGCATGAAAATGGTGCGCGTGCAGTCGCGCCCCGCCGACCTGCTGGCCCTGAAAGAGCTCGTGGAGCAAGGTAAACTAAAGCCTTACCTCGCCCACACGTTTGCCTTGGAAGAAATCGCCCAGGCGCACGAATTGCTGGAGCGCGGCGGCCTGGTGGGCAAGGTGGCGATTGAGATAAGCTGAAGGCCACTTTCGGGCAGCAGAAAACGATGTAATAAGCGCACTGCCAACGGCGATAAAACCAGTAGCCTCAATCGTTGCAACCCATGAAATTCAATCTGCTGCTCACCAATAAAAGCCGCGTGCGCTGGTTGTGGTGGGGATTATTGGGCGGCCTGCTTGGGGGCTTTGGGCTGCTGGCGCTGGGGTGGCCGGTGTCGTTTGGGCTGGCGATGGGGCTGCCCGTTGCCCTACTGGCAGCGATGCTGTTTTACGATAGGCTATTCCGGCAATTGGGCTGGGTGCTGGTGTCAGCTGATGGTATTACCTGGGCAAATCCCGACGAAAACACTCCTGTCAGCTGGCAGTTTGCGGAGATTCGTACCTATCGCTTCGAGCTTTATCGCAACGGCATCAAGCTGTTTATGTACATGCGCGACGGTCAGAAAATCAAGCTCGATGCCCAGTACAGCCTGGAATACGGCGCGCTCCAAAAAGCCTTCGTGCAGGCCGTGCAGCGCTACAACCAAGCGCACCCCGGCGCGGAAATAACCGTGGAGAAATCATTCTTTGAGCGCCCGATTTCCAGTAAGATTCTGCTGGGGCTACTGGTAGCGAGCGCCCCGCTGGTGGCCTGGGGCATCAGCCACGAAGCCACGGCCGCAGTCTGTTTTCCGGTGGGTTTGGGGCTGCTAACTTATCTGAGCGTGTGGGCAGGTTATTCCGGCCGGCGAGAATAAGTGCGGTTGGCTGGCCGCTAGCGAATCTTCCGGCCCGCTTGCGTGTTTTATTTTTGCGTTTCTATATTCTAAGATTCTCCGCGTTTTCGATTTGTTAGTACCTCAGAATTTCGAAGCCAAAATCGGCTTTTCTACCCTCCGCGACCTGCTTGAGCAGCTGTGCCTTTCGGCCCTGGGCCGGCACTACGTGGCCAAAATGGAGTTCGTCACCGACCACGAGCGCCTGAGCAAACTGCTGGCCCAAACCGACGAATTTGCCCAGCTGCTCAACGGCGGCAGCGAGTTTCCGGGCGCGTTTTACTTCGACGTAACGGTGCACCTCAAGCGCGCCTCGCTGCCGGGCGCATACCTCGACGTGCCCGCATTTTACGAGATTAAGATGAGCTTGCGCACCATTCGGGCCGCGCTCACTTTCTTCACCCACGCCCCCGAAAACCTGTACCCCAACCTGCGTCTGCTGGGCATCGGCATTCAGGCCGACCGCAACCTGCTGGCCGCCATGGACAAAGTGGTGGACGATGAGGGCCAGGTGCGCGACGACGCGTCGCCGCTGCTGCGCCAGATTCGGCAGGAGCTTATTCAGCGCCAGGGCCAGCTGCGCAAGCAGCTCGCCACCATCCTGCGGCATGCCAAAAGCGAAGGCTGGGTGCCCTCCGACTCGGAGCCCACCATTCGGGGTGGGCGCCTGGTGCTGCCCGTGGTGGCCGAGCACAAGCGCCGCCTGCGCGGCCTTATTCACGACGAAAGCGCCTCGGGCCAGACCGTGTACATCGAGCCGGCCGAGGTGTTTGAGCTGAATAACGACATCAAAGACCTCGAAAACGCCTACCAGCGCGAGCTGATTCGCATTCTCACCAGCCTCACCGACCAGCTGCGCCCACACCTGCCCGATTTGCGCAAGGCCTACAACTATTTGGGCTTGTTGGACTTCATTCGGGCCAAAGCCCGCCTGGCCCGCGAGCTCGACGCCCAACTGCCTGAGTTGAGCAGCAAGCCCCTCATCAAGTGGCGCGGCGTGCGGCACCCAGTGCTGGCGCTCACCTTCCGCGACCAAAACAAGGCCGTCGGCAAAGATGCCGAAAAGCGTGAAGTCGTGCCGCTCGACCTCGAATTGACGCCCGAGCAGCGCATTCTCGTTATTTCGGGCCCCAACGCGGGCGGCAAGTCGGTGGCCCTGAAAACGGTGGGCCTCGTGCAGTACATGCTGCAATGCGGCCTGCTCATTCCGTGCGACGACTACTCCGAGGCTGGCATGTTTGAGGATATTCTGCTGGATATCGGCGACGAGCAAAGCCTCGAAAACGACCTTTCGACGTACTCCTCGCACTTGCTGGCCATGAAGCAATTCGTGACCGTAGCCAATAAGAAGAGCCTGGTGCTGATTGACGAATTTGGCACCGGCACCGAGCCCAGCCTGGGCGGTGCCATCGCCGAAGCCGTGCTGGAACAGCTAAATAAAGAGCGGGCGTTTGGCGTGATTACCACCCACTATACCAATCTCAAGAACTTCGCCGAGAAAACCGACGGCCTCATCAATGGCGCCATGCGCTACGACCCCGAGCGCTTGCAGCCGCTGTATCGCCTCGAAATGGGCAAGCCAGGCTCATCGTTTGCCATCGAGATTGCCCGCAAAATCGGCCTGCCCCGGCAGCTCGTAGAGCGTGCTACCCAGCTGGTCGGCAAGGATAAAATCCGCTACGACCAGTTGCTCGAAGGCCTCGAACGCGACAAAACCGCGCTCGAAACCCAGCTGCGCGAAACCGAGAAGCTGCAAAAAGGCCTCCGTAAGTTCACTCAGGAATACCTCGACCTCAAGACCAACCTCGAAGACAACCGCCTCGCCCGCTTGCGCGATGCCAAGCAGCAGGCCCAGCAGCTGCTACGCGATACCAACCAGCAAATCGAAGCCACCATCGGCGAAATCCGCCGCTCGCAGGCCGACAAGGAAACCACCAAGCAGGCCCGCGAAAAGCTCGACAATTTCGTGCGAGAAAAGCTGCAAGTAGAGCCGCCAAAAGCCCGCCCCACCCGCGAGCTCGCCGACCCCAACACCCTCCACGCGGGCGACCGTGTGGCCATATTGGGCCAGGAGGGCCACGGCGAAGTGATAAGTGTAAAAGGGAAAACCGCCGAGGTGCTTTTCGGCGGCATGAAAACGCTGGTGAAAGTCAGTCTCTTAGAAAAGCTGAGCCGCGCCGAAGTGCGCGAGCGCGAAGCCACCGCCCGCAAAACCGCCGCCGCCAACACCGGCGGCCAAAGCCTGGACATTACCGGCCGCATGGCCAATTTCAGCCCCACGCTCGACTTGCGCGGCGAGCGCGCCGAAGACGCCCTCACCAAGCTCATGTCCTTCGTGGACGATGCGGTGATGCTCGGCATCCCGGAAATCAAAATCCTGCACGGCCGCGGCAACGGCGTGCTGCGCCAGATAGCCCGCGACTACCTGCGCCGCAACCGCACCATCGCCAGCGTGGGCGACGAGCACGCCGACCGCGGCGGCGACGGCGTGACGCTGGCCGTGCTGAAGTAAGAGCAGCGGCGCCTAACATAACTAACCGGCATACGTCAGCAGTATTCTGCTCGGCGTGTGCCGGTTAGTTGCGTTAGGCGTCTACGTATTTGCGCTTAGCTACACCATAATTAGTAGTGTCCTGCGTTGTGCATTAGTACTGCTTCCGTTCTATGAAAACGACGCTATTTTGGCTTCTGCTGATGCTGCCTCTACTGGCTGCTGCCCAGCAGCCTTTTCCCTACGTCATTAGCGGGCGCATTGGGCAGGTGCCGGCCCCGGCCAAGATTTACGTGCGCCACAATGGGCAGGTGCTCGACTCGGCGGCATTGCACAATGGCTATTTTACGCTTCGCGGTAGCAGCCAGATACCCAAGCAAGGCGATTTGCTGCTAGCACTCGATGGCAAGCTTGCGCGCCCATATATCGGCACAGACTACGTTACGGCGGACTATCTGAAGGTATTTATCGAGCCTACGCCCGTGGTGCTTACTAGCCCTGACCTGCTGTGGCACGCCACCCGAAAAGGTGGGCCGGTAAACAAGGATTTTGCCTGGCTACTGGAGCAGCGCCAGGCGCTAGGCAAGCAGATGAGTACCTTCTTTCTGGAACCAGAAGAAGGTCGTCGCCAAAGCCGGCAAAGCAAACTTCTGGATATTAAGTTTATAAAGGATAACCCGAGTTCCTGGGTAAGCCTGGACTTGTTGTTAAGCCAGCGCCTAGGGCCAGCCCAGTATGATGAGGCAGCGCCGCTGTATGCGCTGCTCAGCACTAGCCTTAAAAACAATGAGCCCAGCCGCGCCTATGCCCAATTGCTTGAGGGCCTGAAAGCAGTGGCGCTCGGCGCTACCGCGCCCGACCTTACGCTGCCCACGCCAGCGGGCAAGCTCGTGGCGGTGCAGGACCACCGCGACCACTACCTGCTGGTAGAATTCTGGTCGTCGCAGTGCCGGGAGTGCTGGCGCGAACTGGCCCCGACCGAGGAGTTGGCGCGCAAGTATGCCAACCGCCGCTTTGCCGTGTTAGGCATTTCGCTCGATGACCCGTTGCACCGCAAACAGTGGCTGCGGGCTATAGAAGAGCATAATTTGCCTGGTGCGCAAGTATCAGATTTGCAAGGGCCAATGGGTAGTGCGGCACGGCTGTATCATGTCAATCGCCTGCCGCAGAACTTCCTGCTCGACCCGGCCGGGCGCATCCTGGTAGTCAATCTTTATGGGGATGCGCTGGATGCCGCACTGGCCAAATATCTGCCCCCATTCGGGGTAAAATAAGTGGTGGCTGCCGGTAATTTGACGCATGCCAGTTCCCCTGAATTATTGCTGCCGGGGCCAAGATTTGCGGAAGCAGTACCTTGCGCGTGCCGCCCCAAAAGGCGCCTATTCGAGCTATAGTTATGCGCAACCTATTCCCAATTGCCCTGAGCGTGGCCTTGCTGAGCGCAGGCCCCGGTTTTGCCCAAGCAGCCAAGGAAATGCCCAAGGGCTACGACCAGCCGCGGGCGGGCGTCGCGGCTGGCCGCATCGACAGCATCAGCTACCCATCCAAGACGGTGGGCACGATGCGCAAGGCGCTGGTGTACACCCCGCCGGGCTATTCCAAAAAGAAAAAATACCCGGTGCTGTACCTGCTGCACGGAATCGGCGGCACCGAAAAAGAGTGGTTAAACGGCGGCCATCCGCAGGTGATACTCGACAACCTGTACGCCGAAGGCAAGTTCAAACCCATGCTCGTGGTGATGCCCAACGGGCGGGCGCTGAAAGACGACCGGGCCATCGGTAACATCTATGATAAGGAGAAGGTGGCGGGCTTCGCCAACTTCGAGCAGGACCTGCTCACCGACCTTATTCCTTACGTCGAAAAGCATTACCCCGCGCTCACCAACCGCGAAAACCGCGCCCTGGCCGGGCTGTCGATGGGCGGCGGGCAGTCGCTGAATTTTGGGCTCGGCAACCTCGACAAATTTGCCTGGGTGGGCGGCTTTTCGTCGGCCCCCAATACCAGGCTGCCCGAGCAGCTGGTGCCCGACCCCGCCAAAGCCAAGCAGCAGCTGAAGCTACTCTGGATTTCATGCGGCGATGCCGATGGCCTGCTGAACGTGAGCCAGCGCACGCACCAGTATTTGTACGAGCGCGGGGTGCCGCACGTGTACTACCTGGAGGCCGGTGGGCACGATTTTAAGGTCTGGAAAAACGGGCTGTACATGTTCTCGCAGCTCCTGTTTAAGCCCGTGGATGTGGCCGCGCTGCCCACCTACACCGTGCTGGGCACGCCGTCCGCCACCAACGTGCGCAACGCCAAATACCCCCAGATTTTGCCCGACAACCGGGTGGTTTTCCGCCTGAAAGCGCCCGACGCCCGCAAGGTGCAAATCGACCTGGGCCGCAAATACGACCTGGCCAAAGACAGCGCCGGCTACTGGACGGCCACGACCGATTCCATCAAGCAGGGCTTTCAGTACTACTCGCTGCTGGTCGATGGCCTGCCCGTGGCCGACCCCGCCAGCGACACGTTTTACGGCATGGGGCGGCAGGCCAGCGGCATCGAAATTCCGGCGCGCAGCGCGGGCTTTTATGCCCTGCGCGACGTGCCCCACGGCGAAGTGCGCAGCCGGCGCTACTTCTCGACCGTCACCAATTCGTGGCGCCAGCTCTTCGTGTACACGCCGGCCGGCTACGATGCCAGCCCGGCCGAGAAGTACCCGGTGCTGTACCTGCTGCACGGCGGCGGCGAAGACGAAACCGGCTGGGCCCGCCAGGGCAAAGCCGACCTGATACTCGACAACCTGCTGGCCGCCAAAAAAGCCCGTCCCATGCTCATCGTGATGCTCGACGGCAACATGGGCGGGCCGGGCGGCCTCGCCGGCTTCGGGGAGAATAGCCTGAAAACCTTCGAAAACGAACTCAAGCAAGTGGTGATGCCGCTGGTCGAAAGCAACTACCGCACGGCGGCCGGGGCCGAAAACCGGGCTTTGGCGGGCCTCTCAATGGGCGGCCTGCAAACCCTGTACGCCGGCCTGCGCAACACGCCGCTATTCAGCTACCTGGGCGTATTCAGCTCGGGCTATTTTGCCAATAATCCTCAGCTGTCGGACCCGCAGTACGAGTACATAAAAACCAACACCGGCACGCTCAATGGTAACCTGAAACAGGTGTGGCTCTCGATGGGCGGGCCAGAGGACATCGCCTACGCCAACAACAAGGTGATGCGCGCCCGCTTCGACGAGCTGGGCCTGCGCTACGTGTACAGCGAATACGCCGGTGGCCACACCTGGCCCGTGTGGCGCCACGACCTGTACCAGTTTGCCCAGGGGCTGTTTAAATAACCCCCAAAAGCCGGCTTTTGGGCCGATATTCTAGCTTGTGATGCACCCGCTCCGCACCTATATCGAACGCTTTGTGGCGCTTACCGATGCGGAGTGGGCGCCGCTGGCGGCCGCGCTGCGCGTGCGGCCCCTGGCTCGCCACGCGCATTTTATCGAGGCCGGCGGCACCCGGCCCGAGCTGGCCCTGGTGCTGCGGGGCGCGCTGCGCCTCTACTACCCGCACCCCTCGGGTGAGGAGCGCACCACGTATTTCTTCTTCGAAAACCACTTGCTGGCCGATTATACCGGCTGCCTCACGGGCCGGCCCAGCCAGCTCGGCATTCAGGCCCTCACCGACTGCGAGCTGGTGGTATTCGACTACGCGGTGCTGCGCGGGCTCTACGACCAGCTGCCCGTGTACGAGCGCTTTGGCCGCTTGCTGGCCGAGTACCACCTGCTGGGCACCGATGCCCGGCTGGTCGAGCAGCTCACGCTTTCGCCCGAGGAGCGCTACCGCCAGCTGCTGCGCAGCGGCAAAACCAAGATTCTGGAGCGGGTGCCGCAGCATTTGGTGGCCAATTACCTGGGCATTACGCCCGTGTCGCTCAGCCGCATCCGGGCGCGGGTAGCGGCCGAATCCGGCTGATTTCGTAGCTTTTGTTATCGTGGGCAGCCGGGGGCGAGGGGGAAATTTGTGCTATTAAATAACCCCCGCCTCCCCCATGAAAACCCTGCTGAACCTCGACGAATTGGCTTCGCTGCTGCTGGCTGTGCTCGTATTTGCCCACCTGCCCTACGCCTGGTGGTGGCTGCCAGCCCTGTTTTTGGTGCCCGACCTGAGCATGCTGGGCTACCTGGCCGGGCCACGCCTGGGCGCCTGGTGCTACAACCTGGCTCACTACAAGCTACTGGCGCTGGCATTGGGCGCAACTGGCTACCTGCTGGGCCAGCCCGTGCTGCTGCTGGCGGGCGTAGTCGTGCTGTTCCACAGCAGCTTCGACCGGCTGCTCGGGTACGGCTTCAAGCACGAAACGGGCTTTAAGTACACGCACCTGGGCCAGGTGGGGCAGCCCGCCGCGTAAGGCGGGCCAATGGCAAAATAGCATCAACTATGCCACCAGTTCGGCAAACAGCCGCGTCAGCGTGGCCCCGGCATCTAGGCACAGGCCGGGGTGCACGGCCGAGGTCTGCACCACGGTGCTGCGCTGCGCCGTGAGCCAGCGAAAGCGCGAGGCCACCGCCACGCGCACTTTGTATAGGACGACGAAACTCGGCTAGAGTTGGCGCTGAATAACATGGCATCATAATTTTTTAAAAATATATAGGTAACGTGGATAATATTAGTATGTTTGCAAAGCAGATTCACTACTTACATTTTAAAGCTCACGAAACGTATTTTACCCTTCTTCTGCCTCAATGTGCATGGCAATAACTTTGCTTAGCACCACCTCAGCTAGCGCAGTTGTGCGACCAGTTAAGCCATCCAAAAAGGAGGCAGCTAACCCGATTACTGCTCCAAACCTTAAGCAGACAACTTGCTTTCGTTGGAGTGTCTGGATTTGTACCCCAATGACGGGTTGTACTCACATCACCAGTGAATGGTCGTGTTGAGAACAACAGGCTGCCATACACAGGCCCCGAATCAGGAACTCAACCGATAGTTAACGCTATCTATGTCAATAAAGGTGACCAGACGGTAACAATTGAGTTTGTGAGTAACGATTTCGATGGGCAGCAGTACATCTTTGAAGAGGATGCTTCACTGCGTCCTCAGAACGGCTACCCAGAGGGTTCTGGTGTAGTAAAGTCAATAGTTCGAGCAGGCACTTACCAAATCCAAGGGAATAGAGCGGTTGTTCCTGCTGTCATCGAATAATACCTGATAAGTCCTGAATTTCTCTTCATAAGAGTCTGCACCAAATAAATTCAGGATACAAGTCTTTTGTAAAACCCTAAGTGAAAAATCAACATAGTATCATGCTATGAATAATTTTACTTAGGGTTTTTTGAATGTAAAAAATATAAAAAATAATCAATATAATAAAAAAAATTAGTGATAATATGCAGAAAAAATTTATTCTAAAATTTGTGGTGGGCGCAATACTTGGTGCCTTGGTAACGATAGTTACTGTTCTCTTAATTGTAATGATTAAATCTCTACACATAGATGCAGTCTAAAGTAAGAGTTTTTCTTGTGAATCCATTTTGGGCAGGATTCATTTTGAGTAGCCTGATAGTTCTAATCACTCTATCGATAGTATGGTATAAAGTTGCTGGTATTGGTGACCAAGAGTATAACCAACTAGAAATTACTGACCTAAGCGGCAAGAGGGCTGATTTTTCACAGTTTAGTCGGCATCCTTTGGTGGTAAATTACTGGGCTACTTGGTGCAAGCCTTGTATAGAGGAATTTCCAGGGTTTCAAAATGCAAATGCTATACACAAAGGAAACGTAATATTTATTATGATATCAGATGATTCCATAGAAAAAGCTACTAGGATAATCGGAGATAATAAATATAAATTTAATTTTTATATAGCCAGGAAAAAACTGCGTCTCGACGCAAGGCCTGTTACTTTATTCTATAATGAGAACCACGAGCTCATTGATAAACATATCGGGGCAATGTCGGAGGAGACGCTTCTTAGAGAAATAAATCTTTCTCTAAAATAGAGTTTACCTTACACTTTGTATAGGGTTTTCGGAGTTGCACTTCGAAAGCCCTACCCCACCAGCTCCGCAAACAGCCGCGCCAGTGTGGCCCCGGCATCCACGCACAGGCCGGGGTGCACGGCCGACGTTTGCACCACCGTGCTGCGCTGCGCCGTGAGCCAGCGGAAGCGCGAGGCCACCGCCAGCTGCCCGATTGGCCCGCCCTCGGCCCGGCCCCGGCAAATGCGCTCGAACGAGCGCAGGCGTTCGCGCAGGTCTTCGACATCTAGCTGCACTCCGGCAAAGGCTAGTAGGCGGGCCTCGTTTAGCTCGATTTTGGCTTGCAAAAAGCCCTGGGCCGAGCAGAATAAAATCACGCCCACGTTCAGAAATTCCTCGCGCTCGACGCGGGGCACCACTCGCAGCACGGCATACTCAAATAGCTGCATGGCGGGCATTTTGGGCTTCTTGCACAAAGGTTTCGGAAGCGGCCACGCGAGCCGACAAAAAGCGCACGTACTCGGCGCGCCGCTCGGCGGGCGAGAGGGCCGACGACTCGTCGGTGAGCCACTCGTCGGGTACCAGCGCCACGATGGTGCGCAGCGCCTCGGGCGTGAGGCGGGCGCGGTACGCGGCATCTACGGCGGCGAGCTCGCTGGCTTGGGGCAGCAGCACATGGTCCTTCACCTGCGGAAAGGAGCGGGGGCGCGGCTGTGCCCACTCGGGCCCGGTGTGGTGGATGTAAAGGGCTGCGCCGTGGTCAATTAGCCACAATTCCTTGTGCCAGATGAGCATGTTGGTGTTGCGGGCGGTGCGGTCTACGTTCAGCGTCAGGCAATCGAGCCACACGATTTGGGAAGCCAAAATCGGGTCCACTTTCGTTACGAGCGGGTCAAAGGTGCTGGCCCCGGCCAGGAAGTGCAGGGCCAGATTTTGGCCCACGCTGGCTTTCAGCAAGTCCTGAATTTCCTCGTCGGGCTCGGTGCGGCCGAAGGCTTCGCTAAGCTCGCAGAATACCAGCTCGGGCATCCGCAAGCCCAAAAACCGGGCAATTTCGCCCACTATGAGCTCGGCCACGAGCACCTTGATGCCCTGGCCCGCGCCCCGAAACTTGACCACGTACATAAACCCATCGTCGGCCTCGACCAGGGCGGGCAGCGAGCCGCCTTCGCGCAGCGGAATGATGTAGCGCGTGACGTGCACGGTGCGCAGGGCAAGGTCGGGAGTTGGCATAGAACCGCAACAAAGAACAGCCCACAAAGGACGGGTCGCGCCGCCAAATAGGCGCCACGGAGCCAATTGCAGCAGGTACGAACTGTCATTGCGAGCGCAGCGAAGCAATCGCATTAGGACGAGCCGTCTGGGTTCCGCTCGGGTGCGATTGCTTCGCTGCGCTCGCAATGACAGGTTAGGTATTAACGACTTACGGCCGTTACCTCCAGCACCACGCTGGTGCGGGTCAGCGTCACGTCAGGGTTAAAGCCGACTTTCATCAGGAAATCACCGCTATACACCTTGTCGGCCGGGAGGGTAGACTTGGTGCCGGGGTAGAGGTTCCGCTCCGTAATGCGGTAGCTTTTTTGCGGGTCGAGGCCGGCCAGGCGCACCGGGCGCGGGGTGGCGGTTATTGTCTGGCGGGTGCTGGTGAGATAGTTGAAGACGACGGCGCGGCTCTTGTCGGGGTTCACGTAGAGAAAGGCGGCAATGTCCTGCTCATACGGATTGGCCAGCCGGTATTGCTCGCCGTGCCACACTATATCCTTAAAGCCGTCGTAGGTGCGCACCGCCTGCTGGGCAAACGCTTTGTCGTTGTCGCTGAGCTTACTAAACACGATGTCGAAGCCCAGCTTGCCCATGCTAGCCACGTCGGTGCGAAACTTCAGCGGCTGCTTGCCCCAGTCCGTCACGTGGTTGTCGCTCACGATGGCGGGGAAGAAATACGAGTAGTTCCACTGCATAAAAATGCGCTCGACCGGTTCGGTATCGTCGCTGGGCCAAAACTCGGTGAAGTACTTCAGCAGCTCGTAGTCGCCGCGGCCGCCGCCGCCCGAGCACAGCATCATGGGCACGGTGGGGTACTTGGCGCGCAGGCGTTGCAGTACGCTGTAGAGGCCGCGCACGTACTCCACGTAGAGGTGCGAGGCGGGCAGCTTTTGCTTAGCCAAATACGGCGAAAAAGCGTTGTAAATAACCGCGTTGCAATCCCATTTTATAAAGGCCAGCTCCGGGTTTTTGGTGAACAGCCCATCCACCACGCCGTACACGAAGTCCTGCACGGCGGGGTTGGTCAGGTCGAGCACCAGCTGGTTGCGGTAGTAGAGCTCGGGCCGCTGGGGCTGGCGAATGACCCAATCGAGATGCTTCTCATACAGCTCGCTTTTGGGGTTCACCATTTCGGGCTCTATCCAGATGCCAAATTTCACGCCTTCTTTCTGGGCTTCCTTCACCAGATAACCGAGGCCGTTGGGCAGCTTTTTGCGGTTTTCCTGCCAGTCGCCGAGGCCGGCGTCGTCGTTGTTGCGCGGGTATTTGTTGCCAAACCAGCCATCATCGAGCAAGAACATGTTCACACCCAGCGCCTTGGTGTCTTGGATGAGCGACGTGAGCTTGGGCTCATTAAAGTCGAAATACGTGGCTTCCCAGTTGTTGAGCAGCGTCAGGCGCTGGCCCTGGCCGTCGAGCACGCGGTACTGGCGCGCCCAGCTTTGCAGGTTGCGGCTGGCCTCGCCGGTGCCGTGCCGCGACACGGCATACAGCAGCGAAGGCGTGCGAAACGTCTGCCCGGCCGGCAGCGCGTAGGCCGAAGCGTAGGGATTTATGCCCGCCAAAAAGCGCAGATTCTGGTACGAATCCACCTCGTACTCCAGCTTGAAATTGCCGCTCCAGGCCAGCTGGCCCACCAGCACGGTGCCCTCGTTTTCGGCGGCCGGCTCACCCAGGCCCAGGATAAAATTGGGCGTTTGGAGCAGCATGGCCCGCGTGCCCAGCTTCGACTCCACTGACCGCATGCCTTGTTGCAGCCGGGTGGCGGTGGGCTGCGCTTCCTTCAAATACTGCCCCTGAAAAGTGGTCAGGTAGAAGTCTTTCTGCGTGAAATAAAGATTAGCCGACGCGTACTTGTCCAGCGTCACCGCGCCCTTCTCGCGGTGCTGAATTTCGGTCCACTGCTCAATAACATTCTCCTTGGCCCACACCTGGTAGCAGAGCGTGACCTCGAACTCATAGACCGGGTCGCGCAACAAGATGCGCGTGAGCGACGAGTGCGCATCGGCGGGCTTGGTTTTGTGACGCACATACTTCAATTCCAAGGACTTGTTGCCATCGGCGTGCGTCACCTGAATGGCGGGCTCCGACAGGTTCCAGGTGCCAGCCGGGGTGTAGGCATTGGGGTAAAAACCGGCGTTGGAGTCGTTGAAATTGCTTTGCGCCGCCACGCCTGCGTAGTCGGCGGCGTTGGTTAGCGGCGCGCCAAAATACACGGTATTCAGGCGGTTGCTGGCGTCGGTTTGCAGCACCAGCGCCGTGTTATCCGTGGCGATGGGAATGGTGGTGGGCGAAGTCTGGGCCAGGGCCGGCAGGGTGCCGAGCAGCCCCAGCAAACCAAGGCAACCGACGAATCGGGAAAGAAGCATAACAGGTAGAATAAAAGTAAGAACCGCAAAAAGCGTCCGTTATGGCAAGCAAAGCCATAACGGACGCTTTTTGCAAAAAGGCTCGCCGAACACTTTAGGCGCAGCCGCTAGCGGCGCACGTTTCAGCCGCCTTTGCCGGCACTGGTTCTCACCATCGACGTTGCCGGCTTGGGCGTCAGCGTCGCCCCGCTTATTTGCTGGAACGTGACCCCGCTGGCCGAGCGCAGCTTGAGCGACGTAAACGGCTGGCTGGGGAAGAAGATTTCCGTCATTTCCGTCAGCCCGTGGTCGGCAAATAGCTCCACTGAGGCCGCGTCGAAATACAGCGTCAGGTCGGCACCGGGGGCGGCCGTGAGGCGCGGGGCGGTGTGGCGGGCGGCAAACTTGGGGCTGAATGCGCTCGGGCCGGCCTTGGTGCGGTCGATAAAGTACGCCTTTTTGGCCTGGTCGTAGCCCAGCACCAGTTCTTCGCCGGCCGCGTTGGCCAGCACTAGCTCGAAGCCAGCCAGTTGGCTGGTGTTCAGGTTCAGCCGGTACTTGCCGCTGGCGGCCTTTAGGCGGGTGAGGTCAATGGGCTTTTTCACGGCCACGTCTTTGAGTACGGTGGGCGCGGCGGCCATTTTATCCAGCTCTTTGGCTGGGGTCGAGGTCAGGTAGATTTCGGCTCCTTCCTGGCGCAAACCCAGCTCGCGCGGAATGGTCATGACGCTGCGCCAGGGCGAGGTGGGCACCTGGTTAGCGTAGTCCCAGTTGCTCATCCAGCCCAGGAAAATGCGGCGGCCGGGTGTGTTGGCAAACGTGACGCCGGCGTACTCATCGGGGCCGTAGTCGGCCCACTTCGTCTTGTCGTTGAGGGGCGTAAACTGGTGGCCGTCGAAGTTGCCCACGAAGTATTGGGTGGCCGAGCCGCCGTTGGGCCCGCCGGGGTTGATGTTGACAATCAGCACCCAATGCGTCTTGCCATTCAGCGTGAGCGGGAATAAATCGGGGCATTCCCACACGCCGCCGTGCGCGCCCAGCTTCTCGCCAAACTCGCTTTCCTTGCTCCACTCCTTGAGGTTGGGCGACGAGTAAAACGTGATGCGGTCCTTGGTGGCCAGCGTCATCATCCACTTTTTGGCCACGTCATTCCAGCTCACTTTGGGGTCGCGAAAGTCCGTGATGCCGGGGTTTTTGAGCACCGGGTTGCCGGTGTACTTCTGCCAGGTTTTGCCGGCGTCGAGGCTGTAGCCCAGGCTTTGGTTTTGGAAGGTCTTCGAGCCGGCTTTTTCGCCCTTGGGGTCGTGGTGGGTGAAGATGGCGACCAGCGCATTCTTACCAAAGCCAGCCGTGTTATTGACATCGAGCACGGCTGAGCCAGAGAAGATATAGCCCAGGCTATCAGGATACAGCGCAATCGGTTGCTCCTTCCAGGTGGCCAGGTCGGAGCTGGTTGCGTGGCCCCAGTGCATGGGCCCCCACACCATGCCATCGGGGTAGTATTGAAAAAACAGGTGGTACGTGCCCTGGTAGTACACCATGCCGTTGGGGTCGTTCATCCAGTGCGCGGCGGGCGCAAAGTGGTAGCTCGGGCGGTACTGCGGCGTAGCGGGCGGCACGGGCGCGGCCGTTTGGGCAAGGCCGGTCTGGGCGAGCCCTAAAAGGCTGAGGCCGAGTAGAAAGGTATTCTTCATGGATGGAAAAAGAGCGGTGGGGTGGGGATGAATAAGCATAGTCCGTCATGCAGAGCGCAGCGAAGCATGACAACCGTAGTAGTGTTACACTAAGCCATTTGTGCCTGCCGTAACGCCGCTACATCGGCCGGACTAATGGGTGGCGTGGCCCCCTGGTGCGTAGCTACCAGCGCGCCCGTGGCGCAGGCCAGGGCCAGGCACTCCTGCGGCGGCTGGCCAGCCAGCCAGGCCGTGAGCAGCGCAGCCAAAAAGGCGTCGCCGCTGCCAATGGTATCGGCCACCTCTACCGGGATGCCGGGGCTGCGGTACAGCTCGCCTTCCTTCCAAAGCAAGGCGCCGTCGGCTCCCAGCGTCACGCACACGGCTTGCAGGTGGTAGCGCTCGGCCAGCCAGGCCAGGGCAGTTTCGTCGTCGGCAGCTTTGCCAAACCAGCCCAGGATTTCGGCCAGCTCGTGCTCGTTCACCTTCACCAGGTCGGCGTGCTCCAGCAGGTACTGCACCACCTCGCGGGTATAGTGCGGGGCGCGCATGTTCACGTCGAACACCCGAAACCGGGCGTGGGGCAGCAGGCGGTACAGGGTTTCGCGGGTGGCGGGGGTGCGGGCGGCGAGGCTGCCAAAAACCAGCATTTTGGCCCCGGCCACCAGCTTGGCCAGCTCCTCATCGTACTGAATATAATCCCAGGCCACGGGCTGCACTATCTTGTACACTACCTCGTTGCGGTCGCCCACGTTGGCTTTTACCACGCCCGTGAGGTGGGTTTCGCCCTGCTGCACGTAGTCGGTGGGAAGGCCGCGGGCGTGCAGAAATTCGAGCAGCTCAGCCCCCAGGTCGTCGCGCCCCACGCGGCTAATGAGCTGGCTCGGCTGGCCCAGCTGGTGCAACTGCACGGCCACGTTGAAGGGTGCGCCACCAGGCTGCTTGCCGGTGGGCAACACGTCCCAAAGGATTTCGCCAAAGCAAACGACGTTGTTCATATAAAGGAGAGGAGGGATGGAATAATGGGTAAATGTCTGACATTATGGGCGAAGCAATCGTGTCCTAGCGTGGCGCCTCACCCCCCGGCCCCCTCTCCGAAAAGGAGAGGGGGAGCCGACTGCAAGCCAACGAAAGCGGACGTCAGAAGTCGTTAGGCTCCCCCTCTCCTTTTCGGAGAGGGGGCCGAGGGGGTGAGGCGCCCACGTTCGGATACGATTGCTTCGCCCATAATGACAGCTAGCTCAATGCAGTACTAGCGCCTTATCAGCGGCTTCCAGCGTGGTGCCTTTCGTCTCGGGCATCATTTTGAGCACGTAGAGCAGTTGCAGCACCATCATGGCGGCGAAGAAGGCGAAGGTGTTGCCGCCGCCCAGCTTTTCGGTGAAATACGGGAATGTGAACGTGATAATCACGGCCATAATCCAGTGCGTAGAGCTACCCAGCGCCTGGCCTTTGGCCCGCACCGCGCTTGGGAAAATCTCGGAGATAAATACCCAGATAACCGCGCCCTGCGAGAAGGCAAAAAAGGCGATGTAGCCAAACAGCAGCACCGGCACCAGCCCAAATTGCTGGGTGTAAAACGAGCGCGCCACCAGCCCCAAGATGATGATGAGGCCCACCGACCCTATCAGCATCAGCATGCGCCGGCCGAAACGGTCGATGATGTTGACACCCAATAGCGTAAAGATGAAATTGACCAGCCCCACGCCGGCCGAGGCCAGCAAAGAAGCATCCTGGCCGCGCCCCGTCATTTCGAAAATGCGCGGCGCGTAGTAGATGATGGCGTTGATGCCGGCCAGCTGGTTGAACATGGCAAACAGGATGGCCAGCAGCACCGGCCGCCGGTATTGCGGTGCCCACAGCGACTCGGCGGGGCCGGTTTCGGCGGCGTTGGCCACCAGGATGGTTTGCACGTTCTCATCGGCCGTGGCCGGGTCGATGCGCTCGAACACGGCGCGGGCCTCCTCTACGCGGTTGTGGCGCAGTAGCCAGCGTGGGCTTTCGGGGATGCGAAACAGCAATAGAAAGAACGCGATGGCCGGCACGGCCTGCACGCCCAGCATCCAGCGCCAGGCGTCGGGGCCGATGTCTTTGAGCAGGTAGTTAGACAGATACGCAGCCAGAATACCGAATACGATATTAAACTGGAACATGCCCACCATGCGCCCCCGCGACGCGGGCGGCGACACCTCGGAGATGTAGAGCGGGGCCGTGACCGACGACGCGCCCACGCCCAGCCCGCCCAAAAAGCGGAATACCATGAACGGCACCCAGC
>Ga0265780_10004201_pt1 | contig 18639 bp, 20 predicted proteins | sample P1T30metagenome_FD_192432 | JGI IMG/M metagenome (GOLD analysis project Ga0265780, IMG submission 192432) | Plant litter microbial communities from East Loma Ridge, Irvine, California - P1 T30 | ecosystem: Environmental > Terrestrial > Plant litter > Unclassified | place: USA: California...
AAGTAGCGGGCGTACTTGTAGAGTGACCAGTAGCAGCTGGCGACGTTGATGACAGTCAAGACCATCTTGTACGGTAGGTAGTACACGTACATGAGCACCCAGCCAACGCGCTCGCCCTTGCGGCGGAGATGGACTTCGTTGAAGAGGACGCTGTTGATGAGGTACATGACGACGGTGGCGGCGAGGAGGTAACCGCAGAACGAGGGGCGGACGTAGAACGAGATTGGTAGAATGAAGGGTGTGAGGAGGTAGAGCAGAGTTTCGTAGACCTGGTGAGACTGTTAGAATTTGATGAGTGAGAAACGAATTGTGAGTTACTAACCTCTTGGAAGACGAAGATCTTTGCGCCAATCTCCCACCAGCCGAGCTTCCAGCTACCGAAGATATAGGCCATGTTGTAGTACATTCCGTTGACGAAGAAGAAGTTCCATCGCTTGAAGCGTTGCGAGAAGATGGTCATCTCGCCGAAACCACCACGAGAGCCACCGCCAGAGATGAAGACAGCGGTAGGTGTTTCGGTTTCGACGAATACCTGCGAGCACATCTTGATGCGACATCCGAGTTTGCGGGCGACGTGACCGAAGAACCAATCTTCAGAGACACTGAAACCGGGGTGTTCGTGGAAAGTCTTGACGAGGAGTTCGCGGTCCCAAAGGGAGATAGCACCGTGGGGGAAGGTGGCAGAACCAATCTTACCAGCAAACTCGCGCTGGATACCACTGAGCTTGTATTCGAGATCCTGGGCTTGTTGGCAAAGGTTGCCCTTTGACCCATTTGGTCCGACGGATTTGATGGTGTAGCCAATGCACTGGACCCTGCCAACTAGACGTTCAGTAACAACCGGGAAGTTATCGGGCAGTGCGCAGTCGTCGTCGATGAGCAATACGTTCTTGAAAGCCTTCGCAGCGTAGCAACCGACGAACTGAGCGACAATCTTTGATCCGATGGGCGACCAGATGTGGTTCACGCCGTATGGGCGGCACACTTCTTCCGTGTTGTCGAGAGGTGTAGGGCTGTTACCGTTGGCGATGACGAAGATGTGCGATGGAGGGAAGATCTTCAAAGCGGCCTCAAGTGTGTTGGCGATGAGTCCAGCAGACTTGTAGCAAGGAATCATAAGGCAGGTGTCGGAAACATTGGACTGGATCTTGGTCTCTGTGGTGTAGTCGGCAGGGGGCGGGTCCTTCTCGAAGAGGATGAGCAGAGGAGCGAATGCGTAGCTGGGGTATGTTAGTAAAAGAAGAGGTAGCGATGCAACTGTGTCAACTCACAATAGCGCTATTCCAAGCACGATACCGAAACCACCAGCGATGACAAACTTTGTGGCCACGACCCAGTAGAGCCACCACACAGCACCCTTCCACAGCGGAATTCCGATAAGAACAAAGTAGACGAAGAGTATCAGGAAGAGGTAGATGGCGTACTCGAAGGTGTACTGCACCCACTTCTTTCGCTGAATCTCTTGTCCCTTTTGCTTCGCCTTTTCGTAAGTACCAAACATCTCACTCCTCTTGAAGTAAGATGCATTGGTCATCTTCCGCTGGAGAGCGTTGGGGACCATGGCATCAACAACGGACTCTAGAGTCCCTTTCCGGGGCCGACCACCCTGGTGTGCAGCTTCAGGTTCCTGAGGCAAGGAGGCTGTTGAATTCCGGTAAGAGTTGTTCTGTGTTGCGAAAGGATTGTCTTTGATCGAGTTGGGCCTGGTCGCGAAAGGGTCCTCGTTCGACCACTTTGACGACGCAGTCGTAGTCCTGTTGAGAGAGTTGGGCGATGGTGCACGACTGCCCCGAGGACTGAGAGCTAGAACGTCCGTTGACCCGGGGATGTAAGAAAGGGTCCTGAAGGGTCTGATGTTTTCCTCTGTTGGTGATGGTAGTACCCCGCTTTGCTGCGACATTCTTTTGGGACCAGTGTTACTGAACCAAGAGAATCGATTACTCCTCCTGCGTTCGCCCTGCGTCTCTGTGCGTTCGAGATTGGTAGAGCGTTGGGTGCCATTTCGGTGTAAGCCTGAGTCCTGAGTTGGTCGACGACGTATGCTTCCTATGCCGTTGGGATCGAGGAAAGGGTTCTCTGCTTGAGGCTCCCATGTTCCATGTGAGGTATACGTCTTGTCGCGTTTGGATCCAAGGTTACCAGTGGCCCGAAGTAGATGCGCAGGGACAGTGACATCCTGTACGATCTCACTGGACTTTCGTCCATGTGCGTAAGTCATGTCTGCCAATTGATGTTCTGCAAGAGTATCGGAAGGAAGGCCGGAAGGAAGACCGGATGGAGAGGTCATGTTGTATTAATGATGACCAAGATGAAGGTCCCGGGGTAGCTGTGTCTGTGAAATAACGGACGGGGGTACCCCATTAATACTCGGGAGCCATCTCCAGACCTTGTACGATGTCCAACCTCTAGTCGGGTAGTCGGACAGCCACATCGGGCGATCCGACTATGAAATCTCCTCCTATGTGCTATTACCGATCCACATGGTAGGTGTGGGTACAACCCGGCGTCGATCATCATGGAGGGCGGCATGCACGTGTTGGAGGCATGTTGAATGATGCGCCACAAATGCGGTTGACAGTGACGTTTAGAGCGAGGGCTAGATCTGGAAAGTTTCCACGCCACTGAATCGCAACGGAGCCTTACTAGTTCCCGTCTACTTCTACTCCAAGTAGCTCGAGATGGATTTGCGTTTCTGATGACCCTGTTCGGAGCACGGGGTTTGACGCCTCAGGCCGTGGATCTGTGGTCGTATTGCATCACTATATCGTTTGGCCATGTGAGTTTGACGTGTCTTCGAAGGCCATTTTCCGATGTATGATGGAAGGCAAGGAACCCACACTCGTATAAGCGTGGCCAAAGAAATGACCTTCCAGTACCTTTAGGTGGGTTGTAGCATAACCCCTGCAAGTCTCGCCCACGTACCTGTCCATGGACAGAGCAGCTGAAAAGATGGATTCTGACAGCATCGCCGACATGGATAGGGCCCGTGCACTGCCACTGTCTGAGCTAAAACAGTGGGCGCCGTGAATTGGAACGTGTACTAAACGACCTCTTCGGGGTTGACAAGTAGTTCGAGGCGTAGACTGAGGCTGTGGCCAAGAAGTGCCGTCTGGACATGACTCCGAATCTTACTGTGCAGTAGGTCATCTTAGATCGATGGAAGAAAGAGTTTGCATCTCGATACCGGTGCTGCGCGCAATGATATCATAGTCGTTGCGCTGTGGAAGTCGTGTTCGACTTCTACGCCTCGGTCCTTGGCCGTACACATGCATTCTGAACCCGTCCGGAAGCAGCGCCCGAGAAGATTTTCATCTCGCACTCGTAAACACGGTGGACTGGGCCTTCTACTTCCACGGCATCATCCGTGCTGCTGACAACGCAGGCCCCTGCGTTGCAGCCTCGGAGAAAGCTTCACCGCGCTTGCGCAGGTACTCAGGGTAATTGTCGTGTTGTTGAGGCCGAGGACGAAGTAGGCAAGGTGACATGGGAGCCTTGCAGAGAGAGTTCAAGGGTGCTTTGCTATTACGCAACTTTGCAGGGCATCCCGCTGGAAGTCGGCGTTTCTTTTGAACGGTTGGCGCTACTATAGTCTAACATGTCAGTGCCGTTCGGGTACCACAACCTGGGAGGCTTCGAGGCTCACGTTGTGGCGATGGCAAATCATTGTCGCGGGGTCGCAATTTACCCAGCTGTTCAGTTGCCAGGAGTTCGTGATCGGGAATCACCAAGAGATGTACGAGTGAGTGTTGCTGACAACTCGACGATGAGGTCCAAATTGCAGAACGCCGTTCCCGCCCGGGCCGCTGCCAAGGCCGGATGTCATTCGTTACGTCAGGCCCGCAACACGAGAGAAGCCTTTGCTGGACGTTTGACCATCCGTTAAGAATAGCCAACTTCAACCCTTGATCCCACCCCACCAATACAACACGAGATGAGTTCCTACGTGTCCCAATACCCGCCGGCTGTTGAGTTCGACCCTGCATACAAGAAATTCTTCGAGGACTTCTACGCTACGTCCGATGCAGCAGAAGCGCATGAGGAATACGTCCAGTACTTCACTAAGGATGCAACCCTCGTCATGGCCTCCAAGAGGGTGGTCGGCCGGGAAGGTGTGTCGCATTGCTTTTTGTTTTCAGCCTTGCGAACGGCTCCCTGGAATTCCATCGCCCTTCAATAATCTACCGGGCTAATTCATGGGCGTAGAGATCTTGGCCCTGCGCAAAAGTATGTGGGAGAAAGTTTCAACGAGAACGCACAAGCCACTCCAAGTGTTTCCGTTCGGTCCGAAGTCAGACGAGGTTATGTTGTACGGGACGGTCAAGTACGGCTTCAAGGCAGGCGGAGAATCTAGTAAAGATTGGGCTGCAAGGGCGCACCTAGTCAAAGAGGACGGTGGCAAGGTGAAGATGAACTTCTATCAAGTCTACCTGGTGCGACACTCACCTCCTGTTCGCGTTCGTATATGTGGATTTGAAGCTAACCACGATGCTCAGGATACCGGGGCTTAGAATACCGGAGCTTAGACCAGGCAGGTAGATCTTATGTAGATCTACGATCGATTATAGGGGCTTTTCCGGCGCATGCAGTGTTTAAAACAACCGGCATACCGAGGTGACATTCACCGGTGTACTGTGAGCACTACTTCAGTGCTTACTTTGGTACGCTTTCAAACGAAGCGGTCTTCAGGAGAGGCCTCATATTCGGATCGGGCGGCGCAAGTACCGGGTCCACTTCACTCTGAAACACGCGCTGCGGAACCCTCCCGAACTATACAAAATTGTAAAGTGAACTGGAGATTAACGCATGGGGCTCTTCTTTACTATGCGGATGTGAGGGCCGCCATCGAGTAGACGATGTATCCCGGTCAGTCACTTGGTTGTCATAAAACCTTACGATTCACGTTGTCGTACAACCCGACAGCCCAGATGCGAAAGTTCTAGATTACCTGTAGGTATCCCAGCACCGCCTCATCTCAAAAACATCATGCAAATTATTTCGAGCGCTGCGATGAATCAGGGTCCTGCAGGGCCAAGTGTTGCTTTTTCCAACGTGGTGTTGCCCTGGAAAGAATTTCAGTTACACATACATTGGTTCTGCCCCTGGAACTACTGTTACGGAACTTAGGAATTGCTTTTTCGTGTTCATGTCCGTTTCCAAGGCCCTGGGTTTTCTCTACGACCTAAAGACCGATCTCAGCCACAAGTACGTCAGCATGGGTGGAAATAGTTTGGTACTGCCGCAGTCTCGGCATGGCAACGCCACTCTGGGCGCAATGCTACGAACGTGGCCCAGATGCATCTAATGGATGGAGTCTCATGTACGAGTGCCGCGTAACGGTCTTCCGGAAGCCAGTCGGAGGCATAAGCAAAGCAGATGGGGCACCTCGTATGGTGCACCTACGCCTCGTATCATCTGCAGCCGGCATAGATGCTGGACCTAGACGTGTCTGCAACGACAGGTTTCGCGACCTCCGCAACATCGCCGAAGTCAGAATACCCCTCAATCGCAGCATACTCAAATACAACTCTCGTCCGGTGATGCGACCAGACCAGACTCCTTAGCTTTGCTGCTGGATGATGGATGTGGCACTGTGAAGCTGCTTGGTATCGTTCAGTCTCGATTACGCCGCGGGGAAGCAGACAGATCGCAGATGCTCGCGTCACTTTCGCCATATGATACCCCCTGCTCGTAATCGTATTTGCATTCATGTTGTGTCTTTGCTGACGGGTCGGCCGAAGACGACATCATTGATCTTGTTCTGTGGCTCCGAGGATGTCGCTAAGAATTTCGGGCATCTCGGGCCATAGTTCACCCACCAGCAAGTTTGTTGTCACCAAGCAACAGAACATGATGTAATTGATGACTAGAAGGCTTGAGGCAACAAAGGGGTGAAGCGCATTCATTTATAATCGTCTTTGTCAGAATCTGACCACGGAGTGCGGAGTTGCTGGAATGCAAAGTTCGTGGGGCGGGGAAATTGAAAAGTCAAAATTCGCGGACGCAGGCGGCTCCCAGCACAACGCCCCGCATTCCCAGATGTCGTATTTCGATAAGCTTCGCAACAGGCTTTGCTTCGAACGCCTGAGATTATAATTGATGCATTTTTTCTTCTCTCCATCAACAGGCTACAAACCAGCCCGGCTAGCTCAATCGGTAGAGCGTGAGACTCTTAGTCTTTCACGGTCTAACAGACACGATTACTCAGTACATCTCAAGGTTGTGGGTTCGACCCCCACGTCGGGCTTGAGAAGCATTATTTTTGTTCCTAACGTCGTGGGTACCAGAATGGTGGTCGTGATGTGGAGGGAGTGAACATAACGATTTTTTTTGGGCAGTGCCCCACCATCTGGTATACCACCACCCAAAATCATCACCAGACACGCAATCTTTCCGCTATTCGCCCGTTTATCATAATTTCATAGTCCAAGTATATCTTACAACATTACCTAGGTATTGTCTATACCTATGCAAACTGAGCTATTGGCCTAAAACTTTTCTCCTCACAAGTTACACCGTGCTATAGCTACCTAGGCAAAGTCCGCCGTACAGAACTTGGCATGGAAGAGGAACTTGGAACAACTACGTCCTAGAAGTCTACATCCACCTGAAGTTTTGCAAACCATGCGTTTGACATCTATGTAGACGGCAGCGTACCTATTAGTCTTTCTACGATGTGAGAGCAAGCTACGTCGTTCGCAAGTCGCTTGATAACACCTGGAGCAAAGAACAACAGCTTCAAGTTCACAACATTAGAAGTTTGATGATACAACAGAGTTGAATTTAAAGATCCGTCCGTCAAACAAAAGACTACGACCATGATCGAAGAGAAATCCCCGTAGCATCCAATATCACACACTGATCGGACTCAGTAACCCAACCCAATCCACCACGCCCATCAACATCCCAATTCCTTCCCACAAACAACCCTTCAAACTACACACCACCCCCAAGTACCTTCCCCTGCTCCCCTTCCTCCGAACTCATACAACTACTATCGTCCTTCTCCCCCGCCAACACCGGAATCGTCAACATCTCGCCCGCAAGAATCAAATTCGGGTCCTGGGTGTTATTCGCCTTGACGATGTCGCATATGCCGACTGCGTTCTCGGCTGCGATCTTCTCTAGTGTGTCGCCGGCGGCTATGGTGATTTGTTTGCCGGTGCCGAAGTTGGGGTCTGGAGACGTGGAGGGTGAGGGGGTGGGTGGTGTGGAGGCTGGAGCTGAGGTCGAGGTGGAGGCGGGTGGTGGTGACGCGGACGATGCCGGGGGAGGCACAGCTGGTGGAGGCACAGAGGCAGAAGCAGATACAGAGGTTACTAGTGTCGTTGGTGCTGGGGCAGGAGGAGCGCCGGATACACTGCTGCTATGTTCGCAGCGGCCATGCCTGCGATGGATATGTGGGTGGACTGCAGCGGCTGTGCTTGACAACACGAGGGTTGAGAGCGCGAGAAGGATTGCTGAGGTCTTCATGGTTGCTGGTATCGTGATGCTGACTGAAGTTTGTAAAATGTTCCGAGGTGTGGTATATAGATTGTATGTATGGTATTAGAAAGGAGAAGCTGCCCGGTAGGTGGTACGGGTTATAGGTCCAGTGCTTCTTGAATGAGTGGCAAGGTCTCGTGAGCGTATCACCTGGAGGACTGTTCATGGTATATGTATTGTAATCGCTTCCTCAGGGCCTAAGGAAGGAAACATTCATGTTCGAAAGCGTGGATAAACGCGTTGTTCATGAATGCGAGAGCTGCTCCAGAACAATGGAACGAGTGCCTTCCGTCAATGCCGGCGGCCTGTCATTCCGATGAAGAGGTGTCAATGGAACGTTTTCTGTCACAGTGCGTTGGCGCTTAGCTGTCATTGTTTCGTACATTAGGCCCTCTTCCAATCTGTGTTCTCGGGCTGATCAAACAACAATGGTACAACACGCTGCCATGTACTCGCTCTCCAAGTTTGGCTTCGCGGATCGACGGATTTGAAGTACAAGGTCGACGTGAAGATTGGCGATTTGCCGGTGTCAAGAGACTGCATTGACGGTACGGACATGTGCTGACAAGTGAAGCGAGCTGTGATGGCCTGACGTGTAACAGCTGTCAGTTGTCACAGAAGACGCGAGCCACGCGTAGCAAAGCATCACCGAGTGTCTAAAACATGAAGGTATTGCAGGAAGACGATGAGAAAAAGACTTCGACTTTCAACGTGTTGTGTGATTAGGATATGCTTATGCTAGAGGACTGAAATACTGTACAGTGAAAGAACAGAATGCGCTCGCTAATATGATGCGGTAAACAAACAATAACCAAAAGTGGCTCCAAGTGAGCTCACGGAGCTACAAAAACATCGAAGATAACAGAATGAAAACAACAGGCATTCATGCGCCCAGCGCGATAAGCCTGCTCTTGATGTCCGTGGGCCTCATCATCTGGTTGATGACAACACTAGAAATACTGCCCATGCTGACGACTGACACGTATCCTGGAGCAACTTCGCTGGCCAAAACCTCAACACACTTCATCGCCTCGTCTTTCGAAATTGGTGATCGGATAGAGCCTTGAATTGCCTGCAGAAGAGTAGTTGTAGAGAAAGAAACACGCGATCCGGGTCTGTTCGCGCACAGTAGGGACAGGACGCCGATAACCTCTGGAGTGCGTTGTAGAGCTGCCTTTCGCTGGAGTTCGGCAGGTGTCGGCGCTGCGGGGCCAGCCTTTGCAGCTTCCTGCTTTGCGAGAATACGGTCGAGGAGGTTGGTCTTGCGGACGGCAGCAAATTCGGTGATCTTGGGTTGGGCGGGCTGAGCTTGTTGGTTCTGGCCCATGGGCGTCTCGTTCTCCTTTCCGACAGAGGGTCTCGTCTTCTTCTGTGCACGGCCTTGCTGCACACTCTCCTTGAACTCCCTCAACCTCTTGCGTCCCTTCTCTTGTGCTGGCGCGAGTGCGGTGAGGGACTCGCATGTGGTGACTTCGGCGAGAGGAAGCTGGCTCAGGAATTTGGACATGGAAGTATCGTCGAGAAACGTGTCCATGCATGCCTGCTTGATATCGGCCTTCTTTGGGCGTCCCCGTCCACGCTTGGGCACCGCAATTGGTCGGCTCATCATCTTCTGCGAGGTGCACCATTGCGTCCATAGCGTGTCTAGGCCTTCTTTGAACATGTCCTGCAATCCCTCTTCGTTCATGTGTGTCATGCCGTTCATCATCGGACTGCTGTCCTTGATCTCGATGCAGACCTTGCCACGGCCGTAGTCGGACAGGTAGTAGGGGTTGTTGTTGCCGGAAGGGCCATGGTCGAGGATGCCGATGAGGAGTCGGATGTCATCGTACGTGACTTTGCGTTGCCGCCAGACCAATGTCGTTGATGCAATTAGGTCTCGAAGATCGGCAGGCGTTGAAGTGCCATTGTGGGCGTAGTGCAGCGACAGCGCGGTCAGGAAGGAGGAGTGTAACGCGAGGAGGTTGACAAGCTCAGCCGGGAGCTGGCCGGGAGCAATAGGCGACATTGTTGATAGAATAGTGGAATGGATACGACGATGAGATACCTGGAACAATGTCGATAAGTGATGTGTCGTGTAAGTGTGAGGTCGAGGTCCAAAGGAGTGTTTATGGGCCGAGGGGGCTGCAAAACAGGGAAGGCACGTTCGACGCGCTTTACGCTTCTGCGCGTTCGCGTCGCGTTTCCGCCCCACTTTAATGAAACTTGAACGTGTCGTTGCCCCACGCATCCGGCGTACTTTCAGCCCTCATTTGGCATTAGTATTAGTTCCATCCTATTCATGACGCAGCGCGTGCAAAAATTGTCTTGTTCTCGAAGGAGTGGATCACGCAAAAGCAATGCCGTCGCGGCGCGTACCGTCGCCAGAGCTTGTCACGTCCGTGCAACGAATAGAGGGCAATTGTGAGTATCGTATCATATTGGGATGAGAAGAACTGCGCCTATATACTCCAATGCTCATGCAAGACCTTCAATAACAAGCTCCAGCTCGACTTGTCGCATTATCATTACATTATTAGTCCTCTAGACGTAGAGCTTACTTTCCGCCAAACAGTCCACCGAGCCATGATTGAGTCTTCGCGGCCTTCTCCTCGACGACGGCATCGAACTTGTTGGCGGCCGCGTTGACCTGCTTGCCTGCCTCGTGCATCTCGCGCTCAGCGCGGACCTTGGCCTCCTCGTACTGCTTCTTCGCATCTGCGCTGTAGGCATCGAACTTCTGCTCCGCCCTCTTCGCTTCCGCCTTGGCTTGGTCGGCCTAGCAGTAGTCAGCATACTGCCACGAGTAACATCAAGTCGCATTGGACATACGTATTGCTGTGCGCTGGCGCGTACTGCCTCGTAACCCTCCTGGCCGGCCTTCTTGGCTTCCTTGTCCTGGCCAGGGTAGTCGCCTCTCAGCTTGCGTGCGGCAGTCGCAGCGTCATCTATACATGTTAGTCAAGATACTTTGAAAGTTGAATACCTCCACGACGTACGTTCAGCCTTCCTCTCGGCAAGCTTCGGGTCGCCTCCAGCGCTGTAGAGGTAGTAGGTGACACCACCAACAGCAGCGAGACCACCGTATGTAGCGAAACGACGAGACATGTTGATGTAATGGGGTTTTTGCGAGGTGGTATTGATTGGACTTGAAGCAAGATCACGGTATGTGAGATTCGAATTGGAGATGTAGAATGAGAGTTGTGCGAGGGAGGGGAACCTTGGAAGGCGTCTTTCAAACAAGCGCATGTGTGACGTAATGGCAGACAGCTGCAGCACGGGCTTTTCAGTGCCGTGCGAACCAGATCACCAAACTAGGACTCTACCGAGCGCGACAAGCCGGATCCACATTGCATACACTCGTTGCTTTCGCTTCCACATGTTAATCATAATGTCATTATAGTATTCATCTTTATCGCATCGCCGTCACACCTCGATCGTGCCTTCCCAGCGTGCTGCCTGCTGTGCGCGCCCCTTAAACCGTTCACCACAACAAGCCAGCCTCGAGCGACTGTCTGAGCGACTACCGCGCAGCGTGCCGTGCCTGCCTAACACAGCGACCTCATGTATCCACGATAGCAACGGCGTTTGCCTCTTACTCTCCTTGACACCTACACCACGCTTGTAGCATGGCGGACCAACAAATACACCTCGTCGACCACACCGACGGCGACAACACACCGACCTCGGCTACACAACCCGAACAGCGGTCAACCACATCGGACTCGCACATAGATATCCTCTACGAGAACCAACGCGGTTGGTTCGTCTTCGGCATTCCCCTCTTCTCGTCCAAAGCGCTATGGAACCTGCGAATCGACCCTGCGCCGTGGCAGGATGCCAAGTTCAAGCCTTCAGCAGTCAACATCACAAATGCACAAGTCCCGGACCCAAGTTGGGTATGGGACTGGAAGAGCTGGTATGTCGACATGAGTCTGGATGTCGATGAAGAGGGTTGGCAATACAGCCTGCTCTTCAAGGGCTCAGCGTGGCATGGCAACCACCCGTGGTTCCACAGCTTCGTTCGGCGGCGACGCTGGCTACGGAGGCGGGTCAAGCAGAGGCTGCCACCCAAGACCAAGAAGAATGCGAAGGAGCGCATGTTTGGCGAGACATTCAGCATCGGCACGACACTGGCTAGATCAGCCACCTTTGGCACTGGCAGCGGTCTATTGGACGACAGCGCACAGACGAGTCTAGACGAGGAGATTAGGGATATTGCGACATTGATGAGAAAACTCAAGGCAGCTGCCATTGACCGCGAGAAGATCATCTACATACATAAGTTCATCGACGATGGAGGGGAGGAGCTGCACTACCTCCCAGAACAGGTATGTATGTTGTATTCCCATGCAAACATAGCTAACAAGTGCAGATACCGTCCATCATGTCGATGCTCATCTTCCAGAATTCGCGCCGCCAACTCCTCTCCACACTTATGGACCGCTTCGAGGCCGCCAAAGACCACCGCGAACAACACAAGAAGGATCACAAGCCTGAAGGCGACGCCGAGGAACGCAGAATCAACAATCTGCTCAAGGCTATTGAAGCCGCGGATAACGAGTGTAAGAAGCTGGAGTATTGGAGCGATATCAAGAATCTGACAGAAGAGGGCAAAGCCGGGAATGCAACAGATCCCAGCATGGGGTGGGACGAAGAGAAGTGGCAGGGACTAGATGCGAGTGGCGCCAAGCATCCTGATACCTGAGTCTGAGAACTTGAGAAGGTTTGGATGCATGCATATATTGGAGTTTGTCAGAGTTCGTGGGGTGCGGCTCTTCAAGGTCAGCACATCGGGTCAATTGGAACGACTAATCAGTTTTCGTATTGTATCGCAACTATACATGCTATCGTCAGCAAGAGTATCCAGCCATACGGTGTTATATTATCCATTCACATTCCTCAATCTTATCGGCCCCCTGAGATCCGCCAAACTCTCCACGTCCACTACTACGCCCTTCTGCATTACTTCGACTTCCCCAGCCTCTCTCTTCTCCCACACCATCTGTCGTACATCATCCATGGTGTCTCTCCACTCTGACGCGTCCAATGCACACAGCTCCTCTGTTGACAGTGCGCGGGCAATTTCGGAAGGACAGATCGTCTTTGGCCAAGCCCTTGAGCTCAATAGACGGTCGGCATGGCGCGATAGGATGGTTCTCTTGGCGTCATCAAGAGCCATATTGTTTGTGCAGCTGGCGAATACTGTGTGCCAGCTAACGGGTTCGATGTGCCGATAATGCTTGGATTGTTTCGCAGCGATATTGTGAGGCTGCGCCGTCTCGATGGTTTCACCCAGATCTGGTTGCTAGACCCATCGCCCGCTGATCGACAACAGGGGTCTAAAGATCCTTAGCTAATCTTTTGACGTCAGAGCGCCCAATCGGTGCGCAGCAGAAGCAAAATAATTCGAGCATTTCAGCGTCGCGTCCCCTCCCCTCTAAAACCGAAACTGCCCGCAGCACTGGGATTGGCGTTTTGCCTTTGCGCGTCGTTTTTTCTTGTCCTGTCATGCCGCACCGGTTACCCCACGCTCTCCGAGAGCTAGTTGCAGCGGGGCAGTCCTTCGCTCCCGCCTCTCGTCTCTTATCAAGCTCAACACCGCTACTGCATACTTCTTCTCCGATATCTTCTCTACTCCATCAGACTTCCCTGCGTACCTGTCATACCGGACGGTCAGCATCCCTCTTGCAAGCATCCAGCCCACAGAGTACTACCGCCAAACGAAACTTCTCCTGGCCCAGAATGACTGGAAAGGAAGAGCCAAAGGAGGTGCGCAAGTACCTGCAGCAGAGCCATGACCGCATCTTTGAAAACAATAAGAAATGGGCCGATGAGATGCGGAACAAGAACCCAGGCTTCTTCAAGGATCTGAGTGCAGGACAAGCACCCGAGTATCTATGGATTGGTGAGTTGCATCTGGAATGACTCAATTGCCCTATAACATTACTCCATTATATCACCCACCACCTAGAACTTGCTAACCCAATCTCCACAGGCTGCTCCGACTCGCGCATCCCCGCCGAAGCCATCACCGGTCTCGAGCCCGGCGAGATGTTCATCCACCGCAACATTGCCAACCTCGTCAACAACATCGACCTCAACGTCATGTCCGTCGTCAACTACGCGGTCCGCCACCTCAAAGTTAAGCACATTGTCGTGTGCGGCCACTACGGCTGCGGTGGTGTCAAGGCCGCCATGACACCAAAGGACATGGGTCTGCTGAACCCCTGGCTCCGAAACATCCGCGACGTCTACAGACTGCACCAGAAGGAGCTCGACGATGTCATGGCCAACGGCGGCACAGAGGAGGAGAAGTACGACAAGCTCGTAGAACTGAATGTGTACGAGCAGTGCCGGAATGTGGTCAAGACGGCGGCTGTGCAGCAGTGTTGGGCTGAGAACGAGTTCCCTGTCGTGCACGGCTGGGTATTTGGATTCGGAGACGGATTGTTGAAGGATCTCAAGTTCGACCACGAGGGCGAGCTTAAGGAAATTCAGAAGATTTACGATTTGACAAAGGACATGTAGATGGCGTTGGTGGGTGTGCGATGTATGAGTAGTTGTCGTGGCATTTAGCGAGGTGTTGGTGTAGGGGAAGTGGAAGAGATGGTGCTGCAACCGGGCTTAGATGCTAACGTAGAGCTAGTTACCTCAATCTCCCCAGTACTTTTGTAGGTACCACCTGGGTTTACACACTAGTCTTGCAGGCTCACGCCAATCCCTCCACGTCTCGTCACCGCAATCAAACCCTAGCGCCTTGCGTGAACGAGAATGAGTAAACGAGTACGACATGGACTGTTTCGCTTACGATGCCATTCATGCATGCTCTCCAAAGAGAACGACATAACCCGATCCAGGCCCACCTCCACTGTTTCCTCGAACACGATCACTGATCTCTGCCATTAACCCAACCTGTTGGTAACACCAATCCAGAATATCGTTCCACCGGCTATCACAGCCCTCGAGCTGGCAGGCCAACTCCTCCACAATCCTCTTCCCAGAATATTGCATCCACCACATATCCTCCAAAATACAATTAATCGCTCCCCAACAGGCTAATATAACCAGAGCCGGCACCTGCCCCATATCCGCCTTCTGAAAGAACTCCGGCTCCACGGTACCCAACCAAGGAACCACCGAATGCCCATCACTATCCATGTACGCCTTCTCCAGTTTCTCCAGGGTACCACGAAAGAACGGCGTCGCCGCATCATCAAGATCCATATTCGCAAGTATCGCATCCGTCAATGCGCGCAGCTTCTCCGCCGTGAACGCTCTGCCCTCTTCTCCTACCAACTCAACAACAGGACTTCCAAGTATCTGCTTCAACTCCCCGCTATTAGCCCACACACTATGCTCCTCCACAATCTCCTTCATACCCATCGTATACTTCCTAACACGCATCAGTACCTTCGACACAGATTCCAACGTTTCACCCGGCGTGGCCGGAATCAGACTCGCGATAAGCGCAACAACAGCATGAAGAGCAGTCATAAGACAAACCGGGTCGAGACTCTCTTTCGAAATACAAGCCAGCGACACCTGCTCATTGAGCTCGGATATACTTCTGTTCTGGTAGTGCAGTGCGGCGGCGACGTGGTCGTGAGATGCGGTGGGGGAGGAGGCGAGACTGGCGCTGTGTAGAGAGGTGAAGGCGAGGAGTATGTCTAGTAGGTAGGTGTGTTGCAGCGCTTTGGTTACGGCGTAGTCGCGGAAGACGAGCGCGTTGCGGTGCACGGAGGTGAGGTAGGTGGTTGTGGTCCATTGGTGCATGAGCCGCATTTCGAGCGTTCGGGTCGCATTGTAGGTGGCTAGGCGGGAGGATGGGCCGCTGTAGGCATCGTAGAGGGAATACCAGCCGGGTTTGGTTGGTATAGGTGATCGTGGTGGTGATGATGACGATGATGATGATGATGTCGTTGTCAACGCCGTCTTCGCTTTCCTTCTAGACCCAGTCGAACCATTCTGTGGTGGGTAGGTGCATTGTTCTTCTCGTAGAGCACAAGCTCCGCATTTGGGTGTGGCTTCGTCGCATTTGACGCGCCGTCGCTTGCACGTGTCGCATCCAGCCCGTGACTTTCTATGGTATCGTTTCACTGCCATTCGGGCTCAGTCTCGGCACTCGCATACTCGTTTCGCGTTAAATGTGGTAAGTTGTCATGCGCTTGGGGATTCTCGCAAGGAGACGGCATAGCTCAGGTGTGCTGCGGGGGCAAGACTTGTTGGTGCCTGGCCTGGTGCCAAAAGGAAGCCTAATTTGGTAGGTTGACGCTAAGGATGCCGATCAAAAGAGGTACTCGTTCTCGTTTACCGGTCCTGCGCCGGAAGCTTAACATCCGCCTTGCCGAAGTAGTTGTGCTCCAGAAGGACAAGGCAGGATTACTAGCGATCACATCGCGCAGTGCTCCTAATGCACGCAAAAGCAAGCATGTAATTCGTTTGGTCGTTTGTCCTGATGAACTACCATCTCGCGAGGTCGGCTATGCCGCCATTGCCATCATGGTGGGATTGGCAGGGCGTTGACGAACCGCCTCCCATCGCAGCTAAGGAAACATGTCGTATATAAGTAATGTTGTCGCAGGCACCATTCTGCTGTACACCTTAAAGCGAGTCACCACCTGTTTCAACACCAAATCCCTATCTCGCACGAACCGTGTCTTTTCTTGAACAAGATGTATTCGGCTTTAGGTATGTTGAGTCCGATCCATTCGATATGATCTCTGTTTCTAACAGCCCGAACAGCGCACGGATTGGCTTGTTCAAGCCTTGCACAACCCTACCTCGATGGCACGGCAATCACGAAATTCACTGCAGAGTCCAAGACACAATGGACACCGGAAGGCTCACCTATCCCAGCCGAACAACTCGTGCCGCTTCTTGGAGTCTCATCGTACAACATCTCCTACTGCCGCGTAGAGATGGCCTACACCCATCCAGGTCAGAACGACACTGTCAACCTGCAGATATGGCTGCCAGAGCAGTGGAACGGACGCTTCAATGGCGTTGGAGGCGGCGGCTGGCGCGCTGGTGTTTTCGATCAGAGCCTACTCCCGGCTATTATTCAGGGATATGCGGCAGCTTCCACTGACGGTGGCCACAATGCAACCGAAGTCTCCGCTCTTCCTTGGGCGCTCAAGTCTCCGGGTAATGTCGACGTGGTTGCTTTACAGAACTTCGGCTCTGTTACTTTGAACGAGCTCTCTATATTCGGGAAGATGGTTACCGAGAGCTTCTATCAGAAGGCTCCCGCTTACTCTTAGTACGTATGACCCTGACATTGCGATGTTACTCGCGGTCAATGCTTCATCGTGTGTCTGTGACGAACAGTGGCTAACAACCGACATAGCTGGACTGGGTGTTCCCAGGGTGGTAGGCAAGGCATGATGCTGGCTCAACGTTACCCCAAAGCGTTTGACGGTATTATCGCTGCAGCACCCGCATTGAACATCATCCCGCTCTTGGCCAGCTTGTTTCATGCTCAAGCTGTAATGAACACGCTCGGCGAATACCCGCCTAATTGCGAGTTCGAAGCGATTCGGACCGCAGCAATTGCCGCTTGCGATGAACTGGATGGCGTCAAAGACTCGATCATATCTATCCCGGAGTTGTGTTCTTTCGACCCTTTCACCGTTGTCGGACAGCCCGCCAACTGCGGCAATAGCAGCTCGAATGTCATCTCCAACGCAACAGCAACTGTAGCCAACGCCACATGGTATGGTGTCTCCGACAGGCGGGGAAAGAAGATCTACCCAGGATACGCGTTCGATGCACCCCTCCCAGCAACGGCCGGCACGGACTGTCAAGCCTCAGATACCTGCCTTACCACCGCTGCCTGGCTACTCGGCGCACAGTTCTTCCAGCTCTTCGTCGAGAAGAACGCTACCTTTGACTGGTCTGCAATCACCGCGGAGCGTCTACCGGACTACATGTACGCCGGTCAGCAGCAGTGGGACTCGATCATCAACACCAACGATGCGGATCTCTCGGACTTCAAGGAAGCAGGAGGGAAGTTGCTCACCTGGCACGGCATCGCAGATGACCTGATTCCTTCGGGAGGGTCAACACAGTACTATGACCGTGTAGCCGCGCTGGATGCCGATGTGGATGAGTACTACAGGTTGTTTCTTGCGCCTGGCCTTCATCATTGCGCAGGTGGCCCTGGTCCTGCACCCGTCAATAATGCGCTGCAGCAACTTGTAGCCTGGGTCGAGAATGGTACTGCTCCAGACACCCTGCCGGCAGTTGGAACGCAACCTGTCAACGGAACAGTGCTGTCGAGGGACCTTTGCCCTTACCCGCTTGTATCTGTTTACCAGGGTGGTGCTGCGACTGATGCCTCCTCATACAGCTGTGTTGATGCGGAGAGTGTGTAAGGAACGCGCAGATATTTGTGCGTTGTAGCGTATAATGAGGTGAATGATCAGGGGGGCAGGTATGATCATCGTCAGGCAGAATGGATTAAGTAGCTTGTTGGTGCATTTCGGGGCGCTTTGTGCCTGTAGGATATGAGCAGATGCACTTGAATACAGACCATTGCAAGAACTCTTGAGACAATGTACATTCTCTAATCAGTCAACATCGTTCTCTAATTCGGACCTGATGCGATTCGAGGTTTACTAGTCCCATTTAGGGGCTGAGTATTGATGATCGCGTCAGGCTGTGGGCACCGTTTGTGGTTAATGTGATAGGGACTCAGCTGGCGGAGGCTGGGACGCTACCCAAAATGGAGGTATGTCGCGAGGCACAGCCTTACACTCTATCGCTCTGTCAGTACAGACGACTGTGTAAGCACACCGTCTCCAGGCTAATGCGAGCTGGAATCCTTCGCCCTAAGGATGATGTCGTTGCGACGAGGGACAGAAGGAGCAGGCGTCAGCGGCTGGCCAACGCCCTTGCCGCTATCAGAGATGACCGAAAACACCGAGAGCCGAGAGCCGCTTCACAGAAGACCGACGGTTGCCTGTCCATCTACCAGCAACCATGTTAGAATCCTTGAATGCTGTATACGACTCTTACTACGCAGTCAAGATAACTGCGACCAATTCTCTTGTATTTGTGAGCCAAAATGGTTGAGCAACCTACCATCCAATCCGCAGACACAGATGGCAACGGACCAGCGAAACGACGACGAAGACCAGCACTATCATGCGTCGAATGTCGCATGCGCAAGGTGAA
>Ga0265780_10004202_pt1 | contig 18638 bp, 16 predicted proteins | sample P1T30metagenome_FD_192432 | JGI IMG/M metagenome (GOLD analysis project Ga0265780, IMG submission 192432) | Plant litter microbial communities from East Loma Ridge, Irvine, California - P1 T30 | ecosystem: Environmental > Terrestrial > Plant litter > Unclassified | place: USA: California...
CGTCTCGGGCTCGCCCTCGCCGTTGCCCTCCTCGGACTCGAACAGGTACGGGATCGCGTCGAGCCGGAGCCCGTCGACGCCCATGTCGAGCCAGTGCCGGACGACGTCGTAGACGGCCTCGACCACGGCGGGGTTCTCGAAGTTCAGGTCCGGCTGGTGCGAGAAGAACCGGTGGAAGAAGAACTGCCGGCGCACCGGGTCGAACGTCCAGTTCGATTCCTCGGTGTCGACGAAGATGATGCGGATGTTCTCGTAGTGCTCGTCGGTGTCGCGCCAGACGTAGAAGTCGCCGTAGGGGCCGTCCGGGTCTTCGCGGGACTGCTGGAACCACTCGTGCTGGTCGCTCGTGTGGTTGATCACCATGTCGATGACGATGCGCATGTTGCGCTCGTGCGCCTTGGTGACGAGTTCGCGGAAGTCGTCGAGCGTGCCGAACTCGGGCAGGATCGCCCGGTAGTCGGAGATGTCGTACCCGCCGTCGCGCATCGGCGACTGGAAGAACGGCGGCAGCCAGATCGCGTCGACGCCGAGCCACTGCAGGTAGTCGAGCTTGCCGATGACGCCCTGGATGTCGCCGATGCCGTCGCCGTTCGAGTCGACGAACGAGCGGATCATGCACTCGTAGAAGACCGAACGCTTGTACCACTGCGGGTCGAGGGTCAGGCCGGGCAGCTGGATCGGGGCTGTGAAGGTCAACCGTGCTCCTCGTCGTCGTCGTCGGACCGTGGCGAGGCCCGCCCCGGACACGATAGGCGCGTCCACCTGCTCCTGTCCGCGGGTTGTGTCGTCGGGCGCGTCCGACCGGCCGGACGGGAGGCCCGTCCCGCCCTCCACAGGCGCCTCCCGTCTGCGAGTTCTCCCCATCGCAGCGCGTGGCCGCGGGGGCGGCCGCGCGGTTCGTAGACTGACTGGGATGCAACCGCCCGTGCTCTCCCCGTACCAGTCGCTCATGGCCGCCACCCCGGTGGTGCACCGTTCCGTGCAGGTGGACGGCCGCACGACGCACTACTGGGAGTACGGGCCCGGCGACGCCGAGCGGACCGTCCTCGCCGTGCACGGTTTCCGGGGGGACCACCACGGGCTCGAGACGATCGCCGCGCAGCTCACCGGCGTCCGGGTGATCGTGCCCGACCTGCCCGGCTTCGGGATCTCCGACCCCCTGCCGGTGTCCGACACGGACGCGTACGTGCGCTGGCTCACCGGCTTCCACGCGGCGCTCGGGCTGGGCAGGGACGCGGTCGTGCTCGGGCACTCCTTCGGGTCGATCGTGGCCGCGGCGACCGTCGCGGCCGGGCTCGACACGCGACTGCTCGTCCTCGTGAACCCGATCGCCGCGCCCGCGCTGCAGGGGCCGCGTGCCGTCGGCACCGCGATCGCGATCGCCTACTACCGGGCGGGCGCGCTGCTGCCGAAGCCGCTGGGTCTCGGGCTGCTGCGGAACGCGGCGATCGTCCGGGCGATGAGCCTCGCGATGCTCAAGTCGCACGACCGCGACCTCCGGCGCTGGGTGCACGACCAGCACGACCGGTACTTCTCGGCGTTCGCGAACCGGACCAGCGTGCTCGAGGCGTTCCGCACGTCGGTCACGCACGACGTGTCCCAGTACGCGGACCGCATCCGGGTGCCCGTCCTCCTGGTCGCCGCCGAGCGCGACGACATCACGGCCGTGCCGGAGCAGCGTGCCCTCGCCGCCCGGCTCGCCGACGCGGAGCTCGTCGTCGTGCCCGGGGTCGGACACCTCGTGCACTACGAGACGCCGGGGGCAGCTGCCGACGCGGTCCTGCGCCGCATGGCGGACACGCCTGCGCGACCTGCACGGCGCGGACGCGGGGCGGCACAGCGGTCCTCGGGGAAGTCCTCGTGACCCGCCTCCGGATCGGCATCGACTGCCGGTACGTCCGGATCGGCCGCCACGACGGGATCAGCCGGTTCACCGCGGGCGTCGTCGCCCACCTGCCCGAGCGGCACGACTACACGCTGCTCGTGCACGACGAACGGCAGCTCGCCTCGCTGCCGAGCGACCTGCCGTGGGCGCTGCTGCCCGCGCCGACCGACGCCGGCGAACCGCTCGTGGCCCGGCGGGTGAACCGACTCGGCCTCGACGCGGTGTTCTCCCCGATGCAGACGATGGGCTCCCGGGGTCGGCGGTACGCCCTGGTCCTGACGCTGCACGACCTCATCTACTACCGCAACCGCACGCCCCCGCAGGAGTTCTCGTGGCCGCTGCGCCTCGGGTGGCGCGCCTTCCACCTCAGCTGGGTGCCGCAGCGCCTGCTCCTGAACGGCGCGGACGGGGTCGTCACGGTCTCCGAGACCACCGCGCAACTCATCGCCCGGCACCGGCTGACGAGACGGCCGGTCACGGTGGCGGTGAACGCGGCCGAGCCCGCCGAGCGCCGGCCGGCCGGGGGAGCGCGCACCAAGAGCCTCGTGTACATGGGCTCGTTCATGCCCTACAAGAATGTGGAGACCCTCGCGGCGGCGCTCCCACTGCTCGGCGCGGACTGGGTGCTGCACTGCATGTCCCGGGTGTCGGACGCGGACCGGGCACGGCTGTCGCGGCTGGCGCCCGACGGCTCGATCGTGTTCCACGACGGCGCGTCCGACGACGAGTACCTGCGGGTGCTGCGGTCGGCGACCGCGCTGGCGACCGCGTCGTACGACGAGGGCTTCGGCATCCCGCTCGTCGAAGCGATGGGGGTCGGCACCCCCGTCGTCGTCAGCGACATCCCGATCTTCCGGGAGATCGGGGGCGACGCGGCGGAGTACTTCGACGCGTCCTCGCCGTCGGCGGTGGCTGCGGCGGTCCGTCGGCTCGAGACACGGTGGGACGACGCGTCGGACGCCTCCGTCGTCCAGGCCGCCCGGTTCCGCTGGACGGACTCGGCGGAGCGGGTCGTCGAGGCCATCGAGCGGGCGGTGGCCGACCGGGCCGGGAAGCGCTGACCGCGGCGCCGTACCGCGACGCTCAGTCCGCGGGCGGCTCGGCACGCACCGCCGATCCGGGGAAGACGTCCTGCGCCGCCTGGTCCGCCCGCACGAGCACGGCTCGCAGCGCGCCACCCCGCCCGGTGGACCGGAGGACGACGCGTTGGTCGCCCGCCTCGTCGGACGGTGCGTCCCCCCAGGCACACCGCACGGACTGCACGCCGCCGATCGCGTCGACGCGGCGTGCGAGCTCGAGGCGTCGTCCGGTGACCCGGCTGTCCGCCGAGACGCCGACCTGCTGTGCGCCGAGGTCGGCGACCGCGAAGACCCGGACGCCGTTCCCGCTCGCGTCGTCGGCCGCGGCGCGGAGCCCGTCGACGACCGCGGTCCGCTGCTCGTCCGTCAACCGGGGGTCCGCCGTGACGACGGCGACGACGTCGTAGCTCGCGAACGAGGTCTTCCGCGGGTCGTCCCCGCGGACGTCCTGCACGCCGTCGATGTCGGACGCCTGGGCGGTGAACCGGTCGAGTGCCGCCTGCGGTTGCGGGAACACCCCGCCGACACCGTTCTGCACGCTGCCGACGATGGTGGTCAGGAGGACCGCCAGCACCCCGACGACGGCGACGACGAAGACGCCGACGAGCGCGCCGCGCCGCGCCCGCTGACGGGGCGTGCGGGTCGTCACCGAGGCGGTGTCCGGACCGAAGACGCGGTCGAGGTCGTCCGTGTCGGACCACTGCTGGCGCTCTGCTCCGGGACGGTCGGGGGACCCGCCGCCGATCCCGTCGAGGCTCATGCGGTCCTCCTCACCGGTTCGCTCGGGCCATCCGAGTGCCTCGGATGCTAGTCCGGCGGCCCTGCACGCGGTGTCGGGGCCGCACCGACGCGGTGCTGCTCCGGCCGGTGTCAGCCGCGGCGTTCGAGGGGGTTCTGGTAGTCGAACGCGTACCGCCCGGGAGCCTCCGAGACGTCGTCGATCGGGTCGTCGAACCGCACGAGCTCGGCGTGGAAGCGCTCCGGGTCCCACCGGAACGAGTGCACGGAGCAGTTCCGGATCGGCGTGCTGTGCCGGTCGGCAGTCCCCGGCGAGGCGGCGTTCACGACGCTCCGGATCACGGCGCCGTGCGTGGCGACGACCACGGTGCCCGCGTCGAACCGGACGGCGATCTCGCCGAGCGTCTCCGTGACGCGTGCGAGCAGTGCGCTACGCGACTCGCGTCCGGGCACGTCGTCGTGCGGGTACCGCTCCTGCACCTCGGCGTCGGTCAGACCCTCCGCCTCGCCGTACGACCGTTCCGCGAGGCCCGCGTACGTGCTCGGCGCGTCCAGCCCGAGCCGGTCCGCGACGATGGCGCCGGTCTCGAACGCACGGGACAGCGGCGAGGCGACGACCGCGTCGAACCGCCGGCGGGCGAGCAGGGACGCGGTCGCTGCGGCCTGCGCACGACCGGTGTCGTTCAGGGGGATGTCGGTCGAGCCCTGGATCCGGCGTGCGGCGTTCCAGTCGGTCTCGCCGTGCCGGACCAGGTACAGGAGGGTCGTCACCGGACGATCATCGCAGACTGTCGAGCCCGGGCCGCTCGAGCCCGGGCCGGTCGAGTCCGGGCCGGTCGAGTCCGGGCCGGTCGACCCCGGTCCGCTCGAGCTCGGGCCGGTCGAGCCCAAGCCGGTCGAGCCCGGGCCCGTCCGGCACCGGCCCGTCGAGCGCGGCGGGGTCGAGCCGGGCGGCGAGCGCCTGCAGGGTCTCGGTCGTGCCGGCGTCGAGCTTCACCGCGGCACGGCGGTCGCTGCGCGTGGTGCCGCGGTTCACGATGACGACCGGGCGCTTCCGTCGCGTGGCGTGGTCGACGAGCCGGACGCCGGAGTTCACGGTCAGCGAGGACCCGACCACGAGGAAGGCGTCCGCCTCCGCGACGATGGACACGGCCTCGCGGAACTTCTCGGTCGGCACGAACTCGCCGAAGAACACCACGTCGGGCTTGAGCACGCCGCCGCAGACGGAGCAGTCGGGGACCCGGAAGCGCTCGACGTCGGTGATCTCGACGTCGCCGTCCGGCTGCAGCTGCACCGAGCCCGGCTCGTCGATCCACGGGTTGTCGCGGTCGAGCACGCCGGCGAGGTCGGCGCGCGAGAACACCTGGCCGCAGGTCAGGCAGACCGCGCGGTCCATCGAGCCGTGGATCTCCACGACCCGCCGCGACCCGGCCCGCAGGTGCAGGCCGTCCACGTTCTGCGTCACGACACCGGTGACGATGCCGTCGCGTTCGAGCGCCGCGAGGGCCTGGTGTCCGGGGTTCGGTCGCGCCGCGGCGAAGGTGCGCCAGCCGAGGTGCGAACCCGCCCAGTAGCGCTGCCGTTTCGCGGGGTCGGCGACGAACTCCTGGAACGTCATCGGCTTGCGGACGACCCGTCCTTCGCCGCGGTAGTCCGGGATGCCGGAGTCGGTGCTCAGCCCCGCGCCCGAGAGCACGGCGATGCGCTTGCCGGCGAGGAGTTCGACGGCGCGGTCGAGGTCGACCGCGGGGGAGGCCGCGGTGCTGGTCGGTTCGCTCGTCGCCATCGTGTTCACGGTACCCTCAACAGCCGACCGCACCGGTCACTTCCCAGCACGCCCGACGCCGGCACCGCCCCGGCCGGCCAGACGAAACGAGCTCCGTGCACGCCGTCCGCATCGACTCCCTCGACGACCCCCGCCTCGACGACTTCGCCCGGCTGACCGACGTGGCCCTGCGGCGGGTCACGGAGCCCGAGGGCGGCCTGTACATCGCGGAGTCGAACACGGTGATCGAGCGGGCGGTCCGTGCCGGGCACGTGCCGCGGAGCGTGCTCGTGCAGGAGAAGTGGCTCGACAGCGTGCTGCCGCTCGTCGCCGACCACGACGGCCCGGTGTTCGTCGGCCCGGACGCCCTGCTCGAGGAGCTGACCGGGTTCCGGATGCACCGCGGCGCCCTCGCTGCCGTGCACCGACCCGAGCTGCCGAGCGTCAGCGAGGTCGTGCGTGACGCGCGGCTCGTCGTCGTGCTCGAGGACATCGTCGACCACACGAACGTCGGCGCGGTGTTCCGGAGCGTCGCCGGGCTCGGCGCGGACGCGGTGCTCGTCAGTCCGCGGTGCGCCGACCCGCTGTACCGCCGGAGCGTCCGGGTCAGCATGGGCACGGTGCTCCAGGTGCCGTGGACCCGCATCGGCGAGTGGCCCGCAGCGGCGGACGACCTGCGCGCGGAGGGCTTCCACCTCGCCGCGATGGCGCTGACCGACCGCTCGGTCGACCTCGACGCCTTCGTCGCGGACGTGCCCGGCAAGGTCGCGCTCGTGATGGGCACGGAGGGGCAGGGGCTCACGGACGCCGCGGTGGCGTCGGCGGACACCACCGTCCGGATCCCGATGGCGCACGGCGTCGACTCGCTCAATGTCGCCGCGGCGAGCGCCGTCGGGCTCTGGGCCGTCGCACACGCGCAGCGCGCCCGGTAGCCGGGCCACCGGCACGCGGCCTGGAGGCGCGGCTCGCCCCGGTCGCACGACTCGCCGCCGGCGGTCGGCCCGGTCGCACGACTCGCCGACCACCTGGAAGGTGAGCGGCTCGTCGCGCGACCAGGACGGCACTGGCCCCGACGCCGCCGCCGACACCGACACCGGCTCGCGGCCTGGAGGCGCGGCGCGTTCCGGTCGCACGACTCGCCGCCGGCGGTCGTTCCGGTCGCACGACGCGCCGCCGGCTCCGAACGTGAGCGGCATGTTGCGCGACCTGAGCTGCGCGCCGGGCCGGGCGGGCGCCGGGGAGCCGAGCCGCGCCTCCAGTACGCTCGGTTCCCGTGTCAGGAGTCGTCCGCCGCCCACGTTCCGCCGTCCGGAGGCCGGTGACGATCACCGTCCTGGCCGTGCTCCTGCTCGCGGTCGGCTACCTCGTGGCCGCCGCCGTGGTGCCGTTCGCCCCGGCGAGCGCCGCCACCGCCACCTACTCGGCGCCGCGGTCCTCGGTGCCGGACCTGACGTTCCCCGGGTACGGCGCGACCGCCGTCGAGGCCACCGACTTCCCGGAGAGCCTGCGGACCAGCGGGGACACGCGACCGCGGTCGATCGCGAGCATCTCGAAGGTGGTCACGGCGCTCGTGGTCCTCGACGAGCGGCCGCTGCGTGCGGGGGAGTCCGGTCCGTCGATCCGCTTCACGCCGCAGATGGAGGCGCTCTACGCGCAGTACCTGGCGCAGAACGGCGAGGTCGCGCCGATGCCGGCGGGCCTGCGGCTGTCCGAGTACCAGACGCTGCAGGTCATGCTCATGGAGTCCGCCAACAACTACGCGGGCGCGTTCGCGATCTGGGCGTTCGGGTCGATGGACGCCTACCGCGACGCCGCCGACGACTGGCTCGACGAACACGGTCTCGACCACACGAGCATCCAGGAGCCGACCGGCCTCGACGCGGGCAACCGGTCGACCGCGACGGACCTCGTGTCGCTCGGGCAGCTCGCCCTGGCGAACCCGGTCGTCAAGGAGGTCGTCGGGACGAAGCGGGCCACGATCCCCGTCGTCGGGACGATCGAGAACTCGAACAAGCTCCTCGGACTCGACGGTGTGGAGGGCATCAAGACCGGCACCCTCGACGAGGCCGGGGCCTGCCTGCTGTTCGCCGCGACCTACGAGCGGGGCGGCCGGGACGTGACGGTCGTCGGCGTGATGCTCGGCGGCGTCGACCACGAGGCGCTGGACGTCGACGTGCAGCGGCTGCTCCGGTCGGTGGCGGACAACTTCCAGGTGATCACGCTCGCCCACGCCGGGCAGACGTTCGGCACGTACTCGACACCGTGGCAGGACGAGGTCGACGCGGTGACCCCGTCCGCGTCGGACGTCCTCGTCTGGGGTGGGACCACCGTCACCGCGAAGGCGCGGCTGCAGCGGGTGACCTTCGGGACGAAGGGCGAGCGGGTCGGCCGGGTGCGGTTCACGATCTCGCACCACGACCCGGTCACCGTGCCGCTCGTGCTCGGCCGGTCGATCGACGACCCGGGCATCTGGTGGCGCTGGACGAACCCGTTCCAGGGCGCGTGACCGGCGCACCCGCGGGCGCATCACCGGGCGCCGCGGGCGCATCCCCGTCCGCACCCGCGGGCACGCGCCCGGGCGCATCCCCGTGCACGCCTGCGTAGGGTCGGGCGGGTGACGACGACGTTCCCGCGCAGCACCCCGTCCGCCCTCGGCATCGACGCCGGCGGGGTCGCGGCGTTCCTCGACGCCCTGGAGTCCACCCCCGACGTGGAGCCGCACGGGCTCGTGCTCCTCCGCCACGGGCGGGTCGCCGCCGAGGGGTGGTGGGCGCCGTACCGGCGCGAGTCCCCGCACCTGCTCTACTCGCTGAGCAAGAGCTTCACGGCGGCCGCCGTCGGGATCGCCGTCCGCGAGGGCCTGGTCGACCTCGACGCCACCGCGCTCTCGTACTTCCCGGAGCTCGACGCGGACGTCACCGACGGACGCAGCCGACGGATCCGGGTGCGGCACCTGCTCGCGATGGCGAGCGGGCACCGGGAGGAGACGATCGACCGCGCCGAGGCGCTCGACCCGGAGAACACGGTCAGGGGCTTCCTGATGCTGCCGCCGGACGAGGAACCCGGCACGGTCTTCGCCTACAACCAGCCGTGCACGTACACGCTCGCGGCGATCGTCCGGCGGGTGAGCGGGGAGTCGCTGGTCGCGTACCTGCGGCCCCGGTTGCTCGACCCGCTCGGCATCGACGACCTGGCCTGGCGGCGCGACGACACCGGCGCCGAGCTCGGGTACAGCGGCTGCTACGCGCCCACGTCGGCGGTCGCCGCGCTCGGCCAGCTGTACCTGCAGCGCGGGGTGTGGGACGGCGAGCGCATCCTCGACGAGGACTGGGTCGACGCGGCGACGCGCCCCCAGGTCGACAACCCCGACGAGCCGAACCCGGACTGGCACCGGGGCTACGGCTTCCAGTTCTGGATGGCGCGCCACGGGTTCCGGGGCGACGGCGCGTACGGGCAGTTCTGCGTCGTCCTGCCGGAGCAGGACGTGGTCCTCGCGATGACCGGGCAGAGCCTCGACATGCAGGCGGTCCTCGACGCGGTCTGGCGGCACCTGCTCCCCGCGGTCGACGCCGGCGACGGCGATGCGGCGGCGGACGCCGGACTGGAGGCGCGGCTCGCCTCCCTGGGGCTGCCCCCGGTGACCGGCGGGCCGCTGCCGGACCTCGCCGCCGCCCCGCTGCGGGGCGACGGGCCGGAGCGTGTCCTGTTCGCCCGCGACGGCGGGCGCTGGCGCGCCACGCTCGACCTCGACGGCACGACGCTGTCCGTGCCCGTAGGCGAGGGGGAGTGGGCGGTCGACGGGCCGCTCGCCGCGAGCGCTGCGGCCGACGACGACGGCACCGTCCGCCTCGACGTGCGGTTCGTCGAGACGCCGCACCTGCTGCACCTGCGGCTCGACCCGGCGGCGGGCCGGCTGCAGGCCCGCTGGGCGACCGAGCCCCTGCACGACGGCCCGTCGACCCTGCGGCGCCCGGCGGACTGACGCCGTCGACCGACGCGGCCGGGGTCGGTCGGTCGGCTACGGCGTGTCGGAACGGTGGCCGAGGACGGGCTGCAGCTCGGGCCGCTTCGGGCTGATCCCGTCGCCGGAGGACGTGTGCCGGATGCGCCGGACCACCCACGGCACGAGGTACTCGCGGGCCCAGCCGAGGTCCTCCGCGCGGGCCTCGCGCCAGGGGCGGGCCTCGAGCGGCTCCGGCGTGAACGGTTCGAGCCCGTGCTCCACACCGAGCACGTCGAGCACGGCGGCGGCGACCGTCGCGTGACCCGTCGGGGAATGGTGCAGTCGGTCGGGCGCCCACATCCGCGGGTCCCGCAGCACGCGCAGCGCCCACATGTTCGCGACCCGCGCGCCGTGCTTCAGCGCGATCGCGTGCAGGTTCTCGTTGTAGGTCGCCGTCTTGCCCCGCACCATCCCGAGCACCGGCGTCATGCCGACGTCCGGACCGGTGAAGAGCACGACCGTCGCGCCGCCGCCGCGGAGACGGGCGACCATGGCGTCGACGCGCTCGGCGAGCTCGTCCGGGTCGGACCCCGGGCGGATGATGTCGTTCCCGCCCGCCGACACGGTCACGAGGTCCGGGCCGAGTGCGAGCGCCGGCTCGACCTGCTCGTCGATGATCTGCTGCAGCAGGCGTCCCCTGACGGCGAGGTTCGCGTACGCGAAGTCGTCCGCCTGGTTCGCGAGGACCTCGGCGACACGGTCCGCCCACCCGCGGTTGCCACCGGGGACGGTCGGGTCGGGGTCCCCGATCCCCTCGGTGAACGAGTCACCGATCGCGACGTACCTGGACCACGGATGACGATCTGCCACGCCACGGACCATAGTCTCGTGCCATGACGAAGGCCAACCCCGCCTGGAGCCTGCCCGACGACCTGCTCGGACGGATCGCCGCCCGCGCCCCCGGGTACGACGCCGAGAACGCGTTCTGCGCCGACGACCTCGCCGAGCTGCGAGCCGCTGGGTACCTCCGCATCGGGGTGCCCGTCGAGCAGGGCGGCTCCGGGTTCGGGCTCGCCGCGACCGCCCGGGTGCAGCGGGAGCTCGCGCGGGCCGCGCCGGCGACGGCGCTGGGACTCGGCATGCACCAGGTGTGGGTGCAGGCGGCGCGCGCGGTGTCCGCGCGGGGTGGGGCGTTCCTCCAGTCCGTCACCGACCACGCGGCGCACGACCGCCTGCTCGCGTTCGGGGTGAGCGAGCCGGGCAACGACGCCGTGCTCTTCGACTCGACGACGGTGGCGGAGCCCGACGGCGCCGGCGGCCACCGGTTCACCGGGACGAAGGTGTCCACGTCCCTCGCCCCGGCGTGGGACGTGCTGAGCGTCTTCGGCAAGGACGAGAGCGGCCCGGAGCCGCGCCTGGTGCACGGGTTCGTGCTGCGGTCCGACGGCGACGTCGAGCACCTCGACGACTGGGACACGCTCGGCATGCGGGCGACCCAGAGCCGGACGACGCTCCTGCACGGGGTGCACGTGCCCGCCGAGCGCATCGTGCGGACGCTGCCCGTCGGGCCCAACCAGGACCCGCTCGTGTTCGGCGTCTTCGCGGCGTTCGAGCTCCTGGTGGCGTCGGTGTACGTCGGGATCGCCACGCGGGCGGTGGACCTCGCGGTCGAGGCCGTCCGTGCACGCACGGCGCGTGACGGCACGCCGCGGTCGCAGGACCCGGACGTGCGGCGCGCGATCGCGGACGCGACCGGGGCGGTCGACGCCGTCGACCTGCAGATCGGGTCGCTCGCCCGGTCCGTGGACGAGCTCGACGACCTCGGCGCCCGGTGGTTCCCGCTGCTCGTGGGGACGAAGGCGCGTGCGGTCGACACGGCGCAGCACGTGGTGGACGAGGCGATGCGGGTCGTCGGCGGGAGCGCCTACCGGGCGGGCAGCGAGCTCGCCCGGCTGTCGCGGGACGTCCGGGCGGGGCAGTACCACCCGTCGTCGCGGGACTCGGCGGCGCGGACGATCGCGGCGTCGGTGCTCGGGCCGCTGGGCTGACCGGCGTCGGCCCGGCGCGGCGGTGCACGTGTCCGTGTCGGGGGTGGCTGGCATCATCTCGGTGTGAGCAAGCAGGACGGACGCAACCGGTTGGTGTCGGACGCGCCGGTCGACGACGTCACCGCCACCGTGCTGCACGTCGACATGGACGCGTTCTTCGCCTCCGTCGAGCTCCTCGACCGGCCGGACCTCCGCGGGCTCCCCGTGATCGTCGGGCACGACTCCGACCGCTCCGTCGTGACCGCCGCGACGTACGAGGCCCGGAAGTACGGCGTCAACTCCGCGATGCCGATGGCCGTCGCGAAGCGCCGGTGCCCGAACGCGGTCATCGTCGAGCCGCACTTCGAGAAGTACCGCGCGAAGTCGGCCGCGGTGATGGCGGTCTTCGAGCGCTTCACCCCGCGCGTCGAGAAGCTCGGCATCGACGAGGCGTTCCTCGACGTGGCCGGGGCGATCCGCCTCTACGGCACGCCGTGGGAGATCGGCCGGGCCATCCGGGCCGCCGTCTTCGCGGAGACCGGGCTGCACTGCTCCGTCGGCGCCGCGTCGACGAAGTTCGTCGCGAAGCTGGCGTCGAGCCGCGCGAAGCCGGACGGCCTGCTCGTCGTGCCGGCCGAGCACACCGTCGCGTTCCTGCACCCCCAGCCGGTCTCGGCGCTCTGGGGTGTCGGCGGGACCACGCAGGAGAAGCTCGAACGGCGGGGCATCCGCACGGTGGGCGACCTGGCGCAGACCCCGCTCGGCTCGCTCGTGTCCGCACTCGGTCCCGCGGGCGGACAACGCCTGCACGACCTCGCGTGGGGGCGCGACCTGCGCCGGGTGGAGACCGGGGTCGGTGAGAAGTCGATCGGGCACGAGGTCACCTTCGGCCGCGACCTCACCGAACGCGACGACGTCGCCCGCGAACTCCTGCGACTCGCCGACAAGGTGGCCGTGCGGCTCCGGCGCGCCGAGGTGCAGGCGCGCACGGTGGCGCTCAAGGTGCGGTACACGGACTTCACCACGCTGACCCGTTCCCGCACGCTCGCGGAGCCGACCGACGTCGCCAAGCGCCTGCACCGCGAGGCCGTCGAGCTGTACGACGCCCTCCACCAGCCGGGGAACCGCATCCGGCTGATCGGCGTCCGCGGCGAGAACCTCGTGCCGGCGGCCGCGAGCAACGCGCTCTGGGACGACGACGCGCCGTGGCGGGACACCGAGACCACGGTCGACGCGGTCGCCGCACGGTTCGGCGCCGGTGTGCTCCGACCGGCCTCGCTGGTCCGCGGCACGCGCGAGGGGCACGTGCCGCACGCTCGGCAGGACCGCGGGTGACGGTAGAATCTCCCGAAGTGAGCGCAGCCGAGTACACCGATCAGCCGGGGTCCGGTCGACCCGGATCCGGGGACCAGCCCGCCGCACTGTGGGACGACGCAGCGGGCAGCCAGATGCACGCCGACGCCGCGTCGCACGAGGACGCCGCTGCCGCCGCGTCGCACGACGACGCGGTCGCCGCAGCCGAGGCCGCCGGCAACTCGGCCGTCCAGCACCTGTCGCCCGCGTTCCCGGACCGCGCCGCGTGGGGCACCGCGTCGAAGCTCCGCGCCTGGCAGGTCGAGGCGCTCACGAAGTACTTCGAGACCGAGCCGCGCGACTTCCTCGCCGCCGCGACCCCGGGCGCCGGCAAGACCACGTTCGCGCTCCGGCTCGCCAGCGAGCTCCTCGCCCGCGGGACCGTCGACCGCATCGTCGTGGTGGCGCCGACCGAGCACCTCAAGCGGCAGTGGGCGGACTCGGCGGACCGGGTCGGCATCCGCCTCGACCCGATGTTCAAGAACGGCGACGGCATGTTCGGCCGGCACTACCAGGGCGTGGCGATCACGTACGCCCAGGTCGGCATGAACCCCGAGGTCCACCAGCGGATCACCGCCGGCGGCAAGACGCTCGTCATCCTCGACGAGGTCCACCACGGCGGCGACGCGTTGACCTGGGGCGACGGGATCCGCGAGGCGTTCACCGGGGCCACCCGCCGGCTCTCGCTCTCCGGCACGCCGTTCCGCTCCGACACCGCGCCGATCCCGTTCGTGCAGTACGCACCCGACGAGCAGGGCATCCGGACCTCGGTCTCCGACTACAACTACGGCTACGGCCGGGCGCTGCAGGACGGCGTCGTCCGCCCGGTGCTGTTCATGGCGTACGCGGGTCAGATGCGCTGGAAGACCAGGATGGGCGACGAGATGTCGGCGTCCCTCGGCGAGCAGGTCACGAAGGACATCACCGCGCAGGCCTGGCGCACGGCGCTGTCGCCCGAGGGCGAGTGGATGCCCGCCGTGCTGTCCGCCGCCGACAAGCGGCTCACCGAGGTCCGCCGCGGCGTGCCGGACGCCGGCGGCCTGGTCATCGCGACGGACACGACGACGGCCCGCGCCTACGCCCGGATCCTGCAGCGGATCACCGGCGAGCGCCCGACCGTCGTGCTCTCCGACGAGGCCGCGGCGTCGAGCCGGATCCAGGCGTTCGCCGAGGACACCTCCCGCTGGATGGTCGCCGTCCGCATGGTGTCCGAGGGCGTCGACGTCCCGCGGCTCTGCGTCGGCGTCTACGCCACGAGCGCCAGCACGCCGCTGTTCTTCGCGCAGGTCATCGGCCGCTTCGTGCGGGCCCGTCGGCGCGGGGAGACCGCGAGCGTGTTCCTCCCGAGCGTGCCGGGGCTGATGGCGCTGGCGGCGTCGCGCGAGCGCGAGCGCGACCACGCCCTCGACCGGCCGAAGGACGCGGACGACGGGATGTACAACCCCGAGGACGCGATGGTCGCCGAGGCGAACCGCGAGGAGCGGGCGTCGGAGAGCCTGCTCGAGGTGCAGCCGTTCGAGGCGCTCGACTCGCAGGCGTCCTTCGACCGCGTCCTGTACGACGGCGGCGAGTTCGGTTCCGGGGGAGAGGTCGGGTCCCTCGAGGAACTCGACTTCATCGGCATCCCCGGACTCCTCGAGCCGGACCAGGTGCGCGACCTCCTCCGTGCGCGGCAGGCGTCGCAGGCGAAGCGGGCGAAGGGCCGGACACCGAAGGACGGGCTGCCGAAGACGGCGGAGCAGCAGGACCGCCCGCTGTACCAGACCATCAAGGAGCAGCGGTCCGAGCTGCACCGGCTCGTGTCGATCTGGTCGCGGCACTCGAACGAACCGCACGGCGCGATCCACGCCGAACTCCGACGGATCAGCGGCGGCCCCGCCGTCGCGCAGGCGAGCACGGAGCAGATCCAGAAGCGCATCGACGTCCTGCGCTCCCGGATCGGCGGACGACGGTGAGGCACCGCGGGTGATCGAGCCCGTCGACGACCGCACCTGGTACGTCAAGCGCGACGCCGAGTCCTCGCCCGAGGCGATCATCGACCGCTTCGGCGGGGGATACCGGTTGCGCCGGTTCTCGCTGACGGAGTCCCGCCGCACCCAGCACGGCGTCTACACGGGCGTCGAACTGGCGGAGACCGCGTGGTGGCGTCTGCGCGACCGTCCGCGCGGCTCATGACACGGCAAGGGAAAGTCCGGTAGACCGGAGGAATGGCAGACTCGATCCCTCACGTCCTCGTCCTCGGCGGCGGCTCCGCTGGCTACACCACCGTCAAGCAGCTCCAGAAGCACGCCGCGACCGTGCCGATGCGGATCACGCTGGTCGACCAGAACACGTACTACACGTACCTGCCCTTCCTGCCGGAGGTCGCCGGCGGCCACATCGCCCCGAAGGACGTCACCGTCGAGCTGCGCCGTGCGCTCCGCAAGACCCGGGTGATCCAGGGCAAGGTCACGGCCATCTCGTCGGCCGACAAGACCGTCTCGGTCGCGACGGCCGGCGGTGACGACCGCACGCTGGGCTACGACCAGCTCGTCGTCGCGCTCGGGTCCGTCACGCGCACCTTCCCGACCCCGGGCCTCGAGGAGCACGCGGTCGGCTTCAAGACGGTCGAGGAGGCCGCCTACGTCCGCGCGAAGCTCCTCGACAACATCGCGAAGGCCGCGGCCACGCGCGACGAGGACGAGCGGCGCCGCCTGCTCACGAGCATCTTCGTCGGCGGCGGCTACACCGGGGTCGAGGCGATCGGCGAGCTCTTCGACGTGTCACAGGCGGCCATCAAGACCTACCCGTCGCTCGCCGGCGAGCACCCGCGCTGGGTCCTCATCGACGCCCTCGACCGCGTCGCGCCGGAGGTCGGACCGGAGCTGTCGAAGTGGACGCTCGAGTCGCTCCGCGCCCGCGGCATCGACGTCCGCCTGAAGACCACCATGCCGAGCTGCGAGGGCGGCGTCGTGAAGCTGTCGGACGGCGACGAGTTCGCCTCCGGGCTCATCGTCTGGACCGCCGGCGTCAAGCCGAACCCGCTGCTGGACGCCTCCGACCTGCCGCGCGGTCCGAAGGGCCACCTCGCCGCGAACGCGAAGCTCCAGGTCGAGGCCGAGGACACCCACGAGGTCGTCCCGGGCGTCTGGGGCCTCGGCGACGTCGCGCAGGTGCCCGACCTGACCGCCGAGAAGCAGCCGGCGTACTACCCGCCGAACGCGCAGAACGCCGTCCGCCAGGCGGTCGTCGCCGCGGACAACGTCGTCGCCACGATCACGGGCAAGCCGCTCGAGGAGTACCGCCACCCGTCGATCGGCACGGTCGCCTCGTACGGTGTCGCGAAGGGTGCGGCGAACATCAAGGGAGTCAAGATGACGAACCTGTTCGCCTGGCTCGCGCACCGCTCGTACCACGTGTACGCGATGCCGACGCTGAACCGGAAGGCCCGCATCGTGATCGGGTGGGTCACCGGCGCGGTGTCCGGCCGCGACGCGACGTCCCTCATCAAGGAGACGGACCCGCGCCGCACCTTCGTCGAGGCGTCGAAGAGCTAGACGCGACCGTCCCACGGACTGGAGGCGCGGTGCCGGCTGGCACCGCGCCTCCAGTCCGTGACGTGGACACCACGCGCGGACCTGCGTCCGCTCCCATGTGCTCGTCGTCACCGTGGACGGCACGAGCGAGAGGAGCGCCATGCGCGCCATGACCTACCGCGGGCCGTACCGCATCCGTGTCGAGGAGAAGCCCGACCCGCGGATCGAGCACCCGAACGACGCCGTCGTGCGCGTCGAGCGCGCAGCGATCTGCGGCTCCGACCTGCACCTGTACCACGGGATGATGCCGGACACCCGCGTCGGGCACACCTTCGGCCACGAGTTCATCGGCGTCGTCGAGCAGGTCGGCTCGTCCGTGCAGCACCTGTCCGTGGGCGACCGGGTGATGGTGCCGTTCCACATCTCCTGCGGGACGTGCTGGTTCTGCGCACGCGGGCTGTTCACGAACTGCCACAACGTCAACCCGAACGCGACCGCGGTCGGCGGCATCTTCGGGTACTCGCACACCACCGGCGGCTACGACGGCGGCCAGGCCGAACGGGTGCGGGTGCCGTTCGCGGACGTCGGCCCGCAGGTGATCCCGGACTGGCTCGACCCGGAGGACGCCCTGATGATGACGGACGCGCTCGGGACCGGGTACTTCGGAGCGCAGCTCGCGTCGATCCGCGAGGGCGACACCGTCGTCGTGCTCGGCGCCGGCCCGGTCGGGCTGTACGCGGCGAAGTCGGCGTGGTTCATGGGTGCGGGACGGGTGATCGTCGTCGACCAGTTCGAGTACCGGCTCGAGAAGGCCCGCACGTTCGCGCACGCCGAGACGATCAACTTCGCCGAGGTCGACGACGTCGTGCTCGAGATGAAGAAGCAGACGGACTTCCTCGGCGCGGACAGCGTGATCGACGCCGTCGGGGCCGAGGCGGACGGCAACTTCACGCAGCAGCTGACCTCCGCGAAGCTCAAGCTGCAGGGCGGGGCGCCGACCGCGTTGAACTGGGCGATCGACGGCGTCCGGAAGGGCGGCACCGTCTCGGCGATGGGCGCGTACGGACCGATCCCGAACGCGGTGAAGTTCGGCGACGCGATGAACAAGGGCGTCACGATCCACATGAACCAGGCGCCGGTGAAGCGGCAGTGGCCCCGGCTGCTCGAGCACATCCAGGCGGGCCACCTCAAGCCGAGCGACATCATCACGCACCGGATCCCGCTCGACCACATCGCCGAGGGGTACCACCTGTTCTCGGCCAAGCTCGACGGCTGCATCAAGACCGTCATCGTCCCGTGAGCCACGCGTCCGGAGGAGACCCCGTGTCCGACCACACCCAGGCTGTACCCGACCACACGCCGTACGTCGCCGACCCGCCTCGTCGCGTCCCGTCGGCCGCCGAGCTCCGCGAGCGCATCCCCGGCTGGGGGAGCGACCTCGACCCGGCCGACCGGCCGTCGGTCCCGAAGCTGTCCCGCGAGGCCGGCCTCGCGACCGGCGCGCACTGGGAGCTGCCGTCGCAGCAGGAGGGGGCGGACGGCCGCGAGCGTTCGATCGAGCACGCGCACGTCACACCGGTGTTCGGCACGGCGCAGCCGCTGTCCGGGCTCGCCGGGGTGGTCAAGCGGTACGCCTACCGTCGGTTCAGCGAGGGGCGGCTCGCGCACTGGATGCTGCTCGTCGTCGGGGACCGCATCGACGTCGCGACGCACCGGGTCACGGACGCCCTGCGCGGGCGGCCGGACCGGGTCATCCGCGAGACCGGGATCCGTGCGGAGCGCGGCAAGCACCCGATCGCGTCGCGGCTCCGGTCCAGCCGGCGGGACTGGCGGCACGGGCTGCTCGACCCGCTGGTGGCGAACTGGGGCTGGCTGGCGACCCTCGGGGTGGTCGTGTTGGTGGTGCGTCGACTGCGTCGGTCCTGACCGCGTCACTGCCGACGGGAGGCGCGGGGCGGGTCCGCTCCGCGCCTCCCGTCGGTCGCGTGCCCGCGTCGCGGCGCGTGCCCGCGTGCGTGCGCGTGCGCCGGCGTGCGCGCGCGTGTTGCGTGTGCGTGTGCGTGTGTGCCGTGTGTGCGTGCGCATCGTTCGTCGGAACACGCGTCGATCGTCGCGTGCCCCGTCGCTCGATGCACTCGCATCCGATGCGGTTGCATGGAGCGACGTTGCAGCAGTCGATCGACTCGCGCGATGTCGATCGATGCGCACGCACGGCCCCGCGGTGCCGACGCTCGCCGGGGCACAACGCGAGATGCCCCGCGGCCGAACGGCCACGGGGCATCTCATCTCTTGTGTCCGAGGGGGGACTTGAACCCCCACGCCCTAATACGGGC
>Ga0265780_10004203_pt1 | contig 18635 bp, 12 predicted proteins | sample P1T30metagenome_FD_192432 | JGI IMG/M metagenome (GOLD analysis project Ga0265780, IMG submission 192432) | Plant litter microbial communities from East Loma Ridge, Irvine, California - P1 T30 | ecosystem: Environmental > Terrestrial > Plant litter > Unclassified | place: USA: California...
CGTCACACGAACAGATGCGCGCTGATACCTACCTGGTTATCTGCCTAGGACAGTAGTGCACCAGCCTGTTCCGTGACGGATGGGGGGACCCTTGAAAGGCCGCAGCATCGAGTGAAAGAGAAAATGAAAGTGATTGTAGCCTGTGCGACGTGATGACGACTCGTCCCCTTAAATGAATCTTACTACGCTCTTCTTCTTATTTCAAAAACATTCATTGCCCCAACTCGAGATCATCATCTTGAACTCAACTTTACCTCTACTCGAATCCTCGACCCTTACCCAACGAGAAACACGAACAGTGGTAGTCATCATGCCACAAAAGCTTCAAGATCTACCCGACCATCTGCGGCGTTGGTATGCCACGCCAGCACAAGGACTGCCTGCAGAAGATAATAAGTGCTTCACTTGTTGGCGCGAGTACGATACGGTCGAAGAAGAACTCGACCCCAACGAACAGCCCTGCGAGGCATTGCGGATGCAACCCTGTAACCATCTCATTGGGAGTTGCTGCCTGCTCCAGCTACTGAAGCGTGGGATGCTCAATTGCCCTCATTGTAACACTGAGATTGCTACAAGCACTACTGTTCCGTTCTGGATCGTATGGCTGCTGAAACACGATCGCCATGCCATCTCACCCGCCGTATGGCTGGACTATGCCCGCGCTGTTTTAGATGACAATCCGCCGGATCGTCATCTCAAGCATTTTGATCACCTCAATAATCGCCTGTTTGCTGGAACACTGGGTCTATACGACGGCTTGTGGTTGTGGCTGCACTACATGGTCTATCCAGTTGTCGAGACTGTCCTGGCTATGATGTGCTTCTCCATTGCTAACGTCATATCTTACTTGATCGTCTAGCCTTTTCTCAGCCTCGCTACCGTAGCCTTACATACACCCCAGCTATCGCTCTGCGTAAACGGGGTGGACGTGACAGAAGCGCTTCTACGTCTCCACGTGCTCGTCTGCCTAGTTATTGGGTCGCACTTGTGTGCGCGCCACGTTCAGTGCGGTGGCATTGCATCTACACGTGCTCTGCTCGTACTCGCGCTGGGCGCAAGAAAGTCGACGGAGTTGTTTAGTTTCAAGACCATGTTCGCGTTGATGACAAGCAACCTTGTGTTGTATGGTGTCATGGTGGGATGGTTGGTCCGGCTGGGCATGAGGGCTTATAAAGTATAGCTTTACTTTGGTCATGGCTGGAGGGTTGCGCACCGCAGATTGAGCTGCAAAGGAAAGATGATGTGGAATAGGCCATAGTTGTCTCTATTCGAGCCTAACTTGATCTGCTCAGAGACCAGGTCCTGCAGCTTACTATCTTACTCGAAGATGGCCTTCGGTTCAGTGATGGTGACACCTAGGTATGGGTGAGTTTTCACACAATCTCCGTGTGACAATTCACATTGTGTATCTTACTTCCCACAGAGACCTTGCGTTGTACGGTTGCACTGTAATTACACACTCCATCTCACTGTATGGATCTCAAAGCATTATATAAATGTTACTGTTGCGCTCATATGCTCCCATAGACCAGCACAGTTGGATTTCTACCTTCCACAACTCTCATCATACCCAGCACTATCAAAGCCCCGTCTCTCGCTTAAGGGTTTATTTTTAGACGTCATGATGAGACCTCGAACATACCGCCCTCGCTATGCACAGTTATCACGTTCAGACTTTACTGACACTACAGCTTTCATGTGGCCTACTCTCGCGCTGGACGCGCTGTTCTTGTACTCACAGTCAATTACAGTGCTGTCTGAAGAAAGTGTTCAGTTTCAACAGGCAGTAGTGAGACTTTGCAAAGCGTTCATCACTTCGTCACCGCAGGCCAACAATTCTGAAGCTGTGAGGTTTCCTTGGCTCACTCATGATCTGCCATCGTGCCACGTCATGGTCCAGGATCTCCTGACGGCTTGCGATAGACTCTTTCCATACTCTGCCGCTTTTGGCGTCGAAGCTGGCTCTGCCAGATATTTCTGTCACGTAATACTCCAGTTTCATGAGGACACCCGGTATCTTCGCGATGAACCAAATTCCAGCATTTTGCACAATTGGGGGATGGCATCGCTGACACAGCTAATGCGAGACCTCAATGAAGGCCCGATTGACCACATGATCGATATGGCTAAATTCCTCCTACTCTGGCAGGATAGTGAGGAGATGTTCGCTCGCACTGCTATCGAGCGAGCCATCACTCAATGCATAGACGACGTATGCTTGAACATTCAAGAGTACATCCAGGACAAACTCGGCCTCCCTGATTATCCGAATCATACCGCGAGCGACAACGCTACCTACAATTTCGTCCGAGATTGCATGTGGACCGTCCAATTACATGTTGCTGATTGCGTACGAACGTTCTTCGAAGATGTCGGTACGGATCTCGGAGCTGACTTTGGCTTGGGAGATGTCCGGATCGGGACTTATGACAGGCTTTTGCTTGCTGACGAATTCACTGTGGGTCTAATTTTGAACCGTCTGTACTCCAACATTGCGAATATCCTCTCGTACAGATCCCCACTCCTAGGATCACCACTCCTAGACATACCCAACGAGGACTTGGCCGATCACGTAGCGAGCCACGATTTCGAGCAGTATGAGGACGAAGACTGGTTTACACGAGAATTTGACCTGGTGGAAGACCTTCAAGATGTGCTGCTAGGTCCAGAGCATACCACGAAGGATGAGGTGAGCGATCCCCTCACAGCAACAGACCCATCGCCACCTCCGTGCGACGTTTGCGGTGATACGGGAATAATAATGCGTAAGCTCAAGAAATGTCGACATCTGATGTGCGACAATTGCTTGGCTGCGCAGCTGGACTCGCAACATCCGTGCAGATACAAGTGTCCGTTTTGTCGTGCAAATTTCTTCTCTTCAGACTGAGTTCATCGCCGACATAGTACAGACTGGCAATTTCTGTTCAACGTAGCATCCAATAAAAACTCTTAGACCAACTTTTGACTGACTCTATTGGCGCTTGTATGTGCCTATGAAGACTTCGTAATATCGAAACCGCCGTGAAATAATCTCGATGATGTGTGGATAATAATCACAGGATAATATGAAAGACGGAGTAAGACCAAAATCCGAACGAGGCCTCCAAGCAGTCGACGTGTGAATGTTTTAAACAGTGCTTCAATGAAAGCAGACGCAAAAGACGTACAATCTTTGCCGCATGTGAGGCGACCTCTATCACCACCGGGCTCTTACAGAGGGTAATCCTCTGTCAGATCAACGACCTCCGCCTTCCTCTTCATTCCTGCAACAACTCTAGATGACGCGCTATTCTGCGCCGACGAGGCAGTGGGCTGGAGCGGACGAACTAGATTTACGTTTATACCATCAGCAGCGCCATTAGCGAGGAGTGATCCATCGAGTCCAGACACCACAATGACGTCTCCTCCAAGCAGATCAGACAAAAAGCCACTCCCAGCTTAATTATCTCTACCCTGAACTTTGCAATCTCTGTTTTCCACTGCTCTAGGGTGCGCATGTACTCGTTGGTCGTCTTGGATACAATAAGGGTATATGGTAAACCTGATCGCTCCGTTTCGAACCGGAAGTCGAGGTTGTTGAGGCTAGTCTGGATGTGTTTGCGTATTCTCTCTGGGTACGAGAAGCTAGCAACTCGATGCACGGGATTGACTAAGAACTTTTTGACTTCTTGGCAAGGCCCACATTGAGACCTACCATAAGTGTTTAATTGCGCGTTTGGTCGAGACCAGTCTCGAGGTTCCTTGGGTCTTGAACTTGCGAAATGTGCCGCTACGCCTCTGAAAGCCTCTCTGATGAAGTTTGATGCAACCTCGTTCAATCCTGTGTCGTTGTAGGTTTGCAGGAGCTCAGCGAGGGATTTGAGGAAGAACCATGGAACGCCAATAGGCCTCAAATGTGGCTCCTGGAGTGGATAAATTGGGCAGGCCTGAAGCTAGAAGATCCTTTGCATAGCCTTTGAAATCGGACTCGTGGTACATACATCTTTGCACAACGCCAAGATATTACGAGGCCAACGCGGAGAGCTGTAGAGTCGGGTGGCTATGGTGGTAGCGCGAAGCTGAATGCTCATAAGACTGCGTGGTCAGATCGTTGATAGAGAGTTTGAATGATTTTGTAAGTATGGGAAGGAGTTGCTTGTAGGCACGGCACTCAGTGAACACTCGGGTGGTTTCATCGCCCGCTACAGTTCTGGTGCCGAGATGGTACAGTAGCCGCAGGATCCCTGCAATGTGCGGTCGCGCTACTATCTTTGGCATGATGCTGTACTGCTTTAGCAATGCAATCAGAAGACAATGCGTTGCACTTACTTTTCGAAGAACGTATATTTACCGAGCACGAGTAAAAGGTTTAACACTGGTATAGCATCGTCTGCAGTAAAAGATGTAACCTCAGCGAGGGCCGCGTTCAATTGAATTTCACTCCATTCATCGAACGGTTCCTTTGAGGAAGGCGGCAATAATTGTGTGACTGTGTCAAACGTCTGCCGCCGCATTTCTACATATTTGAACGTAAGTACTGGGGGCGGTGGCGTATGTAGCCTGGGTGATATTAGTGTGATGTAGAGGATGAACTGTCGTGACACTTACCAGCTACTCCATACATCTTCCTTACCGCCTGCTATATCTTTCTCAATCTGCATAGTGATTAAATCGACCAGCTCTGTTTGTTCATGCCAATTCTTCTCTTGCACGGCGTCATGGAGGACGGCTGCCACAGCGTCGCCGAGTTCATTGGCATAGCAGTAGTTGGCTATAAGCTCAAACCCCCGTGCGTACTCCTCACGCTTCCGCTGAGTTTCTTCGCCACGGCCCAGATATGAGAACAACCATTGACCTCTATGGGCTGCTGAGTCTTCTCGCCAGGTGATCATGTGACAGCACTTCCGCAACAACATCTTCATTGCGCTGCGTCGTAGATCTGCACTGCAATGTTTATCTTTGCTAATGAGGTCGAACATCGCTAGAAGAGATGATAGGTGGTGCTCGCGGGTTTCGAAAAGAGCTACGGCTACCCCCTTTGGCATCATGATAGCAACGGTATCGTGGTATCGCAGATTGGCCGGCGCGCTCGCGTTGCCAGTAAACCCTGCTTCATCCTCGCTGTCTGCATCTCGCTCTTCGTATAGATAGCCGACATCGCCGAGGATCCGTTCATCTTCGACTTCATGGAGACCGAGAGATATAGGTTTCCCCACGGGCATCACGATGTCTCGGAGTGTGGTTGAAGACATGAGCCAGTCTGCATCGTATTCATCTTCATCGACTTGCTTTTCTTTGGTCATCTGAGCAAGGAACCAGTAGACGTCGTTCTGTGTGCACAAATGCTCCAAAATTCGGCCTCTGGCAGCGTCTTGTCCTTTGAGATGTTTGAGCGATAGACTTGCGGGAGTATATATGTGCTCGAGAGGGTAGACGAGCCAGTTTTGATGCCAAAAATGGGAGTGCCAGGTTTGCAGTAGCTCTTCGAACTCAGAAGTGTGGCACAGAGCCTAGCAGCTGTTTGTCTAGGAATGGATTCGTCTTGCACAAGATGGTAGGTCAGTACCAGGCGATAGCCCGATGTGACCGGCTTGATCTCATGTTGTACGTCCGAGTACCATGCCAATGCGGATAGGTCGTGTGCAGACGTTGTGGCCGTTACCATGGATTGTTGCTTCCCGTTGTGAACCAGTTGTACTTCACCACCGGTATGTTCGGACGGCAAACATACAACCATCGTTCCGAACATGCCAGGTAATTTCTCCGTGTCTCGATGTGGCTTGAAGAATGCTCCTTCCTCGTAAAGTAGGAGCTTGTATGTTTGCGCACTCGCCGCCACCTCCACACCAAGATTCTGGGTTGCTTGCTTCGATAACTGGTTTAGGTAAGCCTGCCACGCTGGATTACCGCATGTAAACTCATCCGCATCGAGCTCCCATGTTTTTCTCACATTCTCATTCACCACCGTCTCATCGCCTTTGCCAAATGGCGACTGCTTGCAAATGGCAGCGATTGCTTGCGCGTCGCGTACCGACAATGGTAAGCTGATGGTGCCGATACTCCCAATTCGCAGGCCAGGATTAATGTAGACGCCGGTGGTTGTGGAAGATGAGAATGTCCCAGGGTGCATTACATGATCCAGACAGTCTTGCAGATTCTGCTTGAAAGCTTCCTCATCGGGTTCATCTTCTTCCTCGTAGTACTCGTCTTCTACCTGCTCAGACGCATCATCTTCCCTATCAAGCTCTTCGTCGTCTGAGTACTGAACTTGGTTATCGTCCAATAGGTCAATGGTACGGCCATGCTCAGGCTGATTGAGGCTAGCCACCTCCATAGTAAAAATGCAAACGAGTGGGGTCTCTTGATGGTTGCAGGAAGTGACGCGACAGAATTCAGATGACCGGCGGGACAAATCGCGCTAGTGAGACCACTAAAACGCGGATCACTTGCGCTCCCCTGACCTCTACAACCTTCACCCTCACACCTAGCACCAGATGAAAAGCAAACAAATGGATTTTGAGCGATTCTAACTACTCGGATGTGAAGGCGTGTTGTCAATCAGCTCTACTGTGAGAACATGGCCCGAGAAACCAATCATCTCACGACCCCATGCGTGAAAGAGAAGACCAAGATGATACCGACAGCCGTTTCTTGCTTTTATCAACTTGTTGTACGCTTGAACAACGCACAATAAGAGATACCAACACAACTTTATTGAGAGGATGCCAACGACCGTTGTGAAGTCAAGTTTGATGACGTGAACCTCAGACCCTATCACTACATTTCACAACAATCTCGTCATTCAACCGCAAAACAAACACATCTAGGACACAACAACGCACTATATGAACCCGAACATAGTGGATTAATCTACTCTATCCATCTCAAACCCTCACCACCCACCAAAGTAAAAATAAAAACCCCAGCAACCCAGAGACAGTGCCCATCAAACACCACCATACATGCCAACCAGCAACAACACAATGAAAACAGCCTCCCAGCGAGCGACAATATATACAAACAACCACCCCCTTCCCTCTTGGGAGGACAAAAAAAAACGCCATGCAATGCCGCAGTTACAACACAAAGAAACTTTTCCCTACTCCACCCGTACGCATTAGCTACTCCTACCCAGCAACTTCTTGCCAAAAGCCCTTGCTTTTTTCTTCGGTCTGGATCAGAAGTTAGCCATCATCCCATCACCAGTCCATTCAAGAAAGGGGGGAAAACTCACCCATCACTCTCCACCACATCCTCCCCCTCGAGCACACTCCCGCCCGCACCACCATTCAAACTCGGCCCCACACTCGCCGCGCGACTGCGCATGTGTCCGCCAAACGGTGCGACCTGCGTGAGATGCTTACTCAGACTATGAATAAGATTTGCATGGACGGGTTCCGTGTTGTCTACTCTGGAGAGTTCGTCTGCGAAAGTGCGTCCGTCTTCCATCTCGTCGAGGCCGAGTGCGTTGTGGTTGCCCGTGTGGAAGCCGCCCATGATGCTGCCGTGGGTGGACTGCGCGCGGGCCGCAAGAGGACGGGTGGCGGAGTGGGTGGATGATTCTTCGGAGACGGTGCTGATGAAGGAGCCTTGTCGGCCGGAGGTGAAGGAGCGGCGGGGCATGTCGGAGCCTGAGTCGTGGGAGCCGTTGGGGGAGTGGTCGCGGATGCTGTTTGAGTCGGTACCAGAGAGGTCAGGGGAGGCGTTGAGGCGCGCACTGCTGTTGGCGATCATGCGGAGGCGGCTTTGTTCTTTGCGGCCGGGGCGACTGCCGCGGGAGAATTTGTTGCCGACGATGGCGCCGGCGTGGGAGATGAGGGCGCGGATCACGTCTTTCTTGAGTTGAAGTGCTAGGTCGAGGTTAGACCACGTCTTGTTCCGGTACTCTAAAGTAGGCATCTTGAAGACCAGATCGTGCACGTCTTCAAAGTTGCGTTGGCCTTTGCCCTTGTAGCTCAAACATAGCACCATGGACGGTATCTTGACGTATGCGAGCGTCATATAGTTGGAAGCGCGAGTCATCATCTCCGTGAGATCGTCAGATCGTTCCTTCTTGGTTGGCTTGCGTTCACTGGTACCCGGTCTGTTCGTGCCAGTGCGGTACAAGGCGAAGCGTTTGGCAGTGCGATCTGACTCGGCCGATGTCATCATCCCTGACGCAGTCGAGCTTGAACGAACAGAAGCTGGTCGCGACGGCGAGTTTGAGCTGACGCTCGAAGCAGCCATCATGGCAGCGCTAGGGTGTAATGTTCTTCGCAGTTCCGAGCCGCTGCGTGATGGATTGTCTCGGAAGAACCGGAAGTAGTGAGCGCTTGGACGCTTTTCTGTAGTAGCCTTCTTCTTGAGATCAGACTTCTGCGAAGGGTCCGGAAGCTGCAATGTCGGTGTGAGTCGTTCTTTGAGAGCGTCGACGGCGCCTTCGTCTTGTGGTATCGACTTGTTCATGCTGCTGGCCATGCTGGAAACCATGCTGCTCGAGCCATCATCTTCTTCATCTCGAGTGGGGAGCGTATGTTTGACCAAGAACGGCGAAGAAGTACTATCTTTGTCCTTCATAGCCGGGAAGACATACTCAAACAGCTTCTTGCCGATCTCCCATTCCAGCTGCACCTTGAGTGGGTACAGATTAACCTCGAAGTGCTCCATGACAGGAATACCTGCTATAGCTTCGAGCATGACGAACTGTACCTTCAGGCACTTTGAGTTTTCAGGAAGAGGCTGGTTGTTCTCGAGATATGGCGAGATCATCTCAGGATAAAGCGCATATGGCAAGAGGTTCAGACCGCGTACTCGCTCAATCTCCAGAGAATTGAAGTTCGAGCCGTCGTTATTGTCGGTGCGGTCGAACAGGACGTTTTGAAGCTGGAACTCGGCCAACGACTCTTGGCCCTCACGTAGCAGATGCCAGACAATCTCCGAAGCCGTGATGTACCAGCGCAATAAGCCAGTCGATTGTTTTGCCTGGGCGCGATCGTCTTGTTTGCGTTGTGCAGTCGTAATTGCCTTCATGACGAAGAACAGTTCATCCTCGTACACCGCCAGATCCTTCTCAACCTCGACACGATCTTCCCAACCTTGCTTGTCGAGATACTTTTCATTGATCTGGAAGACAGTCTTGATCTCCTCCAGTTGGCGAATGCGCTCTTGTAGGCCCATGACCAAAGCCGGAGCTCCAGCAAGATCGCTAAAGTCAGATGCGAGCATGATCTTTTCCAGACGTTCGTTGCGTGTCTTTTCGAGAGGCTCACGATATAGCAGAAGATCCAGAACAATAACGTACATTGCGTAGTATTGTCTAGAGTCACAAAGAGCTCGTACGTGCGGAAAGTCGACCCAGAGATGATCAATGCGGCTCTCCATGTTCTGTGTGGTCGAAGCAGCGTCTGCCTTGGACACGTCGTCGTTGTACTTCAATCGAAGTGTGTTGTGTTTGTCGTATCGCATGCTGGCTGACGTTCTCTGTACGACTCGTTGGAACCCAAATGGATTGGTGTTGAACTCGAACATGACCTCAAAAGGCACCCATGGCGGCCAAGCTGAGCCAGCCGGAGTTCCATACGTGCTGCCAGAGTACATGTGGATGTCGGCCATATTGCTGAAAGTCTTCGAGTTCGTGACGAAGATCTGTAGACTGTCCATGGCAGCGGTGAATCGTCTTTGCACCAAACCAGACACTTCATCCATGACGCGATCCTTGTCCATGATTTGCAGAACTTTGAGCTGCATGCCTTTCGCCGTTACCAGAATCGCTGCTTTCGTGTTCCTTTCGCTCTGCAACTGTATTTGTGGCGCAATCAGCCGCACGAGGTAGGCATTCTGAGCTACGTAGTCCTCTGCGACGTCTTCTTCGGCCTTGGTCTGGTGAGCTTTGTCAGGATTGCTTCCAGCTCTTCGTTCCGCATCGTCAGCCTCGACGAATTTTCGCCCATCCTGCAGGAGCTGTTCCACGGTCTCGTCCATGGTAAGTCCTACTTCACCATTAAGACCCATTGGTGTAGTCGCATCGATACCGTCAGGGCTGGATGTCGACGGTCCACGCGACTTGTTCTGTTCGTCCACGACATCGAGAATAAACTTGACAGCGCGTCGCGACATGTAGTACACAAAACCACGACGCTGACTTACTTGGTGGATGTAGCGGAGTATGATATTCCGCAATGAATTGCTCCATTTCAAGTGAACGTTGTGGATTATGAAGCGGTTGTTGAAGTCGCTGATATAGTCGGCGTTGGGGTGTGGATTCGCGCCTTTCGTGCCAGCCTCTGATGGACTGTGGTCTTCGTTTGCTTCGAAATATTCGTCCTCCCCATCCGTTTCAGCGCCGTCAGATTTGGGGCTGCGCTCATTCGTCTCACACCGCTCCAAAAGACTCTCATGCATCGCGGTCAGGAACTCAAGCTTCCGTTGCAGAAACAAAGCGTGGTTTTTGAGTGTCTCAAGGCGATTTTGATGTTCGGCTGTTCCATCAACCTCGCGGATGACCTGAAGTTCAGCATCGCCAATGGCATGGTGATTGTGCTCCACTTGTTCTTTGACGCGCTCTATACGTTGTTCGATGAGCCTGCACTGCACTCTTCGTGGATCGTTCCGCTGAGACATGACACAGTGGTGTGTAGGCTCGTTTCCAAAGGGGCTTCTCCGATTGACGTCTCCGGAAATGTTGTCTGCATGATCGGTCTGACGGAAGTAGGTGAAACGCGGCGCGAAGGCAAGCGGCAATATCTGGGTCTCAGGATGTTGGTTTGACGGCAGAATCCAGCCTAGTTCGATGAAGTCGTCCATGTCCACCCAGCCCCAATCGTTGTCCGGAATGGTAAACTTTGATAGATCCGCAGTCAGGTACTCTTGGCTATAACTGGCCATGTCGTCTTCGGTAGCATTGTCCACATCCTCAGGATCTGTCCCGGCAATACTGGCTGACACCGCACGGACATCTGTGTTGATGAGGTCTAATTGGACCTGGTTGATTCGCATACCAGTAGTGTGATTTTGCTTGCTGTCTTCCTGGCCTTCGGGTGCTTGCACAAGAGTCCTGAAGTCTTCGCGCCTCATATGAAGATCGAACATGAAGCTGTCAAGGCGAGCTTTCAGTCCGGTAGCTGACACGACGCCAGCGCCATAGTCTTCAGCATCCTTATGCTTGTAGATGTGGCTCATGTACAGCGGCGAAAGCAGTAAATTGTACTTGATGGTCGCCAAATGCCGCCCAAACTTCTTGCTTGACTTTTCCACACCAGGCCATAGCTTGCCTTGGCGAATAGGCAATGACATGGCACCGGAGAACATGGCCCACCAGCTGTAAAAGTGCGTGAAGAAGCGTGGTGACAAATGGACGCTATTGTATGTCTTCGAGCGCTCGATGTTAGCCACATTCCAATCTCTGTCGTAAGGCGCAGCGATAGCGATCGACATATGTATGTGGTTGCTGCGGAACCCTCGGAAAGCGTCGTAGGCCTGGTTGACATTAATATTGAGCACATCTATCAATTGAAAAAAACAATTTACCTTTCCACCAGCAGGTCTGGCATATTTCGGGTTCCTGAGCGTGACCTTGTAGTGAGGAATGAAATCGAAAGAGCGCTGGTCATTGTCGAGATTCCGTTCAAAGACCAAACCTGCTACCCACTTCACGTTTCCATTGAGCTTCATGATGGTCTTCTTGAAAACCGCTAGCTGTCTCCGGCTAGAGACACTCGATGCTGTTTCTGGTCGATTGGCAGCCTCTGCATCGGTTTCATGACGAGCATAATGGCTTAGGTCTGGAATGGCGAGAACGTAGCTTCCACTCTTGACGACCATGAAGTTCCTGGGGTCCTCATCTTCAGCGAGGCTCAATTGAACATCGTTCTGCCAACACATCACGAAACCTGCGCCGTGTCCAGTCACCATGTAAGGGTCACGCGAGCCTAGCAGCTGTCAGTAAAGCTTCACAAACGCAGAAGAGCGCACTTACCCTTGAGAATGAGGTGGACATCGCCGTCGCCTCTCCAAGATACATTGATGCGAGAATGGAAAGTCAGTCGTATCTTGTCCCAGAAGCCGACTCTCTCAGAAGGATCGATGGCAGGTTTTGTGAAGTTTTCGATGATTTGCATCATATCTTGAATGGCTGGTTGATAGGAGGTTCCCCAAGTGATCCTAGTCGGAAATGCGGAATTGATGTCGATCGCCATGTCCGAGTAGGTCTTGACAGGCGCAACAGTTCGGCGAACATCAACCGCAAAGCCGCCTGTAGGCTCGCCCAAGGGCGTTTGATCTTGAGGCACTACAACGACTCTGCTGACACGAGAAGATTCAACATCCCTGAATTCCTCAGCGATCACGAAGTCGGTCCTCATAGAAACACTGGGAAGTCGTGACGACTGTATGCTGCCAATAGCCGGGAAGTGTAATAATGGCAACGGATAGTCTCGAAGCTGTATCTTGGCCTCGCCCATATTGATCTGAACATGCATGGGGATGAGAAGAGAGTATTGCGTGTCGAGCGGCATGCCTTTGCCAATGCGATGAAGGTATCTCGGATATTCAGAAAGCGGAAAAGAAGGCTTGTCAATGGTGATATCGAGATCACTGACAGCGAGTGCCATAAGTGCAGGTCGTTGCGGAATGGCAAGTATGATCTCTTTCTGTTCGATGTCATCCGGAAGTTCGTCCAAGCCCCAGAACATTGAGCGAATGTCGTTCATCGAGCGGTTCTGCGTTGTCAAGGCATGATCTATGCGCTTCCTCCAGGTCTGGGCATTCAGGCGGTTCAGCTTTTCGCGGGCTTCTCCAATAGACGTGTGGGATGTACCGCTGAGCCCACTGAAGCCGTCTTTGTTGTATCGCATAGGATGATCAGACCTGCCTCGAGTCGGCGACTCTTGATCACTTGAATCTGCGCTCTTGCTTCGTCGATGGAATCGGAGTTCCTTGTCTCGCTTCTTGGATTTGCCACGTCCGCGAGAGTCGTGCGCGGATCTTGCTCGTGAGCGGTAGTTGCCACGCTGTTCGTCCAATTGCTGCAGTCTTCTTACTTTCAGAGCAAATGCTTGTTCTCGTGCTAGTCGTTGCTTTTGCTCCATGAGCCCGATGCGGTAAATTGTACCAAGCTTCCACTCGAATGAGCTGTCTTCTAGCTCGAAGAGCAGAGCACGACTGCGCAGAGAGATCTTTGGCACCCGTTTCGGGCCTTCTGGCTCCTTGTCCAAGATGTAATGATCCGTCCCTGTCTCAAAGTGGTAGTTCATTTGCTTGACCGTTTTGATGACATTGGCAATATTGTCGAATATCTTGTGCATGACCAACTGGTGGGGAACCGCTATACGGATTGCATCAGTAGCGATATCAAAGGATCGTTCGTCCGTAACGATGTGGCCATATCTGCGTTTCGATTGTCGATAGTCTAAGCGAAGAGACTTCACGCTCACGATGCGGCTCCAGGTCCCTTTCACGTTTGGATTTTCTGCGTAGAGTCGTACTAGACGCGAGCGGAGGAAGGGGCTTGCCCATCGATGCCGACCGGACTCCAAACCATATATTTGAAGCATGAGAGGCGGTTCAGCAGGCATGTCGGCCTTGATCTGCACAAATTGAGCTTTGAAGTCGATCGTGACAATCTCCGGCTTAAGACCAAGAGGTAGATCGATGCCATCGGCATCAAACGAAGGTAACGCAAGGTGACGAGGCGAGGCCGGCGGCGCTGGTTTGGTTGGCTTTTGTGGTCCGGAAGACCAGTCAAAAGATTGCCGCAAGACCTGCAAAGCCATGCACACGGCAAAGTGTCTGTACAGCGAGTAGTGCGCATAGAAGCTTTGCGCGAAGGCATGCACATGGAAAATTGGCCCTTGCTTGTCAGATAGTGTGCTTACTGCAACCTCCATACGGGGAAGCGATAGGCAGGCCTCTGATTCCGCCGAGTCTGAAGCCTCAATGACGACTCCTTCCAGGCCATGAAAATGCATAGCAAGACGCCTTCCATCCGTGGGATTAGCCAAATGCTTTCTAGGTGACACTGGTGAAGACGGGCTTGATGGACGAAGAAGATGCTCGTCGCGATTTATTGTTCGGCTTGGCGCACGGCGTCTGATCGGCTTCAACTCGATGTCGTTCTCGCGATTTAGCTTGTACTCAGCTGTCCATGTTTCCAGATGCAGCGCAATCCCACGACTGTGCTTTGAGACCGCGGGATTCACACCAGCTACTTCGAGATTGAAGTCTGAGCCTTGTAGATGGACGTATGCAAGCCAAGGTGGCAATCTGCGGATGAAGTTTAGGTCTTTCTTCTTCGACACAGTAGGCCTGCGTTGGACGTCCTTCTGAACCTGAGCAACAATTTGCCGTAAGCCCTCACTGATCTCAGGTCGCACGAGATAGCATGAGAATGTCTGCGCAGTTCCGCGCAACTCCACTATAGGGTCCGGTGCAGCACTCATCTGCGCCCTGAGCTCAACGTAGTCAGTCACCAGAAGATTGTGTCTCTCGATAGCTGCGGTCTGGTAATACAGCTGCTGTGCATTGATGCGAAATGTCGAGATGAGAGCATAGTGAAGCTCGCCATCTGCAGCGTGCGATGATTCCAGGTCTAGAGAAACCGACGAAGACGACGATATGAGCAGATCAAACTCGTCCAGCTTCTTCCGGTCTGGGTCCATGGGCGGCAGAGTCACGCGGATCACCGGCTCGTGTATCGAGATTTTGACGTTTGCTTTGGGCAGTAGGCGCCGGAGCAGGTATCGCTTACTATTGCGCGTCTTCGGTGGCTTTTGGCGCGTCTCGTAGTCCCTAAACAAGGCAAGGAGCAAGGGTAAATGTTTCGGGTCAAGGTCTAAGGATGGCGAGGTAACGACCAAATTAGCAAAGAAGATGTTGGTGTTGCGTTCAGCGCTCTTTTGGTCGCTGGTGAATTGAATTGTCTTCGACGGGAGAGTGGTATTCAAGGTTGTCGTGGCCATGGGTATGTACAGAAGACGTTCGGGATGACCATGGCCGTCGTCGATGCCGACTGAGATGCTGATGGCTGCGAGAAGAGCTTGATGCGCAATGTCGTTGGGCGAGAAGTACATGAGATGCGCTGGGCTCCGAGGATCTAACCGGAGCAAGTCCATACCAACCTCTTTCATCGAGACGTTGAGGTAGACGGCTTGGTCTGCATCGTGGCCGGAGTGGATCTGTTTAGTTAAGCCAAGGAAGCCAACAGCAAATTGAAACTCGTGGATGCCGCGCAGAATAGAGCTCGCAAAGTCCCTCGAGTCAGATACAGTGCGAACTATGTCGTTCTCGCGGCTCTTTGGGTGGTCCAGATCATCGATCATGTCAGTAAGTGATATGCTTGAGTGATTACGGTGTGAACTTTTGCGGGCGCCACCGGCACGGCACTTCTCTGCACGTTCCATGCACAACTGAACGTCATCATAGGGGATGCTCAGACGGCCGAGCTTCAGCGATATGGACGCATCACGCAAGCCTTCAAGTTCCTTTTTGAGGAAGCCATGGACGTTGAGGGTGCAGTGGTCGAGTATTTCGGTCGACTCTTTGCCCTCGAGGGTAAAGAGGATGCTGCGTGCTGTGAAGAGCCATTCGGCGGGATGCTGTTGCTGTTCTGGCTTCGGCTTGTGGTGGTTGAAGAGGCGACTACGGTCCACCGTCTTGCGTCTGGTGTCGACTGCAATGGAGAGTCCGCCTACTTGGAGAGATCCAACATCGGTGATGACAACAGTTGTGCCATGTGCGACCAGGTCGACCTGCCTTATCCAGTTGATTTTGCTGTGTACGCGCTTGATCTTCTCCTTTGCATCCGTCAGCCGCTTCCATGTCAGACTGCGCTCAACCTCTTCGTCGCCCGTCTCGTCATCGTCCTCCTTGGCCTGCTCCGGTGTGGTATGTCCGCTCCTATCCTTCTGTGTCGATCCGTTCGTCCAAGACGTCCAACTCGACTTCTTCTGAGGTTTTGCGCCCAGGGCCTTGAGGTCCAACGTGACCTTGAGTTCGGTGAGGACGATGCTGACCCATGTTGGCTGGGCGAACGTGGGGCGATGAAGGGAGAAGCCGAGACCTCTAATCTCGATGCGCAGGCCTTCCTTGGGTGTGAAGGCGATGCGTCTCAGGCCCGAGTAGCCCAGGCGTTGTATGGAGACACCCGTGACGACCCGTATGAAGGCGAACAGGACGAAAGAGAGCAGGTATAGCAGCAGCAGAAGCCCTGCCAGAAATTGGAGCGTGGGCAAGGCCATGGCAGCTCAACCAGGGTCCATTGACTTCACAGAGTGCTACCGTATCGACTGCGCGTGTGCGCACGCGACGTGCTGTGGATTTGCGGGATTCGGCCTGCAGGACATAGTCGAGGGCAGGGCTAGCAGCGATGGGGCATCGAGGGCGGCCGAGTGAGTGTGCGGATATATCGGTCGAAGGAATGCGGCGAGCAGCGGGAGTCCCGGAACCGGCGAGCAGTGGCGTCGTATAGGGGCGGTGAGGAGGTTTGAAGGGGCGTAGCAATACAGATGAAGCCCGCAAGTGATCGTGAACCCACGATGCGCTTTTGTGGGGTGCAGAAGGCCTTCGGTGGTTTACAGGTGAGATCCCAGCCCTATTTCCATGCACGCCAGCTGCCAGCGGCCGTTCTTCCCAGATCCCGGTCATGCCAAGCGCGCTAGTGCTAGTCGGCATGAGCCCCGGACTGATCTCTAACTCAACCTCACCTTCTCGCTACCATCCGGAGTGACTCTGGATGTTAATTGTTGCAGTTGAGTGGTATTCGTCTTGTGTGATGAACCATCTACAGACTCTATGCCTCACTTGCATCGCATATACTTATATGCGCACGACACTTGTTAAACTTTGGAGCAACGCGAACCTTGTCAGCAGGAAGGGGTTGAGAGGGTTTGATGAAGAGATTAGTATTCTGGACACTTATTAGTAAACAAAGTGTGTCCTCCTCGCATTATCAACACATAGCGCTAGCCATCCCCAATCTTTCTCTCTTTCTCCAAGACACGACACTACCTCATCCACGCCGTTTAATGCGAGACATAGGCTCCCGAGGAATCGCCCAGGAAATTCCATTCTTGTTTGACTCAGTCGTAGGTACAGCGTCTGGTTCCCAGATATCTTCCGAGTTGCTGCGAGCGCTTGTGATCCGTGGTTGGGGCGGCGACATGGTGCTGTAATCCTGAGAAAACTCGATGAGTGATTGCGCAGCGCATTCGCCCTCAATAGCTTGTGATCTGCGAGCTGCGAACTCTTTCGGCGCGCACTCCTCCCAGTATCCTGGCTTCAACGCTCCACGCAGGAACTCTTCTCTTGAAGGGCCTCTATCAACGAACATCTCCTCGTCGGCAGTTCTTGTGCGAGAGATGTGTCCTAGGCCGAAAACATCTATGCCGAGCCCTTGCTCGAAAAACGAAATCTCACTGGGCTCCTTGAAGTTGAGGGAGGGCTTCCTGTCGACCGACTTACGAAGATCCTTGACCTGTTCGAGTAGCTCATCCGTCGCTTGTTGCCATGCTGCGACCTCGTGGTCAGAGATGGGATCTTTGCCAGGAAAGAAGTAAAGTTCTGATAGTACATTCTGCGGGTCTTCAGTGGAATCCAGGAGTCGAAGCACAAGCTTTTCCCACTGCATCCAGTCTCCTTCAGCAATCTTTGGATGCAGCATAACGTCGGAGATCACAGGTTGGGCAGCTCTGATTCTCGCGATGTCCATAGACGAGAGATCCATGTACTGTATACCGGCCTGATCTGCGTGGGGGTCCATGAGTTGATGCACGAGGTCGTCTTTGTGCGAGTTGTCACTTTGGGCAATTTTTGCCTGCGCTCCGACGTCAGTTATGGGGGCCTGGGTGGCTGCAGACGGCGCCTGCCTCGCTTTGCCCTTCCCTTCATCAAGTCTGGGAACATCGAGCTCACCCACGGGGCTGGAATCGGTAGCTATCGCGTTTGACGACTTTTCCATCGCTGCCACGACATTGGTAAGCTTGGCAGACCTGGGAATAGGCATCGCGATGGGTGCGATGGGTGCCTCCGTCTCTTTCAGCTCGCGTCGATCAGCTTTCTTCTTGGACTTCGGACTTGGTTCCGAGGTAACGATGCAAGGATCTTCGGCGATGGAGTTCAATTGCGGGACTCTGACGCGCTCATAATTTGCTGGGGTGGTAATCGCTGTAGCTGACCTTCTACCCTGCTCGCTCGCCGAAGTCTGTTCTAATGTCCTGAAGGGTTTCATTGTACTGGCCAGCGAATCTGAAGACGGTATACGGTGAATGCCTCCGCCTGGTCGTTGTAAACTCGCAGGCTCTGCACTGCTGTCGTCGCGTTTGAAGAGGCTCAGCAATCTCTTCCGGTGTGTCTGACCCCCACTTGCATCATCGGTCCATAGGTTCGATGACAGCCGTTCGTGTCGCTCGATGTGATCCAGCTCCCGGAAAATGTTACGAAATAGCTAGTTCCGCCTCTTTTGTTCGTCTCGCTCACTTATTAAGTTTCGATCGAACGCGTCGCCGTAGCGGTCGGCTAGCACAAGGCCTTCATAATAAAGCTGCACGTCGCGCTCGAATAGAGTGACGTCAAGGAGAATCGCGATCGCATGATATAAGTACTTATCGACGCCGAAGGCCCCGGCGGCGCTGTCAAAGTACTGGAAAGCGAAGGCGACGTCGTAAAAGAATGATATCTGAGCCATG